>ERZ777305.208-NODE-208-length-100567-cov-5.481037_pt1 | contig 100567 bp, 89 predicted proteins | sample MGYA00374965_ERZ777305 | MGnify/ENA primary metagenome ERZ777305 (study PRJEB29328, sample SAMD00013331) | mouse gut metagenome | study: EMG produced TPA metagenomics assembly of the Metagenome analysis of fecal microbiota from mouse which was promoted... | reverse complement strand
GGGCCTTTACCCTATTGGAATCAAGATTTTGAACTTGTTTCGCAATTACCTAATATACTTATTGATTGTCGTTCCGGTGGCTGATTTAAAGATTTTACAGATATAGGATTCACTGAGGTAAAAGGCCTCAGAAAGCTGTGACAGGGTAATGGGGGCGGTAATATTGGCATTAATGTAGGCAAGGATGTCATCAACCTGGTGATTGTAGACACAATTATTAACCGCTGCCGGTACGTGTGAGACAGCGAAAAGGCTGTTGACCAGCGCCAACAGTTCCATAAAAGCTGTCTGCTCATAGATATCATTTGCATAACCGGCGGCCCCTGTAATCTTATTGATGTAGTACAGGAAACGGTTCTGCTGTTCTTTGTTCAGAGAGATCTTATGGCAGAAAGAAGCAGGTCTGGCGGAAAAACACGCATCCAGATTGGTCTGGTCAGAGGAGAGCAGTTTGGGATACTCCGGGTAAATGGATAAGACGATTCGCTCATGGGTGGTCTTGTCCGCCTGGGTGATCTTATGGCTCTCATACTGATTGATTACAAACAGGTCGCCGGGTTCGATGGTATACAACCGGTTGTCAATCAAAAACTGTTTTCCGCCGGATACAGAATAATACATCTCGTAACAGTCATGGATGTGCATATCCATGGTCTTTTCTTCTTTATAAAGATGTGCGATGGCGAAGGTGTGGGTCAGTTCGCACTGCTCGATTGCCTGTCTGCAGGAATATAATTCGTTCATTTTGCTTCCACCTTAGTTCATAATATTCAATATTTACAGAAATATTTGAAAGGACATAGAGGATTTGTGCCTGTATAATAGAGTATAACACAAGGATAAGTTTTCGTCACGGCAGAAAACAGAACATTTAAAAGAAAGGATGGATGAGGAGATGGAATTAAGGACAGCCGCTTCACCAAGAGATGTGAAGCATTACACAACACAGAGACTCAGAGAGGAATTTCTGATACAGGATTTGTTTGTACCCGGTGAGATTAAACTGGTATACAGTCATGTTGACAGAATCATTACGGGGGCAGCAGTCCCGGTGGAGCCGCTTGCACTTACTGCGGGAGATGAACTGCGTGCGGCGTATTTCTTACAGAGAAGAGAGATGGGCGTTATCAATGTAGGCGGCGCCGGAAGTATTACAATTGACGGAAAAACGTATGGGGTTGGATATAAAGAAGGTATGTATATAGGTATGGGGGCCAAAGATATTTCATTTGCCAGTGCTGACGCGAAGGAGCCTGCGAAATTTTATCTGAACAGCACGCCTGCCCACAGGACTTGCCCTACCGTGTTGATCAAACCGGAAGGAACGCCGGAAGAAGGGGTCGTGATTGTGAAGGATGAGAATAAGGTAGAACTTGGTTCTCTGGAAGAGTCAAATCACAGAGTGATCTGTAAGTACATTCTTCCCGGACAGGTGGAGAGCTGTCAGCTTGTCATGGGAATGACCAAGCTGGCACCGGGAAGCGTATGGAATACGATGCCTTGCCATACACATGACAGACGTATGGAAGTGTATCTCTATTTTGAGATGCCGGAAGATGCCCTTGTGATGCATTATATGGGTGAACCCGATGAGACAAGACATATTATTATGAGAAATGAGGAGGCTGTCATTTCACCAAGCTGGTCAATCCATGCTGGATGCGGCACAAGAGCCTACACTTTTATTTGGGGCATGGCAGGAGAGAACCAGGCCTTTGACGATATGGATGGTGTGGAAATGAAAGACCTGTGCTAATAATATGGTTGTTTGGCATTTACAGATATGAGTAGCGAAGAAAAAGGAGAATGAGACAATGAGTGATTTTATGAAGAAATTTTCACTGGAAGGAAAAGTGGCACTGATTACGGGTGCATCTTATGGAATCGGCTTTGCGATTGCGTCAGCCTATGCCGAAGCAGGGGCAGAGATCGTGTTTAATGATATCAAGCAGGAGCTGGTTGATAAAGGTCTTGCCGCTTATGAAGAAAAAGGCATCCATGCCCATGGCTATGTATGTGATGTGACCAACGAGGAACAGGTACAGGCTATGGTGGCGCAGATTGAGAAAGAAGTGGGTGTGATTGATATTCTTGTGAACAACGCGGGTATCATCAAACGTATTCCCATGTGTGAAATGACAGCCGAGCAGTTCCGCCAGGTAGTGGACGTGGATTTGAATGCGCCGTTTATTGTTTCCAAGGCAGTTATTCCGAGTATGATCAAGAAAGGTCATGGGAAGATTATCAACATCTGTTCTATGATGAGCGAACTGGGACGGGAGACTGTCTCCGCATATGCGGCGGCCAAAGGCGGCCTTAAGATGCTGACAAGAAATATCGCGTCAGAGTATGGTGAATTTAATATTCAGTGTAATGGTATTGGACCAGGCTATATCGCAACACCGCAGACGGCTCCTCTTAGAGAGTTGCAGCCGGATGGCTCAAGACATCCTTTCGACCAGTTTATCATTGCCAAGACACCGGCGGCGCGCTGGGGCGAGACAGAAGACTTACAGGGGCCTGCAGTATTTTTGGCATCTGACGCATCGGATTTTGTGAACGGACATGTGTTGTATGTGGACGGCGGTATTTTAGCTTATATCGGTAAACAGCCGCAGTAACGGCTAGAATGCTGAATGACTTATGCAGAATTTTAAATTGTGACAAAAAGGCAGCCTGTGGGCTGCCTTTAAAAATGAAGCTATTTGGCAGGCATCGCAGCTCCTGCATTTCTTTTGACCCATAGGGTGTGTGGTTACAACGAAGTTTACCACCTCAAATAACCTCTTTTTACTATATTTAGTTAGATCAGAATTATTCATGCTTGTAAAGAATCTGCCTGTTTTCTTGCAATCATTTCTTGCGCATATCCCATAAGAGCGTGGCAAACTGCCCGTTTTCATGTTTTCAGATATGTGCTATAATAGAAAAATCAGGCGGTTCATGAAAATTACAAAAATGGAGAACTACTCTGTAATGATTATGGAAAAGAGAGGCCGAATGCAATGAGTGAGAAAAAACCACTGTCCAGAAGAATACGAAGCAATATCATTATACTGGTTGTTTTAGTCGTTATCATGATAAGCTGTACCTATATTCTGCGCAGTATCCTGTGGAATAATACGAATGAGATGGGTTTATCTTTGGTAAAGAACTATGCTTCCTCAGAGGAAAAGAGTATAGGAATCTATGAGGTTATTTTGAATATCTGCACGAATTATATTGCAGAACGGGAGCAGACCGATATTACTCTGGAAGAATTACGGGAGGGGCTGTACCCTTTTATGAATGGACTGACGGAGCTGTACGGGAAGGGCAATATCCAGATTTATGGCAAGACATATAAGAGTCCACAGCTTGTGTCAAATGTTCCTGAAATCGAAGCCATGAATGATTATGATGTCACAGGTTTGGACTGGTATCAGGGGGCTGCTTCGGCCAATGGGGAAATCTATATTTCGCCTGCGTATACAGATGCAGTGACCGAACTTTCTGTGGTGACAATGTGTAAAATGATTCCGGAAACGGGCAGTTTTATTGCTATCGATTTGAAACCGGCTTGTTTTGAAAGGGGCAGTCAGGACATGATGCTGCCGGAGAAGGCTTCTTATTACCTGGTCGATCAGGAGGGAGATCTGCTCTATTATCAGTCTGCATGGAATTATGACCGTGAGGGATTTCAGAATCTAGTAAACGGCTACAGAGAGGACGCCGTGTGTGAAAGTAAAAATCATGTGTCGGAAAATGTCAAAGCTGTGGACGGTATTGTACGTAATGTGTACTTTCACCATATGGATAACGGCTGGACGGGGATATTGACCTTACCCAAGGATGAGATTCTCTCCGGATACGATATGTTCCGTAATATCAGTATGGTTTTGATTGGTTTTGGCATTATGCTGATCATTTTCCAGATTTTCCAGGAGTACAGGGATAGTAAGCGGGAGGGTGAATATTTCGTTTATCAGAAAGCGATGAGCAGTACGGCGCGTGCCTGTCATGCTATTTATTATATTGACGTAAATAAGAAAACTTGTGATACTGTTTATCCCCTTGGGAAGGATGGAAAACCGCGTCACAGCAGTTATGAGCAGGAAGTCTCAGACAACATCAAAGACGGCATTGTGGCGCAGGAACACCGTGAGCAGGTGGCGGAATTCCTGGATATGAACAATGTCGTTAAGCGGCTTTCAGAACGAGATCATATAGAACTGCAGTTTAAGAGGAGTAGATTTGATGGCAGCAGCGGACAAGAGGACGGTGATGCATATGAGTGGTGCTCCATTGCCATCACTGCGGCGGAGAAGAAAAAGGGAGTGCTGTCAGCTTATACTGTCGCAATCCGCAGCATTGACGATGTGATACGAAGGGAAGAGGAGCAGAAGAAGATGCTTGCCTTGGCAGTAGCGCGGGCGGAAGCGGCCAGCAGCGCTAAGAGCGATTTTCTGTCCAGAATGAGCCATGATATCCGCACGCCGATGAACGCTATTTTGGGTATGACGGCTGTTGCGGCCATGCACATTGATGAGAAGAAACGTGTTATGGATGCGCTTGATAAGATTACGGTTTCCGGCAAGCATCTGTTGGGGCTGATCAACGAAGTGCTGGATATGAGCAGGATTGAGAGCGGCAAAGTCACTCTGACGGAAGCCGGATTTAATCTGGCCAACACCATGGAAAGTATTTTGACAGTGTTCCATTCACAGTTAGAAGCCAAGGAGCTGAAGTTGAATGCCAGCATTGCTAAGCTGGAGCATGAAAATGTGATCGGAGACGAGCAGCACTTGCAGCAGATTTTTATGAATATTATGGGAAATGCCGTCAAGTTTACGCCAAAGGGCGGCACCATCAGTATACATATTGAAGAAAGGCCATCCCATATCGAGGGCAGCGGTTATTATGAATTTGTTTTTGAGGATACCGGTATTGGCATGGAGCAGGATTATATAGAGACGATATTTGAGCCTTTCTCCAGGGCGGCCAATTCCAGCGGCAGTAAGATTGAGGGGACAGGACTTGGCATGTCGATTGCGGTAAACATTGCCAGGATGATGGATGGAGATATTAAGGTGGAAAGTACGCTGGGCAAGGGTTCTAAATTTACGGTCATGGTGTACTTGAAGCTGGATAATGTTACGAAAGAAGATGTGGAGGCCCTTGCCGGTCTTCCCATACTGGTGGTGGATGATGAAGAAGAATCCTGTGAAAGTGCCTGTGAGATGTTAGCCAGCCTTGGGATGAAGGCAGAGTATGTGTTTGACGGCGACAGTGCCATAAAGCGCATTGCGGAAACGGATGAAAAGGGAACGGAATTTGCAGCGGTGATGTTGGACTGGAAGATGCCCGGAAAAGACGGTCTGGAGACCACAAAGGAGATTCGAAAAGGTATCGGCAGTCATATTCCCATCATTATCCTGTCCGCTTATGATTGGGCCGATATCGAGGATGAGGCTACGGCGGCCGGCGTGGATGCCTTTATCAGCAAACCGATGTTTAAGTCAAGACTGATCAGGGTATTATTGAATGTACTCGGTCAGGGCAGTGAAGAAGAAAAATCCAATGCGCTTGCAACATTCATACAGCAGGATTTTTCGGGAAGACGTGTACTGCTTGTGGAAGATAATGAAATCAATATTGAAGTGGCCGAGGAGCTTTTGAATATCGTGGGCATTCAGGTAGAAAAGGCGATGAACGGTCAGCTGGCGGTTGAGCGTGTGCTGGAAATGGAGCCGGGTTATTATGATCTGATCTTTATGGATATTCAGATGCCTGTTATGAACGGATATGAAGCGGCCAAAGCCATTCGCGCATCCGGCAGGGAAGATCTTTCGCACATGCCGATTGTGGCGATGACAGCGGATGCTTTTTCAGATGACATCATGAAGGCCCGGGAAGCAGGAATGGACGATCACATATCCAAACCGGTGGATGTGGAGAAACTGGAAGATGCACTGCGCAGATGGATTCAGTAGAGGGAGTGAATAGGGGTGAGGAAAGTGGGGTGGATTCCCGAAGATAGATATGATTCGCGCAAGAAAGCCTGGGTGATTTTGATGGTAACCGTTTCCTTCATGGCGTTTTTGCTCTTTGGGATTCGCTGGCTGACAAGTCCGGAGCCGCCGGTTTCAAAGTACCCACGTGAGGAAACGGAGTTGAGAGGACTGCCGGCGTCACCGCGCATATTGATCAATCCCCCGGAGCAGATTACAATTAACGACCAGAGTCTTTATGCGGAAAATGGGGACTTGTATTTCTATCAGTATACGGACTCCTATTACAATGAGGATAGATTGCAGGCGGAAGCCGTCTACGAGATGACGGGCCGGCTTCTTACTCTGAACTGGTGGGAATATGATATGGCGGGCAATGTATACCGGGAACATACACAGAATGAGGAAGGATGGGAACAGGTCCGCAGACATATCTATGAGTACGACGGCACGGGGAAGGTGGTACATGAAGCAATTTATTGGGATGAAATGATAACGGAAGATACTTATTACCGTTATACGGACCTGGGGCGTGCCGGTGTCAGATATTCCTATTTCGACGATCAGATTGACGGCGGCATTTCTCAGTACTGTAAATCCCATACAGAATTTCTGGAAGATGAGAATGGTAATCTGTTGTGTGCTTTTAAGCTTCCAACATCCACTTCAAAGACACCGAATGATGTATGGAAAATGCAGTGGGCGCTAAAGGATTCGTATCTGATCAATCGGCTGCAATACTTTGACAGCGGATGGAGCGTGAATGATGACGATTGGTATGAGTACGACAGGAGAGCAGATGAGGAGCAGTTTAATCTGTATCTCTGTAATACTGAGACGGGTGAAAAGTTTCATACCATGCAGCTGCTTTATGATTGGGATTACGATATAGATGATTTTGTCCTGCTTCCTTCCTTTTATGCAGCGCAGTACGATGAGGACCGTCTGCTGTGGCAGCTGACTTATGATGAAGACAGGGTGCAGTATTACAGTGTATGTCAGTATGATACCGATGGACGCTTACAGGCCGCTGTGGAATATATGGGGAACGATGATGAACCTTACGCACAGCTGCATCGTTACGAGTATCCGGCTAAGGACAGGCAGGGACATTACTATTATGGAATCATGGGGCAGGAATTTGTCCATCAGGCGAAAGACGGGAGCAGCATTTCCCTAAAGTTTTCGGATGAGGGATTTTTGGCGGAAGCAAAAATGACTGATGCGTCAGGAAATTTACTGCAAAGCAGTGAGATTGTGATAAACGGCAAGAATTTCGGGAAGCTCGAGAGAATGTATATAGAGGGGGAGATGGCAGAAGGGATAGATGGAGTGCTGGAAAAATTAGAAGAGAAAGCGGGAGTGTACGGCTTTCTGGCAGGGCAGGATTTGGTGAATTAGAAAGCCTTGTGGTTGATTTTGCGGATAGATAGGTAATTGCGAAACTGCGTTTTCAAAAGTTTCCGTTGTACAAAATAGACAATCACCGTAGGGCACGCTTGCGCTGCACTGCCGCTCGCAGCGGTGCATAAGACGCCAGAGTACGGCGTCTAAACACCGGCGGCGGCAAAGCACCCTACTTGCGATTTGTCTATTTTGTACAACTGCTTTCTTGAAAGAATGCGTTTCGCAATTACCTAATAGGACGGATATGGAAGGGAGCGCTTAGCAGATGGCAGTGATAGGAATTGATCTGGGAACCACCAACAGTCTGGCCAGCATATGGCGGAACGGGAAGATTGAATTGATTCCCAATACATTTGGAGAATATCTAACCCCCTCGGTGGTCAGTTTCGGGGAGGACGGGGAGATTTATGTGGGTAAGGTGGCCAAGGAGCGCCTGATTACGGCGCCGTCTGTCTCAATGGCTGAGTTTAAGCGGAATATGGGAACCAGTTATCAGTATTTTGCAAATGGAAAATACTATACGGCGGAAGACTTATCCTCCTTTGTACTGCGCAGACTCAGAGAGGATGCAGAAGCCTATCTGGGGGAACCTGTGACGGAAGCCGTCATAAGCGTTCCGGCGTATTTTAACGATGATAAGCGGTGTGCCACCAAAAATGCAGGCAGATTGGCGGGAATTAGGGTGGAGAGACTGATCAATGAGCCTTCTGCGGTGGCCTTGAAACATCATATGGGTGTGGAGGATGCAGAAACCTTTATCATCTTTGATTTCGGCGGCGGCACGTTGGACGTATCGCTTGTGGATGCCTTCGATAACATGGTGGAGATTCAGGCCGTGTCGGGAGATAATTATCTGGGCGGCAAGGATTTTAATAAGATCATAGCGGAGGATTTTTATAAGGAAAATCAACTGTCCCAGGCGGCCCTGACCAAGGAAGAGCAGGGCATTGTCTTAAAAGAAGCGGAGGCGTTAAAGTGGCAGCTCAGTAAACAGGATGAAGTGGAAAGAAAGGTATATCTTCAAGATAGAGAATACACCATGCGGATGACCAACCAGCATCTGATACATATCGGAGCGGAGCTGTTTATGCGGATGTCCGTGCCAATCAGGCAGGTCATCAATGACAGCGGCATGAGTACGGCAGAGATTGATAAATTGATTCTGGTGGGCGGTTCCTCCAAAATGCCTGTGGTGAAACAATATTTGAAAACGCTGTTGGATATTCCGGTGGTCTTAGACAACAGTCCCGATGAGAGTATCGCGGCGGGGGTGGGAATCGCGGCCGCGATCAAAGAGCGTGCCGGGGATGTGAAGGATATGATACTGGCGGATATCTGTCCCTTTTCTTTGGGAACAGAGATTTATGACGGCAGTTTTTCTCCTATCATTGAGCGTAATGACACTCTGCCCTGCAGCCGTACAAGGGAATATGTGACGGTAGAAGACAACCAGACAGAGATGACGTTTCCCATTTACCAGGGAGACAATATGATGGCCAGAGAGAATCTGCTGCTTGGGACAATGGAAGTGACGGATATTCCCATGAAGCCCGCAGGCGTTGTCAGGGCGAAAGTCACATTTCTGTATGATATCAACGGTATTCTGGATATCCGGATTGTCAGCGGAGACCAGGCTGTGAACAAGGTGATCATGAATAAAAAGATGGGCTTAAGCGAGGGAGAGCTGGAAGCAAGACTCAAGGAACTTCGGCAGATGACGCTCAGCTCCATGGAGGATGAAAATGTCCGCTATCTGATGGAAAGAGCGCAGCGGCTTTACCGGGAATGCAGCCCGGCGGTGCGGGAATATATTGCACAGCAGATTTCCAGATTTAGAAAGATTATGACATATGAGCATAATTCCCGTGCCAGACGGGAGGCCTGTGTACAGCTTGCCGTATATTTGGAGGCTGTGGAGCGTAACAAATTTGATTTTCACGGGTTTGACGAATCCTTCTTTCAGGATGACCGCGGTGAGGATGAGGACACGGACCGCTGAGGAGGAAATGGATGAATATATGGGAATTGCTTGGCATCCCGCCTACATCGGAAATTGCAAAAATCAAGTCGGCTTATGCAAGGCAGGCAAAGCTCTGTCATCCGGAGGAACACCCGGAGGAGTTTAAGCAGCTGCAAAAGGCATATAAGACAGCGCTTCAGATGGCAAAGAGCGGCGTATGGACGGCAGGTATGCCGCCGGTACAGAGCCCCCAGGAGAAGAACGCCGAGGATGCAGGAAAACAGACTAAGCAGGCGGAGTACAAACAGGAGGAATCTTCCTTTGATTATAGCGATGTGGATGCCTACGGGGACCGGGAAAGATTTTTCAAACAGTTTCCTCTGCTTGCGAAAAATCCTTATCTGCGGAATAATCTGCATACGTGGGAATATTTTCTGCATCTGGACGTGTATGAGAAGCTGTTTGAAAATACGAATTTCCGTACACGCTTCGTAAAGACCTTATGCGGTGTGGTTGGATGGCGCAGGAAGACCATTTTATATTTTCAGAAATTTCTGCTCTCTTTTCATAAAGACGAAAATGTGCCGGTTGATGGAAAATGGGAGACGGATGTTTGGCGGTTTCGTTTGAAAAAGCTGCCTCATTTGAGGCTCCCAGCCTTTTTCATGGATCGTTTCTGGGGAAAAGAGGGGAGAACCTTTTATAAACAGCTACACGCAAAGATCAGCAGAGAAATGGGCCGTGAACTGGATTTAAGTATGAAGCCTGACCTGATCAGATATTTGAAGCTCTATCTGTTCTATGCGGAGTCCAATGAGGATTATGTGGAACATCTGCACAAAGGATGGAAGGTGCAGCAGGCTTTGTGGGCGGCGGCCGGTGTTTTGGTCTGTCTGGTCTTGGCGCTGGCATATAGCATTTCTGTGGAAAGAGAAAGGCAGGCCAAAGAAGATACCATCCGGATAGATTATCTTATGGAATTATATGACCTGGAAGCCGGCAGTTGCTCTAAGGAAGAACAGCAAGAGCTTTTGAGGGATTATGAAACCTATTGGGGCTATGCGGAGGAAGCCATTGACGATGTGTTAGGACGGTATGAGAATTGGTTTTATGTAGAATGACTTGACAAACATACTAATGGTATGATAATGTTTTAAACATACCGACGGTATGTTGCGGAGAGGCGGGGAAAAAGTGGCAAGAAACAAGCATCCGGAAGAGACTGTCAATTTGATATTGGACGTGGCTTACCGCCTGTTTATGGAGAAGGGGTATGAGCATACCTCCATTCAGGATATTATTGATCATTTGGGTGGACTTAGTAAAGGTGCGATTTATCATCATTTTAAGTCCAAAGAGGAGATTTTCTATGCCGTCACAGACAAAATGACGGCGGAGTCCAATCAGATACTTGAGGTTGTGAGGGACCGCACGGATTTGAATGGGAAAGAAAAACTCAAAACCATGTTCAGGGAATCTCTGAAGCGTTCTGTGCAGGATGATATCTTTACGGTGGCGCCCAGCTTCTATAATAACCCGCGTCTCCTTTCCAGCCTGTTACATGAGACCATAGAAGTATCAGCGCCGGAGTATATTGAGCCGATTATCCGGCAGGGAGTGGAGGATGGTTCCATTGTGACAGAACACCCAAGACAGCTGGCGGAGTTGATCTCGCTGATGGCAAATCTCTGGATGAATCCCATGGTATTTGATGATTCTGTGGAAGTGACCTATCATAAGTTTAAGGTGCTTGATCAGGTACTTAAAGGATTGGGATTGGATATTGTGGATGAAGAGATGCTATTGCGGATGCAGGAACTGACAGCCGTTTATTGGAAAAGCAAATAGCCCGAGGGTATGCTCTCGGACATATATTCTGCCCGGTAAAATGGGCAGAAAAATTTTATCTTCTTACATACCGTCGGAAGGTATGTAAATTATAAGGAGGCTTTCAGAATGAATCAAAAACTATTTTCAAGAGATTTTACTTTGGTGGTGGCGGGACAGATTATTTCTCTGTTTGGCAATGCCACGGTAAGGTTTGCCCTGCCGCTTTATTTATTAAATGTTACCGGTTCGTCAGCGCTATACGGTACGGTTATGGCCTGCGCTTTTATTCCTTCTATCTTGTTGTCGCCTGTGGGCGGTATGATTGCGGACAGGGTAAATAAGAGAAATATTATGGTAGTGCTGGACTTCTTTACGGCGGCTGTCATCGCACTGTTTTCCCTGCTCATGGGCAGTATGAATCTGGTGGTCTTACTGACGGTTACGTTGATGCTTTTATATGGGATTGCGGGAGCCTATCAGCCGTCCGTGCAGGCAAGTATCCCGGCGTTAGTGGATGTTGGAAACATTATGGCGGCCAATTCTATTGTCAACACCATCAGTTCTTTTGCGTCGCTGATGGGGCCTGTGCTTGGAGGGATTTTGTACAGTGCATATGGGCTTGCGCCTGTGCTGTGGGTCTGTGTGGTTTGTTTTATTTTCTCGGCTGTGATGGAGATTTTTATTCACATTCCTTTTCAGAAACAGGATTCTGAGGGGAATATCTGGCAGACTGTCAAGAACGACTTTACGGAAAGCATTCATTATATCCGGGAGGAGAAGCCTGTGATTGGAAAAGCCGTTTTGGCCGCCTGCGGCATCAATCTCTTTTTATCTGCCATGATTATGGTAGCTTTGCCCTATCTGGTGACGGAGGTGATTGACTTAGAGAGTGCTTGGGCAAACAGGCTGTACGGATTTGCGGAAGGCATATTGGCGGCAGGGGGACTGGCCGGCGGCATCTGTGCGGGTATCTTCGCAAAACGCTTATCCATTCAAAAGTCGGGAAATCTGATTGTCATCAGTGCGCTGTGTCTGCTGCCCGTCAGCGCTTCGCTGCTTTTCGTGAAGTCGGGGATGATCAATTATGTGGTTCTGACCATAAGCTGCTTTACCGTTATGGTATGTGCCACTGTATTTAACGTGCAGGTGATGTCCTTCTTCCAGACGGTGACGCCGGCCCACTTGATCGGTAAGGTTATGGCCCTCGTTTTTACAGCGGCTACATGCGCGCAGCCGCTTGGAAATGCACTGTATGGGGTTTTGTTTGAGGTCAGTGCGGGCCGGGAGTGGATGGTGGTCTTGTTTGCCTGCGGGGTTTCTATGCTGGCTGCGGTTGGGATTAGGAAGGTGTTTAGAGGGGTTTCGTGATTTTTATAAGAATTTCATTGTGTAGATAGTATTAGATAGCGTTCATATAAACGAAATTTCTTATATGATGATGAATGAAAAGATGAGGATTTACAGATATTGGGAGGTAAAATAAAGTGACTTTGAGACAGGCGTTTTTGCACATGGAAGAAAAGTATGGTTGCATTAATTGATACAAATGTTATATTAAATTATATTACGGATTGAGAAGATTGATTTCAGAATTCTTCCAAAATGGTCATGGATTTTTGCTCACGAGGGAAAGTAGAAGGATATATTGCATTTCATTCTCTATCTATTATATGGTATTCGCTACGGATTCCAGATGAAGAAAAACGAAGGTTTATAGTCCGGATGATTTTGTGGCATTGTTGCTTTAGATATTGCATTTAGGATAATAGAAAGATTTTATATAGATGAGATTGTGTTTTAGAGCAGGTTCTTTGGAGCCTGCTTTTTTTGTTGCGGATAGTAAAATTATACAAAAATAGCAAATGAATTTTTGTATAAACGGCTAAATATAAGAAATATTCCTAAAAAAGGACATATGTCCTTAAAATTTTTAGGCGGAGAAAAATGCAGGAGCATTTTCATCATTTTGAGCGGCAGGGCCAAGGGAATCGATATGCAGATTCAAGGTAAATTTCATACCTTTAAAGAATTTGGAGCGGGAAGGGTTCTGGGGGAATTTGAATGTTTATCCGGGATTCCTGAATACAGCATCACAATCCTCACCATAACGAAATGTATATTCTGGGTGATACCGTCGGCGATGTATCTGCGGTGGATGAAGAGGGACCGAGACGCTTTGTTCTTAAGAACACAAAAGCTGTTAATATGTTCACATTATTAATCGGAATAACTTTGATGTATTCTACACCGTTTGTATTCGGAGCGCTTGGCGGCGTGATTTCCGAGCGCTCCGAAGTAATGAATATCGGTATAGAAGGAATGATGACTGTAGGTGCTTTTATCGGGGCAATGACAGGATACTATACGGGAAGTCCTCTGGCAGGAATCGTAAGTGCCGCCCTTGTAGGCGGTGTGATTGCGGCCCTCCATGCTGTGGCGGCCATTACCTTTAAACCAGATCGGACGATATCCGGCTGTGCAGTCAACCTGTTAGGACCCGGACTTGCGCGGCAGGGATGTGGTTTGTGCTCTATAACTGGCATTGCTAAAGTGAAGAATACCCATGAGGAAGTGGTCCGGATAGCAAATGAGAGCAGTGAGAAATTGTACAGCTGGGTAAAAAACATAATTGAGGACTGGCATTGATATTGGCAATGACCCTACCTACACCGAAACAGACCACACCAGGGAGAAAATCCCGCTCCTGTTGTATTCTCCATCAATGAGAAATAGTGGGAATTGATTGGAAATTCCATACTGAATAAGATTTTATAATGACTAAAATGCGTTCGATGTCCTTGAGGGTATCGGACGCATTTTTACCTTGTATGGATGATATTTTGTGGCGTATAATAAAATTACTATATTTTGTATGTGATGTTGGAAATTTGGCGTTGACGGAGCAGATATATTTTAAAAGGAGGCTTACATCATGAGCGGTATGAAAAATATCAATAAGGCGGAGGTTATGGTCTTAAAAGAGCAGGTTGCATATCAGGCGGGACAGGTAGTCAGCAAGACATTGGCGCAGAGCGGGCATTTGAGTGTTACCCTGTTTTCTTTCGATAAAAACGAAGAAATCAGCACTCATGAGTCTAAAGGAGATGCTTTCGTGACTTGTCTGGACGGTACGGGCAGAATCACCATTGACGGAATAGAATATCTGCTCCACGAAGGGGAATCGATTGTAATGCCGGCGGGACATCCGCACGCTGTATTTGGTGAGGAACAGTTTAAGATGCTTCTTGTGGTGGTATTTTAGCGGGGCCGTTGGGCTGGCAGAGCGGAGTGATTATATTATGATGGAAGACCAGAATATAGAATGGAAGCAATCCTAGCGTGATGAATATTTAAAATGGATATGTGGATTTGCAAATGCACAGGGCGGAAAAATATATATTGGGACAAGAGATGATGGAACTGTTGTTGGAATAAAGAATAGTAAAAAACTGCTGGAAGATATTCCGAATAAAATACAAAATAAACTTGGCATTGTTGCGGATGTAAATCTTTTGAAGGAAAATGGATTGGAATACTTGGAAATTGTTGTAAGTCCATGGACATTTCCGGTATCTTATGATGGCGAGTACCACTATCGGTGTGGAAGTACGAAACAACAATTGAGAGGTAATGTATTAACAAATTTCATAATGGCAAAAACCGGTATGAAATGGGATGCGGCAACGATATCAAATATAACAGTAGAAGATTTAGATAAAGAAAGTTTTGATATTTTTAGGCGGGAAGCACTTCGCAGCGGCCGTATGACGAAAGAGGATTTAGATATTTCTAATGCGGAATTGTTAGAGAAACTGGATTTAATGGAAAATGGCAGACTTAAGCGAGCCGGAGCAATGTGCTTTTATAGGATGCCTGAGAAAGTGATCAGTGGCTGCTATGTTAAAATTGGAAGGTTTGAAGGCAGTGAATTGTTATATCAGGATGAAGTACATGGTTCTTTGTTGATTATGGCGGACAGAATCATTGATTTGATTTATCTCAAATATTTAAAAGCGACTGTTTCCTATTTTAAAGAAACAAGAGTAGAAACCTATCCATATGCACGGGATGCAATGAGAGAAGCTGTTTTTAATGCGCTTATTCATTGTAATTGGGCAGATAATGTACCGATTCAAATTCGCATAGAAGATGATGCTATGTTCGTTAGCAATTGCAGTATGCTTCCGTTTGGATGGACGGTAGAAACGCTTTTGGGTTCTCATACGTCAAAGCCGTATAATCCGGATATTGCAAGAGTATTTTATAGAGCGGGGTATATTGAAAGCTGGGGCCGTGGTATTCAGAAAATTTGTGATGCCTGCAAAAATTTAGGTACAGAAGAACCGGAGTATATTGTCCATGGCGAGGATATCATGGTAAGACTTCGGGCACTTCAAGGTGAAAAGGTGACTGAAAAGGTGACTGAAAAGGTGACTGAAAAGGTGACTGAAAAATTGACAGAAAGGGAAAAAGATATTTTAGAAATTTTGAGAAATAATCCGGTAGTCACATATTTGGAAATAGCAGAAACAATGAGTATTAGTCGAAAAACTGTGGCACAGGAGATAAAGGTATTGAAAGATAGAGGTCACATTGTCAGAGTAGGTTCAGCCAAAAAGGGATTTTGGAAGGAAATGTAGATGTTTGGCGTATCATCGAATGGAAAACATGGGAGAAGGATATAAAAAACATACTGATTTTTATAACATGGTAAAAGAGTGGACTGTCAGCGATTATTGCACCCCCGGTATAAAAGCAGAGGTTATTTTGGATATGCTGATATCGGATTTTATTGGGGATTTGTTGCAACTTCATTATAATACTGAGAAAAAGGTAACATTATTGTTGAAAGAATATCCTATTCAAATATATGAGGACAATAATCGAAATGCAAAAGTGGATTATTTAGTATACATTGAAGATACAAAAATGGTTCTTGTTGAATTAAAAACTACAAATGACAGCTTTCGTAATGAGCAGGAATGGAGGATACAACAAGCTGTTAGGAGTGGTGCAAAGTCCTTGATAGATTTCTACAATAAGATTGTCGAGTTGACAGGCGGAAATTTACCGGACCGTAAAAAATATGCTTATTCCTTTGAAGAATTTAAAAGAAATTTAGCAAGTGCACATTTAAATGAAGAAAAAGTCAGGGCGATACAAGAATTAGATTACTTGTATGTGTCATTAGACGATGGTAATTTAAAGCTGCCTAAGCAAAGAAACATGATATTAAAGGATTACTGTGAAAATGGTAAACAATATGAAAATTTTAAGGCAGGGCTGGAAAATGATGAACGACGAGAATTATGGGATTCTGTCAGTGCCATTTTAAAGGCATGTATGGAAAAAACTGTATATTGAGCACATACGTCATCAGCGGCATCCACGGATATTACAAGGAGTTCCGCTCCATGCTCGAAAAAATCCGCTTTTCAGAATCAGATAATTTGATTTTAGCGGGAGATTATATCGACAGGGAAACCATATCAATTCTGCCATTTCCTCCGATATTCAGTTGGCGAACAATGTGCATATTCTCGAAAAACTTTTCCAAAATAACTGCTGCTCCCTAAACCGCAGTCATGGCTGATCACTGTAACAGGTTCCTGCCCCTTTGCTAACATCTGACAGGCGGCTTGCAGACGGTAAGCTTTCATATACTCTACGGGTGTCATGTGCAGACAATCTCGGAATACTCTATAACACTCTCTTTCATTTAGGTATGCTGCGGCCGCCAGCTCTGGGATAGAGATTTTCTCCCCGTAATGCTCATGAATGTATATCATCATCAGCTTTATCTTATCGTTGCTTTTGCATTGTTGGTCTTTCTTTTCACGCATAGGGCGGGATAGTTCAAAAAGCATTAACCATATCTCCGTTAGGGCTTCCCGCAGTTTTATTTCATACCCAAATTCATCACTGGACAAACAAAATGATGTGGCAATAAGATTCAAAATCCTTTCTTCTGCTGCATTGCCCGGAAAAAGTGGGATTACCTCAATCTGCGGGGCCGTTATAACAGGTGCAATATATTTTTGTTCAATCCTGCTTCCCTGTTCCCCGGCAAGCAGAGAAACATCAAAAATATGAAGCAGCTGTATATTCTGTTCGCTCTGTGATATTGCTTTTGTCATATGGAGTACATTGGAATTTACCATGCCGCCACTTCCGGCAGGAAACAATAGTTTTCCTCCCGGCGTATTATATTCAATGCTGCCGCTTTCCATGTAAAATAGTTCCACTGTTTTGTGCCAGTGCCACGGCACATAACGCCCTATATACTTGTCAAGCTCTGCCTTCGAAGCGATATAGGGAAAATCTTTTACAAAATCGGGAAGCAATTCTTCCTTACTTCCAGTATAAAATTCAATGCTATGAATATTTTTCATATCTGTTCAACCTCGCGTTATTATCCTGTTGATAATCAGCCAAATTCACTTGTCTATTTGCTTCGTTGAATTTTCTAGCCTCATACGCCGCTGTGCCGTCGAAAATCCTCCTTGCAGATAAATAACACTGCTAAAATGGGGATAAGGCTAGCTTATAATCGCAGCTAGCCTTATTATGATGAAATATTTATAGCAAATCCTCTGTATAGAAGGATAATGCTCACTTTTATACCATCTTTTTAATTTCGTCATAGACGAACTGAACTTTAGGACCAATGATGACCTGAACGATGGTTTTATTCGGACGGAAAATACCTGCAGCACCGGAAGACTTAATCTTGCCCTCATTTACCAGCAGAGGATCCTTCACTTCTGTACGAACGCGGGTAATACAATAATCCAGACTAGCCAAATTCTCTTTGCCGCCCAAACCTTCCAGAATAATTTGTGCCATTGCAGTAAAATCATCGTTTGCAAGTTCTATTTTTGTTTCGCCCTCCTGATCATCTTCACGCCCTGGCGTTTTCAAATCCCATTTTGGGATGGCAAAATTGAAGACCAGAAAGAATACTACGAAAGCAGCAATGCCCAAAGGGATAATCAGCCACGTTTTATTTGCAGCAGGCAAAAAGGAAGAGAATACCAGATCGGTAGCGCCGGCTGAGAAGCAAAAACCAGCTCTGAAGCCTAAAGCAACGGTAATGGGAGCGAAAATACCACACAACAGAGCATAAACTATGTATAGAGGAAATGCCAGAAACATAAACGCAAATTCAAAAGGTTCCGTAACACCGCACATAAAGGCAGAGAGAGCAGCCGAAAGCATAATTCCCATTGTAACCTTGCGTTTATTGGGTTTCGCATTTTTAACAATGGCAAGAGCACCGCCAAGCACACCGAACATCATGCAGGGGAAGAAGCCTGACATATACATGCCGACGGACCAATTGACAGTATTTCCGTTCGCCATAACGCCGCCTTCGGTCAGACCAGCCCAGTAAGCCGTTAAATCACCGATACCAATGGTATCAAACCAGAACACATTGTTTAACGCATGATGCAATCCAAAAGAAATAAGTAAACGGTTAAGGAAAGTATAAATACCTACCCCTACGACATCTAATTTTAAAATGCCATTGCCCAAAGATACCAACGCACTAAAAACGACAGGCCACGCAAAAAGCATGACAGCAGAGACCAGAATAGACACCATACCTGTGATAATAGCAACACAGCGTTTTCCAGAAAAGAACGAAAGAAAGTCAGGTAGTTTCGTATTTTTAAATTTATTGTAGCATATAGCGCCAATCACACCTGCGAGAATACCGATAAAAGGATTGGCAATCTTACTGAATGCCACCTCGTTGACAGAACCTGCCACACACATAGAGGGAGCAATATTCACTACTACAGACGGATTCAGCAGACCTGTCATCATCAGCCAAGAAACAAGTCCGGCCATCCCTCCAACACCATCTCCATCCTGAGACAAGCCAACACCTACACTGACAGCAAATAAAATCGGCATATTGTCAATAATAGCGCCGCCAGCCTTAATCAAAAAGAAACCGATCAAGTAGGCAGCACCACTGGTAGGTGCGTCCGGGACACCCATAACGCCGGGAGCCAAAGCATAACCCAAGCCCATCAAAATTCCGCAGATTGGCAGAACAGCAACCGGCAGTTGCATAGCTTTTCCAAGTTTTTGTAATTGTCTTAACATAATAACCCTCCTGTTTTTTTATCATTTTATCGTAATCTCTACCAATCCAATATCAATTTACCGACAAAATATATTACTATCCTGTTTTTTGATATTCTCCACTGTTACCAGCATGGAGATAACAGAAAGATTCTTCCCTTGTCTTTGAGGTGACAATCCCCTTATGGATTCCTGTAAGGAATGTAAGACAACATATTCCGTATCAATCAGAGCATCGTCAATGTCAACAACGATATGCTTATATTTCATGCAGCCGCCGTTCTTTGTCTGTATCAAAATAACGTATCACCTTGCATGGATTCCCTGCCGCAACACAATTAGGCGGGATAGGGCGGTTTACAACACTTCCAGCCCCTATCACGCTGTTTTCTCCTATGGTCACGCCTGGCAGAAGAATACAGCCGCCGCCAATCCAGACATTATTCTTGATCTCTATCGGACGTGCATAGGTTCTAAAAAATGTTGTCTGGCGTTCTCTCCAATCGGGCACAAGCCTTTCCTGTGGTAAAACAGGGTGTGAAGATGTATAAATCTGCACATTTGACGCAATCAAGACCCTGTCGCCAATTCGGATAGTTTTGTTATCCACAAAGGTACAATTCATGTTGATTATCACGTCATTTCCCACAAAAATATTTTTTCCATAGTCGCAATGAAAAGGCGTGTCGATTGCCACATTTTCCCCGATTCCTCCTAACAACTGATGGAGAATAGCAGTCCTTTTTTCCGTATCTTCATAATCAGAAAAATAATATTCTCTTGTCAATTCCCTTGTACGGGCAATCCGCTTTAACGTATCGCTGTCCGCAGTTTCCAAAAAATCACTTGTTTCGTAATACATAATATCACTCCTTTCAAAAAGGCGGGGCTGGCAGATAAACCGTCCAGCCCCTTTATGATGAAATATTTACAGACAAATCAGCAATCCCCGGCATAATATGAAACAATGTTCATATAGTCCGCTGGATTAGGAATTTCTAAAATAAGCCGCAGGCAGTTTTTGTTTTGGAAATACTGACGCCACAAACCTCCCTGTATCTTTTCTTCCCCATTGATGTTCAGCTCTCTGCCGTCTGGACAGAGCATATTTACTTTTCCGGTACAGGCATTGACCGTATCTAAAAAATTTTTCATGTTCAGAATATTCAGTTTTAACACTTTGCACTCACCTCCTGTAAATGTCTGATTTACTTTACAGGTATCATTATAATGCAAACTAATTAGGAAAAATATTTCATTTCTGCCCTTATATATCACTATTCTGCCATTTCCTCCGATATTCTGTGGGTGAACAATGTACATATCAGGGATACCCTGTCTGTTAATTTCCTACAGTAAATTTACACGACCTGATGAAAAATACTATTAGTAAGTAATCAGAAAAGGTGTTATACTATAAATAAAAAAGAAAGAAGGTATTGTTATGGTAAATCGTTTCGTACTGAATGGAATTTCTTATCATGGAGCGGGGCAATCAAAGAAATTCCAGGTATCATCAAGAGCAAGGGATTTAAAAAAGCCTTTGTAGCATCGGATCTGGATTTGGTAAAATTCGGTGTGACGGCTAAAGTAACAGAGCTGCTGGATGCGGAGAATCTGGCATATGAGATTTATTCTGATATCAAGCCCAATCCCACCATTGAAAATGTAAAGGCGGGGGTAGCGGCATATAAAGCATCGGGCGCGGATTATATGATTACAATCGGCGGCGGTTCTTCCATGGATACCGGTAAGGCGATCGGTATTATCATCAACAATCCGGAGTTTGAGGATGTGCGTTCCTTAGAGGGTGTGGCGCCCACGAAGAATAAGACAGTATATACGATTGCAGTTCCGACAACAGCTGGTACGGCGGCGGAGGCAACCATTAATTATGTTATCACGGATGTGGAGAAGAAGAGAAAATTTGTGTGTGTAGACGTGAATGATATTCCGGATATTGCAATTGTGGACCCGGAAATGATGTCTAGTATGCCAAAAGGCTTGACAGCGTCAACAGGTATGGATGCATTGACCCACGCCATTGAGGGATATACCACTAAGGCGGCATGGAGACTGGCTGACTGTCTGAACTTAGAAGCAATTAAGCTGATTGCCGAGAACCTTCGGGGTGCTGTAAACAATACGCCTGACGGACGTGAAGGCATGGCGCTTGGACAGTTTGTAACCGGCATGGCATTCTCCAATGTGGGACTTGGTATCGCACATTCCATGGCGCATACATTGGGAGCAGTTTATGATACACCCCACGGCGTTGCCTGTGCAATGATGCTGCCCATCGTTATGGAGTATAATGCAGAGACTACCGGGGAAAAATATAAGGACATTGCAGAGGCGATGGGCGTGGACACAACCGGCATGTCTCAGGAAGAGTATCGTAAAGCAGCTATTGCTGCAGTACGGCAGTTGTCTGAGGATGTAGGGATTCCGGCGAAACTGGAAGCTTTGAAAGAAGAAGATCTGGATTTCCTGGCTGAGTCTGCGTTTGCGGATGCATGTTGCCCTGGCAACCCGAAAGATACCTGTGTGGAGGATTTGAAGGGATTATTCCGCAAATTAATGTAATAAGAATTCTCATGTTACTAAAATGAAGAGGAGGGGCTGTCAGGAGACTGGCAGTCTCTTTTGTCTGCAAAGGAGGAAGAATATGCCCGGGGGCAATTGCATTATGAAACGGATGGTTGTATGATGGAAAGGACACGTGCGGTCAGCCGCATAAAGAGCAATCGGAAAGGATGAAGCAACTATGAAAAAAATCATTGTGACAGGCTGTAACGGGCAGCTGGGACGTGCCGTCAATCAACAGTATGCAGGCAGTACAGAATATGAACTAATCAATACGGATGTTGGAGAGTTGGATATTACCAAAATAGATGCAGTGATGGAATTTGTGCGCGGGTTAAATCCTTATGCAATCATCAATTGCGCGGCTTATACGGCTGTGGAGGCTTGCGAGAAGGAAGAAGATTTGGCCTTTCGTATCAATGCCATCGGTGCCCGTAATCTGAGTATTGCGGCAAATGAGACAGGCGCAAAGCTGATGCACATCTCTACGGATTATGTGTTTGACGGAAATGGGACAAGGCCCTATAAAGAGACAGACCCCGTGGGGCCCCAGGGTGCCTATGGCAGGACGAAACTTGCGGGGGAGGAGTTTGTCAAGGAATTCAGTGACAGACATTTTATCCTGCGCACGGCGTGGCTGTACGGGGACGGCAAGAATTTCGTCAAAACCATGCTGCGGCTCAGTGAGACCCACGATAAGGTGAGGGTAGTGTATGATCAAGTAGGATCGCCCACAAGTGCAACGCAGCTGGCAAAGGCCGTTGCCTACCTGCTTCCCACAGAGAATTACGGCCTCTTTCATGCTACCTGTGAGGGAGACTGCAGCTGGGCACAGTTTACAGAGGAGATTTTCAGGCTGGCAGGGAAAAAGACAGTGGTAGAGAGCATCACCTCCGAAGAATTCGGTGCGGCGGTAAAACGGCCGGCCTATTCCATCCTGGAAAACTACATGTTCAAAATGACCACAGATTTCACCTTCGCAGATTGGCATGATGCCATAGCCGAGTATTTGAAATAATGGCAATATATCTTTACAGCGACTGTTTTTTATGAGAAAATGTTCGAGATGGCAATGAGCAGTGCGCAGACGTTCAGGTAAATAAGGAGGGGAGCTTGCTCGCCGAAATATTTACCTGAACGTCTGCATAGGGCGAAGCCCGCGAGCGAGATGAAGCAAAGCGGAATCGAGCGGGGCACTGCGGGCGAAGGCATAGAAGAAAGGAAAACTATATGAATAAAATAGCACTGATTACAGGAATTACAGGTCAGGACGGCTCTTATCTGGCAGAGTTTTTGTTGGAGAAAGGATATGAGGTTCACGGGCTGATTCGAAGACACAGTATCACAAACACAGCCAGAATCGATCACCTGATTCGTTCTGATTATCATAAAGTAAAATTTTTCCTGCATTTTGCAGACACCACTGATTCCAGCAACTTAATGCGCCTGATTGGGGAGATTCGCCCCACAGAAGTGTATAATCTGGCGGCCCAGTCCCATGTGGGGGTGTCTTTTGAGGTGCCGGAATATACGGCGGAGGCGACCGGCGTCAGCACCCTGAAACTTTTGGAGGCGATTCGTGTCAACGGCGGAGCGTGCAGATTTTATCAGGCATCCACATCGGAACTGTTCGGGGGAATACCGGAGACGGCGCCCCAGAGTGAGAAGACGCCCTTCTATCCCAAGAGTCCCTATGGCGCGGCTAAATTATATTCTTACTGGATTACAGTGAATTATCGTGAGTCCTATAATATGTATGCCTGCAACGGAATTCTGTTTAACCACGAGTCACCCAGACGGGGAGAAAACTTTGTTACCAGAAAGATTACCCTGGCCATCGCTAACATCATTGCAGGCAGGCAGGAGAAGCTTTCCCTGGGTAATATGAATGCCAAGCGCGACTGGGGATTTGCCGGGGATTATATCAAGGGCATGTGGCTTATGTTACAGCAGGATAAGGCGGATGATTATGTACTTGCCACCAACGAGACCCACACGGTCAGGGAATTTGTGGAGGCGGCTTTTGCAGAACTGGGAATAAAGATTCGCTGGGAAGGAACCGGTGTCAATGAGAAGGGATATGACGCAGAGACCGGCAGGCTGCTTGTGGATGTGAATCCGGAGTTTTATCGTCCGGCTGAGGTGGAATTCTTGTGGGGTAACTGCGAGAAGGCCGAGAAAGAACTTGGATGGAAGCGGGATGTGGACTTTAAGGGTCTGGTATCCATGATGATGGACGCCGATCTGCAGGAGATAGCAGGTATCAGCTGCGCCGACTATAGGAAGAAGAACAGCGGAAAAAAGAGTGAGTAGGAGAAGGCCGGGATATCTATGATTTCAGTGATATTGATATGGCTCTATATGTTAATAACAACGTTTACGGTTGGGTATGGTGTGCTGCGTGTAATCACGCGGCACATTCCTTATCATGCCCATGAACAGATGAATTCTTTCAACAATCTGCGGGACAAATCTGGGGGAAATGTCTATCAGATACGGTATGCTGACGCGTATTTTATGTGCGGCATCGTCTGTGTCACGGTTTATGCGCAGTTTTTCAGTCTGTTTGGGGGCGTAGGACTTGCAGCCAACGGGATGTTGTGCGCGGCTTGTGTTTTGATCGTCTGGCTTGACAGGGCGGCGTTTGGAAACGTAATCAGAGGACTTTTCTTTGACAGGAAAGAAGAAATTTCCCGGCGTGGCGGTCTGAGAATCTGTCTGCTCTTATTTCTGTTTTTGCTGTTTTCTTACGGCACTTCCCGCGGCATGATACATTATGATACAGGACTGTATCATGCCCAGAGTATCCGCTGGATAGAGGAATACGGTGTGGTAAAAGGACTGGGCAATCTGCACTGCAGACTGGCTTACAACAGTTCTTCTTTTGCCTTGTCAGCGCTATACAGCATGGCCTTTCTGGGCGGCAGATCATATCATTGCTGCGCCGGATTCCTGGCCTTTCTCCTGGCGGCGGTCTGTCTGGAAGTGGTGGGACACCTATGTGCCGGAAAACTGCATGTCAGTGACTTTGCAAGGGTGATGGGGTTGTATTATCTGGTGAATATTTTTGACGAGATGATTTCTCCGGCCTCGGATTATTTTATGGTACTGACGGCCTTTTATATCGTTATCCGCTGGCTGGATTTGCTTGAGCTGGAGGAACGGGAGACTCTGCCTTATGCGCTGTTATGCATCCTGGGGGTGTTTCTGATGACGGTGAAGCTGTCTGCGGCGTTGATTCTTCTGCTTACTCTGTGGCCGGCCTGTTTTCTGCTGCGGGATAAAAGATGGCGGGAAATTCTGATTTATTTATGCCTGGGGCTTGTGACGGCTCTGCCGTACTTTATCAGAAATGTGGTGATTTCCGGCTGGCTGGTCTATCCCTTTACCCAGATAGATTTCTTCCCGGTCCGGTGGAAGATACCGAAGGGAATTGCGGACTATGACGCCAGAGAGATTCAGGTGTGGGGCCGGGGGTATGCGGATGTGGCGCGGTATGATATTTCCATGGGAGAATGGCTGCCGGATTGGTTTCGCTCTCTGTCAGGAAGCGATAAGGTGTTTGTTCTTCTGGCAGTACTGTCTGTCTGTGCATTGCTTCCATATGGGACGGGCATGGTATTTAAGTGGTGGCGCAGACGGTGGGATATTCTGCTTGTGCAGCTGGCGGTGGCGGTTTCGTTTCTGTTTTGGCTGTGCACTTCGCCGTTAATCCGTTATGGGTGTGTCTATGTGTATCTGACGCCGGCGGTGGTGTTTGGCGGTATTTATGAAGCAGTGTTTGACTTAGGAAAGAAGAGAGAGAGAAGCGGCCAAGATATGGATCAAAGCGGTGTCGGTTTGCCGAAATCCAAGAGGCGGATATTGATATGCCTAGCGGTACAGAGGGCGGCAGTTGTGCTTATAGCATTACTTTTAGTGTATAAAGGGTTTGCACTTGGCCGTGAGATTGTCAGAAGTCATACCAACGATTATTGGCTGGTTCAGAAAGATTATGAGAACTATGAGACATATCCTTATGAGATTGCGGGGTGTGTCTTTTACCTGCCGGTTGAGGGCGATCAGACCGGATATAAAAGTTTCCCAGCGGCACCTTCAGTACCACAGATTACACTCAGGGGAGAAGGACTTAAGGACGGATTTGAAAATACCTGTCTCGACATTCCTTGACACCCACCTGAATCTTGCGCGGCTGGCGAAGTATGCCGTAAAATGTGCGAACTATACCGCATCTTACGAAGTCAATAAAGGTATCTGCTATAATGAGCCCAAAAGCATGAGAGGAGATAACAACGAGGGTGTTCCTGGATGCTTTTTTCGGCGGAAGCGGAAGCTTCATATGACAGGAGTATAGAGGCTTTATGCCGGGACAGGGGGATTCATGTATGATGAAGATTATTAAGACGGAACGAGGAAACAGCTTGTGTCTTGCGCTGGAGGGAAGATTGGATACAGCCGCCGCGCCGGAACTTGAGGTGACTGTAGGGAGTTCTGTTAACGGCATCAAAGAGCTGATTATCGATATGCAGGCATTGGACTATTTGTCATCAGCGGGGCTGCAGGTTTTGCTCAAGGCACAGAGAATCATGAATAAACAGGGAATTTTGCGTATAATCCATGTGAACGATACGATTATGGAAATGTTTGCGGCAAGCCGGTTTAAAGATATTCTTCATATTGAAACGTGATAAATGCGTATAGCAGCGTCACAGAGATTTGCAAGAGGCGGTTGAGGACAAAACGGTATGATAGGGAGGCGGTACATAAATGAAGAGCGGCAACATGTTACAATTTAATGCTGATGCGATTATTTTAAAAGAGGGCGAAACGTATCAGGAGATGTATAAAGTTGTCCATGGCTCTGTGGCGGTTTATATCCGGTATGGGCAAAAGGACGAACATCTGATTGGCGTCTATTCCAAGTCTAAATGTTTCGGAGAAGTCAATGTGCTTTCTGACCAGCCAAGTATTTATACGGTAGTTGCCTTTGACGATGTACTGTTAATGTGTATTACAAAGGATACGCTGGAGGATTTTATTAGGAACAATCCTAGAAATGCCATTGATATTATGCAGAACATGGTGCATACGAATATGTTAATGCAGAAAAATATTAATCTTTTGTTAGATGACATTTATGAGAAACAGGATGTCAATAAAAAGAGAACGCAGGAAATGAAAGAGATGATTCAAAAGTACCGTTTGAGCGGGTGTCATCTCTGAGAAGTTTTTTGCTTTATCATGGTCATGGGCCCGACTTGTAAATGCTTTTGTCTTGTGTTAGACTATTAACGAATTAAACGAGGAATAGCCGGCAGTGTTATAGGGTATTTTTATAGGAATATAGAAGGAGAATTTGTATGAACAAGACAGACAAAATTTATGTGGCAGGGCACAGAGGATTGGTAGGCAGCGCCATCGTGCGGAATCTGAAAGCGAAGGGATATGAGAATGTCATCGGCAGGACACACAAAGAACTGGACTTGACAAACCAGCAGGCGGTGAGAGACTTTTTTGAGGCGGAGCATCCGGATGTGGTGGTATTGGCGGCGGCCAAGGTGGGCGGCATCAATGCCAACAATACTACGCCTGCAGATTTTGCCTATGAAAATATGCAGATTCAGTGTAACGTGATTTCCTGCTGTCACCTATATCAGGTGAAGAAACTTTTGTTCCTGGGAAGCACCTGTATCTATCCGCGGATGGCGCCCCAGCCGATTCCGGAGGACGCGCTGTTGACCGGGCCTTTGGAGGAGACCAATGAGGCTTATGCGATTGCCAAGATTGCGGGGCTTGAGATGTGTAAATTCTATAAGAGGCAGTACGGGGATGATTTTATCAGTTGTATGCCCACCAATCTGTACGGTCCGGAAGACAATTATGATCTGGAGGGCTCTCATGTAATGCCTGCCATGATTCGAAAGTTCCATGAAGCTAAGGTGAATCAACAGCCGTCGGTGGAACTGTGGGGGAGCGGTACGCCGCTGCGGGAGTTTTTGTATGTGGATGATATGGCGGACGCCTGCGTATTTCTTCTGGAAAACTACAGCGGCGAACAGCATGTGAATATCGGCACGGGCAAAGAGCTCACAATTAAGGAACTGGCGGATACGGTAAAGAATGTGGTGGGCTATACGGGCGAGATTGTATGGAATAAGGACATGCCCGACGGTACGCCGCGTAAGCTTACGGATGTGACGAAACTGCACGGCCTGGGCTGGAACCATAAAGTGGAGCTGGAAGAGGGCGTACAGCTGGCTTATGACTGGTTCAAGAATAATGTGAAAGACGCAAGATTGTAATATTATTATTTATTCGGGCGATAAATTACAATTTACATTTATACTCTTCTCTGTTATGATGTCTGTTATGTAGATAAAACTACAATGACAATACAATGAAAAGGGGAGTATAAGGGGAATGGTACAACATAACGTGATAAGCGGGCAGGAATTGGAGCAGATAATCTCCGATTTTATGCTGGAATTGGGCATACCGGCGCATTTGAGGGGCTATCAGTTTCTCCGCAGCGCGGTGGAGATGTGTGTGGGCAACATGGAACTTGTGGGCAGTGTGACGAAGCTTTTGTATCCTGATTTGGCGAAGATGTATCAGACGACGGACCAAAAGATTGAGAGAGCTATCCGCAACGCGATCGAGGTGTCCTGGGAGAGGGGCAACAGCGAACTATTTGAGGAACTTTTCGGATATTGCAACAGTCCTGAATACAGCAGACCGACCAACAGTGAGTATATTGCGGCGGCTGCCGATCATATTAGGCTGAAGTACGATTTGATATAAAAGGGAAGGCTGACAGGAAGTTATATAAACTTATAAAAGGTTATATATGCTCACAGGGGTACGGGGCGCCGGGAAGACGGTCTTGGCAGAGAGATGGCCGGTATGAATTCAGAATTAAATAAGTGATGTTTCAGGAGGAAGAGATGTGTCTCTTCCTTTTTTTGTGTATTTATGATAGAATTACTTTGAATTCGTCTGACTTCTTGCTAAAAGAGTATATGATTGAAGAATTTCTGGTGAAATTGATACAATTTGTTTTAAGACCGGCAGGAGGATTAGGCCAGATTGGCATGGAGGCTTATATGAAATTACTGAGTGTCATAGTGCCCTGCTATAACGAGGAAGAAAATATCAGGGATTTTTATGAGGAATTGTTTAAGAACACTTCCTTTTTCCAGCAGAAGGAACTGGAAGTGGAAGTTCTATATGTTGATGACGGCTCTAAGGACAAGACTGCACAGGAGGTCAGGAAGCTGCATGAGGAAGACGGCAGGGTGCGTTTGGTATCTTTTTCCCGTAATTTTGGCAAGGAAGCAGCAATTTATGCGGGCTTACAGAAATGTAAAGGGGATTTCGCGGTGCTGATGGATGCGGATTTACAGGATCCGCCGGCACTTTTACCGGAAATGTACAGCTATATTGAAAAGGGATATGATTCGGTGGCAACAAGGCGTGTGACACGGAAAGGGGAACCGGTCCTTCGCTCTTTCTTTGCAAGATTGTTTTATAAGCTGATGAATAAGATTTCCAGGACGGAGATTGTGGACGGGGCAAGGGATTATCGTTTGATGACCAGACAGGTGGTGGACGCTATTTTGTCTATGTCTGAGTATAACCGCTTTACCAAAGGCATTTTCGGCTGGGTGGGATATGAGACGAAATGGCTGGAATATGAGAACGTGGAGCGCAGGAAGGGGGAGACCAAGTGGTCTTTCTGGAAACTCTTTCTATACTCGCTGGAAGGCATCATGGCCTTTTCCACCATACCGTTAGTCATCTCTTCGGTGATGGGCGTGCTCTTTTGCATTTTGGCATTTGTGATGATTATCGTGACTATTGTGCGGAAACTGATGTTTGGCGACCCGACTTCGGGCTGGCCGTCTTTGGTGTGTATTATCTTGCTGGTCAGCGGCGTACAGCTGTTTTGTCTGGGGATAGTAGGGCAATACTTATCTAAGACCTATATGGAAGTGAAGAACAGGCCGATTTATCTGGTCAAAGAGGAGATTTGAGATTCCGGAATCCCGGAATGGAGATTAGATTGCCAGGAACTGCACTGACATGGAGGTTCATATGAGCGGGTTAGTCAGTATTATCGTACCGGTGTATCAGGCACAAGATTATATTGTGCAGACCATCACAATGGTGGGACAGCAGACCTATGGGAATTGGGAATTGGTGCTGGTGGATGATAAATCCAAGGACGGCAGTGTGGAAGCGATCAAGAAGGCGCTTGCCAAGTATAGCTGCCGCCTCATAGAAGAAGTTCCGGAAAATGTGGAATCTATGGAGGAATACCAGTGGGGCAAAGACAGGCACATTCTTTTGGTCTGTAAAGCAAAGAATGAGGGCGCGGCAAAGGCCAGGAACACGGGGCTTTCGGTGGCCAAGGGCAGGTATATTGCCTTTCTGGATGCCGATGATATCTGGTTTCAGGATAAACTGGCCAAAGAACTTGCCTTTATGGAAAAGCAGCGGGCAGGGTTTGTATTTTGTGCCTATGAGTTTGGGGATGAGGCGGGTCAGCCTACGGGAAAAGTGGTGCATGTGCCGCCGCAGCTGGTATATAAAAAGGCATTATCCAGGACAGTGATCTTTACCACCACAGTGTTGATTGACCGGGAGAAGATACCGGACAGATTGATACAGATGCCTGCAGTTTATAGTGAAGATACTGCCACTTGGTGGCAGATTCTTAAGGCGGGATATACGGCATACGGGCTGGATGAAGTGCTGGCGGTCTACCGCAGGCCGGCAAAATCACTGTCTTCCAATAAGTTTAAGGCTGTAAAACGAATCTGGAATCTGTATCGTAAGCAGGAAGGCCTGTCTGTGGCAGCCAGCGCATTTTATTTTGTATTCTGGGCCTACAGGGCGACTGTAAGACGGATTTAGGGTTAGAGGGATTGTTATGAGACGACGGATAAAAACATTGACAAAATTTATCGTACTGCAGCTTTCCTTTATCGGGCTGCTCTTTCATACGGCTATCTATGCTTATTTTTGGTTTGAGGAGTATTATCCGTTTCTGCGGTATCACAGGAACTTTAAATATTATTTTAAAGGACATGTTCTGATTCTTGGGATTTATTTTGTGCTATTGTTTTTCTTTGCCAATACCTACGGTGCATTAAAAGTGGGGTATCTGAAACCGGTTGACGTACTGATTTCGGAATTTTTCTCCTTATTGTTTGTCAATATCATCTCCTATTTTCAGATATCGCTGATGGCCAACTGGGTGGTGGATGTGGAGCCCATTGCATGGACGATGCTGATACAGACCGTCTTTTCCGCACTGTGGGTGTTTATCTGTAATTACTGCTATTATAAAGCTTTCCCGCCCAGGGAGATTCTGATCATTCACGGAGAAAGGCCCATTGACGATATCATTGCGAAGTTTAAATCCAGAAAGGACAAGTATCAGATCGCAAGGTGTATGAATATTGCCGAGGGAATGGAAACTGTTAAAAAAGAAGTTACCGGCGATTATGGGGCGGTGGTCTTGTGGGATATTTCCGCTGCGGACAGAAATCTGTTGTTAAAATACTGCTACAGCCGGTCTATCCGTGTTTATACCATGCCAAAGATTTCGGATGTTCTGATTAAGGGGGCGGACCAGCTTCATTTGTTTGACACCCCGCTTTATATGACCAGAGAATATGCCCTGAAAGTGGAACAGCGGATGGCAAAGCGGGCGTTGGATTTGGTCTGTTCGGTGCTTCTTTTGGTGATTGCTTCTCCCATCATGTTGATTACGGCAATCTTGATCAAGGCTTATGACGGCGGTCCGGTACTTTATAAGCAGATACGGTGCACCCAGGACCGACGGGAATTCTATATTCTGAAATTCAGGAGCATGAAGGTGGACGCGGAGAAAGACGGCGTAGCCAGACTGGCGGCAAAGAATGACTCTCGCATCACACCGATCGGAAAGTTTATCCGTATGACAAGGATTGACGAGCTTCCCCAGCTGATCAATATTTTCAGGGGAGATATGTCCTTTATCGGACCAAGACCGGAGCGGCCGGAGATTATTGAGCAGTATATGGAAGAGATGCCGGAGTTCTCTTTCCGTATGAAGGTAAAGGCGGGGCTTGCAGGGTATGCGCAGGTTTATGGAAAATATAACACCACCCCCTATGACAAACTGAAATTGGATTTGACGTATATTGAGCAGTACTCTTTCTGGCTTGATTTGAAGCTGATGCTGCTTACTTTGAAGATATTGATTAAGCCGGAGAGCACCGAAGGGGTGTTAAGCACACAGACTACGGCGTTAAAGAATGACGGCGGCGAAGAAAGTGATAAAGATAGCAAGGTACAGTCATAAAGCAGAGAAATGGCAATACGGAAGGATATCTGCGAAAAGACAGGCAGGCGGCATCAGGCAGGCGCAGAAAGTGATGCCCCAGATAGGAGAATAGCAATGTTATGAGACAATTACAGTATGCCGATGCCGGCATGGATATGAAAAAATATATACTCTGCCTGTTTCAGAAGATACCGCTTGTACTGGGGGCGACGGTAATTGGCGCTCTTCTTGGCGCGCTGGTATATACGATGGTACGTACAGTGCCGGAGTCTCAGCGGCAATACCGGGCTTTTTCCAAAATCTATCTGGATTTTGCGGCGGACGAGACGGGGGAGGTTTATCAGGAATACAATGGCTATACCTGGAATGACCTGATGGCCACAGACCCCATTCTTGATCTGACTATGGAAAACCTGCCGGCGGATTACGGCAGGGAGGAAGTGATGGCGGCCACAGAGGCTTCCATTCTTTCAGATTTGAGACTCCTTACGGTGACAATCACCACCCATAATGCAGAACGGACGGATGCGATTCTTCAGGCTGCGAATCAGGCCCTTGAGACGTATGGGGAGCAGGCCAAAGAATTTATACAGATTCGGACGATTCAGTCCACCCAGGCGCAGCTGGCGGTGGCGGACTCCAGGATGGCGCAGGCAGTGCTTGTGGGACTGCTGCTTGGTCTGGCACTATCCTTGCTTTGGGTGAATCTATATTATGTTTTGGATGATCGAATCATGGCGGCCAGCGATGTGAGAAAAGTGACAAATGTGTCATTTCTGGGATATCCTTTGGCGGGGGAGTTTTTCCAAAAGGATTATGAGCATCAGATTGTGCATCTGCAAGAGAAAATGGGTAAAATCCTGGTTTATGATGCGGTGCAGAAGGAAGCGCTGTCCATGGAAAAGCTTACAAAACTGCGAGAGGCGGATGGGGTCGTTTTGACTGTGCCTTATGGAAAAATGCACGGCACTTATTTAGCCTATGTGATAGAGATGCTTACCGCACAGGAATGCAGTTTATGCGGCGTGGCCATACGGGATGGGGATGAGAAGTTTTTGAAGAGATATTATGGCAGCATAACGGATAAGGCATGAGCCGGCGGGAAAAAAGTCAGAAGAATGGAAACGGGATAATCATGAAAGTGGAAGTGCTTGTTTCTGCGGTGGAACAGGATGCCGCAGAACTTGTGGCAAAAATGAATATACACACGGACGCGGTGCTGGTCAATCAATGCGGCCGGTACGGCTATGAAGAGACAGCGGTGACAGGCGGCATGGTAAAATGCCTTTCCATGCCCAAACGGGGCGTGGGACTTAGCCGGAATACGGCGCTTCTGCACGCGGAGAGGGAAATCTGCCTGTTCTCCGATGAGGATATTGTGCTGACCGATGATTATGAGAAACGGATTCTGCAGGCTTATCAGGAGCTGCCTGAGGCGGATATGATCTTAGTCAATGTAAAAGTCGCGCCTTCCCGTAAGACCTATTGGAACCAGGATATTCACCGGATTTCCTACCGCAATTACGGCCGGTATCCGGCGTACAGCATCACGGCGAAAGTGGAAGCGCTCAAGCGGGCGAATGTATACTACTCGGTGTTGTTTGGCGGCGGTGCAAGGTACAGCAACGGGGAGGACAGTCTGTTCTTGAGGGACTGTCTCAAAGCCGGACTTAGGATTTATGCGCATACGATCTGTATTGGTGAGGAGATTGAGAGAAAGTCCACATGGTTTAGCGGTTATCATGAGAAATTTTTTAAGGACAGAGGCGTGCTCTACCATTTCTTATATGGCAAAATGGCGCTTCCCCTGGCATTTCGGTTCCTGTGGGTGCATAGAAGGCAAATGTGCCAGGATATTTCGCTTCCTAAGGCTTTTGCGTTGATGCGTGCAGGCATCAGAGAAGGAAAAGGACAATGATCTTATACATCACGGTGGCAACTGTCACAGTGCTGCTTGCGGCGTTTGTGAATAATCACCCAGCCACACAACCTTATAGCATTACCAGGCAGCAGATGTGTAACCGCGTCTGCCTTGCGGCAATCTTTCTTATACTGTTTTCCTTGTCTGCGGCCAGGGTGAATGTGGGCAACGATTACGCGAAATATGTGGAGTTCATGCATCTGGTCAACTGCGATTCCTATGTGCCCACAGAGATTGGTTTTAACCTTTTGGTAAAGATTCTCTATGGCCTTTCGGGGTTTGAGAATTTCCTGTTGGTGTTTGGCGTCTACGCTTTCGTAACCGTGTTTGTGTTTTTGCTGGCCATGTATGAGGGGAGCGATGATTTCCCGCTTACTTTCTTTTTGTTCATGGCGCTTGGATATTATTTTCAGACATTCAGTACGGTGCGCTACTATCTGGCGCTGGCTGTTGCTTTGTATGCCATGAAATTTGTACTGCGCAGGCAGTGGGGGAGATTTATCGTGACGGTGCTTTTAGGTTCCGCTTTTCATAAATCTCTGCTGGTGGTGATACCGCTTTATATACTGGCCTCTCTGCCCTGGAAGAAATGGCAGCTGGCGTTTGCGGCGCTTTTTTGTACTACCTTTTTGTTCCTGCAGGACTTTTATCTTAAGGTGGTGGTATTTCTCTATCCCACATATGAGGATACAGAGTATCTGGAAGGGGGCACAAGCTACATCAATATACTGCGCTGCGGGGCGGTGCTATTATTTGCAGGGATTGTAATGTTTATGGAAAAAAGGCATTCCGGCACCAGGGAAACGGAAAGAAATGACATGGATGTCATAAATGCCGCTGATGGAAACGTCGTGATGGGGAAGCGGCGGTTCTGGTTTTATTTTTACTTGAATCTGGGAGCACTGGTGCTGTATGTATTTTGTTCCTTTTTGCCGATTATTTCCCGCATCGGTTATTATCTGACGGTGAGCCAGATTTTGTTCTTGCCGATGTTACTTGAGCAGATTGCGGACAGGAGATGGAGAAAGATATTCCGCCTGGGGGTGATTCTGGCGGCGGTGTTGTATTTTATGATGTACTTAAGCAGAGCATCCAATGACGGTGTATTGATTCTGCCGTACAAGAGTTTCTTTTTCCATGATATGGTTAATATTTTATCGGATATGAATTAAATTATTGTCGGCGCCAAGGCAGTGAGATAAGGAATGGGAAGCAGTTATGACGTTCAGTATTATTGTGGTCTGTCTCAATGAAGGAGAGAAACTGCATAAGACAATAAAGAGTATCTTAGATCAGACGGAAAAGGATTATGAGATCATCGTCAAGGATGGCGGTTCTACGGATGGTTCTGTGGAGAGACTGTTAGAGGACAGCGGCTTTATGGATGGTTCTGTGGAGAAGCTGTTAAAGGGCAGTGGCTTTACGGACGAAGATGTTAAGACAGAGGGCATAGGGGACGGTTTTGACCCAGGACAAAGGCAGATGTTTATAGAAAAAGGGAAAATCAAAATCTGCCGGGAAAAAGACAGCGGTATCTACGATGCCATGAACCAGGCAGTAAAACATGTTTCCGGGGAGTACATTTTTTTCTTAAATTGTGGGGATTATTTTTATCAAAAGGATGTACTTTACAGGGTGAAACAGCTGATACATGCTTATAAGGGCAAAAGGGAAGGACGCTTGTCACACCGGCCTTTGCTGTTTTATGGTAATATCCAGGAAAGGTTGACCGGCGCTTTAGTTCAGTCCAACCCAAGGATGGATGATTTTGGCTGTTATCGGAATGTACCCTGTCACCAGGCCTGCTTTTATGACAAAAGACTTCTGACAGACAGGGGATTCGATATCGGATATCGGGTGCGTGCCGATTACGAACACTTTTTGTGGTGTTTTTACAGGGCGCAGGCGCTCACCGTCTATCTGCCGGTGACGGTTGCCTTGTATGAGGGGGACGGCTTTTCGGAGACAAAGGAGAATGTGAGGATATCGAAGAGAGAACACAAACAGATTGTGGGTAAGTACATGCCGCCTGCGAAAGTGCTGCAATACCGGCTGCTCATGCTCTTGACACTGGCGCCGGTGAGAACGTATCTTTCGCGCAGTCCGGTGACTGCCAGGCTGTATCAGACAGGTAAGGGAAAGGTATATGAGGTTTACAGAAGAGTATCTGGTAAGAAGCGGTAAGGGGACGCTTCGGAATGGAGGAACATATGAGAATCTTATGGGTGTGCAATATTATGCTGCCAGTGATCGCAAAACGCTTAAATCTGCCTTACAGTAACAGAGAGGGGTGGCTTAGCGGCCTGCTGGACAGGGTGATCATGGAGCAGGACAGAAATCACATTGAATTGGGAATTGCTTTTCCGGTGGACGAATCCATAGGCGCTTTTGATCAGGTCATGCAGTTGGGGGAGAATATTTCCTGTCATTGCTATGCCTTCGTGGAAAACCTGAATACGCCGGAGAACTACGATGTGGAGTTGGAAGCTTTCTTTAAGCTGATTATAGATGACTATAAACCCGATATTGTGCATGTATTTGGCACAGAGTTTCCCCATGCGCTTGCGGCAGTGAAGGTCTTTGACCAACCGGAGAGGACTCTGATCGGGATTCAGGGTTTGGTGTCGGCCTGTGCGAAGGTTTATATGGCAGACTTGCCGGTGAAGGTACAAAGGCAGACCACCTTTCGCGATATGCTCAGGAAGGACAGCTTAAGGCAGCAGCAGAAAAAGTTTGAAAAGCGCGGCGAGTATGAGATCGAAGCCATAAAGAGAGTCAAGCATATCGCGGGACGGACGGATTTTGACCGCGCGGAGACGGCCAGGATTAATCCGGATGCTGCCTATCATTATCTGAATGAAACCCTCCGCAGCGTGTTTTACCGTGACAGATGGAAAAGCAGCACCTGCCAATCCTTCCGCATCTTTTTAAGCCAGGGGGACTATCCTTTAAAGGGTTTCCATTATCTGTTAAAAGCGATGCCGAAGATTTTAGAGCAGTTTCCCGACGCGGAAGTGTATGTGGCGGGCAGTAATATTATGCGGGCGGAAACATGGAAAGATGTGTTGAAGCTCTCGGCTTACGGCAAGTATTTAAAGAAACTGATAAAAGACAATCATCTGGAAGAAAAAGTCCATATGCTGGGGCGTATCAGTGCGGAGGAGATGAAAGAGCAGTATTTAAGCTGTCAGGTCTTCGTCTGCCCGTCGGCTTTGGAGAATTCTCCCAATTCCGTGGGTGAGGCTATGCTTCTGGGGGTGCCCTGTGTGGCGGCTAATGTGGGCGGCATACATAATCTTTTGACGGATGGCGGAGACGGCTTCCTCTATACGCCGGGGGATGTGGATGCGCTGGCTGACAGCATTATTGAGATCTTTACCAAGGAAGCGATTGTGGAGCGGCTCTCTGATAATGCCAGAAAACATGCGCGCGTGAATCATGATGCGGACCAAAATTACTACCGTCTGATGCGCATTTACCGGGAGATGTCAGAATGACTTTTACTTTTGTGTCTAACTATATCAATCACCATCAGATGCCCCTGTGTGAAGCTTTGTATGGGCAGCTTTCAGAGGATTTTACTTTTATCCAGACCATGCCCATGGAGAAGGAGCGGGTGGATATGGGCTGGGGCGTGAAGGTGGAGGAGATTCCCTATGTGGAGTGCCTTTATGAGAAAGAATATGACTGCTTAAAGAAGATTATGGAGAGTGATGTGGTGCTCTTTGGATGGACCGGCAGAGAAGATATTGTGGAACCCAGACTGCTTTCCGGCAAGACGACCCTGCGGGTGAGTGAGCGTCTTTACCGGGAGGGGCAATGGAAGGCGGTGTCGCCCCGGGGGCTTTTGGCGAAGTATAAGGAGCATATCAGATATCGCAGACAGAATGTGTGTATGCTCTGCGCCGGTGCCTATGCGGCCTCGGATTTTCATCTCATCGGTGCCTATCCGGACAAGCTGTTTAAGTGGGGGTATTTTACAAGGCTGCGCACCTATACGGCGGAAACGCTTGCGGCGCTAAAACCCCGGGACGGTATGCTTCATATTGTCTGGGCGGGGCGGTTTATCCCGCTAAAGCATCCGGAATATGTGGTGAGGCTTGCCAAGGCCCTGCGGAAAAAAGGGTACGCTTTTAAAATCCACATGCTGGGAGACGGGGAGCTTAAACCGGTCATCTGCCGGGAGGTGGAAAGTTCCGGCCTGGGGCAGTCTTTTGTTTTCTACGGTTATACGCAGCCTGAGGGGGTGCGGGATGTGATGGAAAAGTGTCATATACACCTTTTTACCAGCAATGATTTGGAAGGCTGGGGGGCTGTGGTCAATGAGGGGATGAACAGCGGCTGTGTGGAAGTGGTCAATGCCCAGGTGGGGGCGGCGCCTTATCTGATTCGCCATGGCGTCAACGGGTTAGTCTATCCGAAAGACCAGTATGATAAGATGGAAGCCCTTGTGCTTGATCTCTTTGCGAATTGGGACAATTGTAAACAGATGGGATATGCCGCCTATACGACCATCCGTGATATGTGGAATGCGGAACATGCCGCCAAAGCGCTTCTGCGGTTTGCAGATAAGCTGCAGCAGGGCGTGATCGAACCAGAACAGGCAGGGCCGTTAAGCATAGCGCCGGTGACGGCGCCGGGAAAGATGTATCAGGCGATGATGGATGGAGAGATCTAAACCGGAAGATGGAAAGGAAAGAAGTACGGGATACGGGAGATGGATAGGAAAAAAATCAGTGTTATTGTACCGGTATACAATTCCATAGATTGTCTGGAAAAGTGTGTGGAGTCCATCTGCGGGCAGACCTATTCTAACTTGGAAATCCTGCTGATTGATGACGGTTCCACAGATGGAACAGAAAAGCTGTGCGATAAACTTTCGGAAGCGGATGCCCGTATCCGGACCTACCATAAGAAGAACGGCGGCGCTTCTTCTGCCCGCAACATGGGTATCAAGCTGGCTTTGGGGGAATATTTGGGATTTGTGGACAGTGACGACTATATAGAACCCTATGTTTATGATAAATTGATGAAGGCGCTTTCTGAAAGAAACTGCGTGGCAGCGCAGATTTCCCGGGACGAGGTGGATGAAGCGGGGAGACGGCTGCCGGATGTGTGCATACCGCCGCAGCAGACACAGTTTTGCAGGGCGCAGGATTTTGTGAAGGAACTTTTGATGCACCGCGGCGACTGTTCCTTTTGTACGAAATTGTTCAAGAAGGAATTGTTTGCGGGACATCAGTTTCCGGAAGGGGAGCTGAATGAAGATTTCAGGCTGCTGGTGGAGATGCTGCAGGAGATTGACGGTATTGTGATTCTTCCCGAGCAGGGGTATCATGTGGTGTGCAGGAGCGGGAGTACCACCCGGAAGAAGACGAAAGATAGTTTTTCCCGGGTGTTCTTGGATATTGTGGATAACGCGGACAGGATGCAGAAGCTGGTTGATGAGAAGTATCCGGATTTACATCTTTACGCAGTCCGTTTTAATTTGTTCCAGAGGCTGGATTATATGCTGCATGTGCCGATACCGCAGATGAGAGGGGAGAATGCTTTTTATCAGAGTGTGAAGAAGTACTTGCGCGCACATCTGACAGATACCATCACCAATCCGTATTTGACGAAGAAGAATAAAATATATTTAATGCTATTTACCATGGCGCCGAGGCTGGTCAGACAGGTGCATGGGTGGAAGATGAAACTGGCGGGAGCGGCTGACGGATGAAAGAGGTCTTGGGCGCAGAAAACTGACAAAGAAAATGGGATGTTTCATGACGAATATTGTAGAAGCTGATTGTAACAAGAGACGATACCTCATATATTTCGTAGTGATCTGGGCGGTGCAGATGGCGGCGGCCTTTTATTTTTGCACCCAGAAGGCGGGCTTCCATGAGGACGAATATTATACCTATTATTCCACGGCGCGTACGGCGGGTTTCTATGTGGAGGACGGAAAGTGGATGGATGGGCAGACATACCGCGATGAGTTTGTGGTCCTCTCGGGGCAGCAGTTTCAATATGGCCTTGTCAGACAGGTACAGTCCTGGGATGTACATCCTCCGGTCTATTATTGGATTTTTCACACGGCGGCATCTTTTGTGCCGGGGGTCTTTTCCAAATGGATTGGCTTGGGTATCAATCTCTTGTTTCATGGGATGATGCTAATGCTTCTGACATATCTGTCATATTTGACGGGCGGCAGAAATGAGAAGCTGGCGCTTATGGTGACGCTGTTTTATGGTCTGACGCCGGCGGCTGTCAGCGGTGTGGTATTTATCAGAATGTATGAGCTTCTGACTGTGTTTGTGCTGGTTTGCGCCATTTTGCATGTGAAGGCGTTCTATGGGGTGCAGGTGGAAAAGAAGCTTTCTTATATCCGGTTTTTGCTGCCGTTGATGCTGACCACTTATCTGGGTTTTCTGACTCAGTATTATTATTTTATCTTTTTGTTTTATACAGCCATTGCCTTTTGTGTTTTTCTATTGTGGCAGGATAAGAATTTGTGGAATTGTCTGCGCTACGGGGTCAGCCAGCTGATTGCGTTTGTGCTGGCATATCTGACATATCCTTCTTGTCTGGGACAGATGTTTCGCGGACAGCGCGGCGCACAGGCTACAGAGAATTTCTTTGACTTATCTAATACCATGATGCGGTTTCGCTTTTTCTTGGATTTGTTGGATGGGTATGTCTTTGGAAAACTGCTGGCAGGATTTCTACTGGCGGGTCTTATATTGTTTCTGCTTTTGTATTTCAGGCGCAGTATAGGACGGCTTCTGCCGTCCGAGAAAGCGGTAATTCCATTGTGGCCCTTTGGGATTCTTTGTTTTGGCGTGGCCGGATATTTTCTTACGGTGGCAAAGACCGCCCTTTTGCTGGGAGATACATCTAACCGCTACCAGCTGCCTGTATATGGCATGATTGTGTTGCTGGTTTTTGGGGCAATTTATATGATGTGGGGTCGCCTCGTGAAAGAAGGAAAAATCCGGCAAGTGTGTTTGGCGGCAGCAGCTGTGGTCTGTCTCGTAATTGATGTTACGGGTCTTATGTCAGACCGGGTGGTGTTTCTGTATCCGGAAGACAGAGAGCAGACGGCTTTTGCCAGGAAACAGGCCAAGGAAGGCACGCCGGTGATATATTTGTATAACCAGGGCGAAGACTGGTGTATCTGGGATGTAACCAATGAGCTGATGGAGTATGAGGGCGTGTACTTTGCGCTGGCAGGCGGTACAGACCGGATTGAGGATGCTGTGATTGCCAATGCCTCTTCTCTGGTGGTATATGTGGCCGCCGGGGCCGATGTGCAGGCGCAGATTGGCAGGATTCTTACAAGCAATGAGAATCTGACAGATTATGCGTTACAATATAAAGAGAAGTATTGTGATGTGTATTATTTCTATGGCGGGGAGTAGAGGGCGGTACGGTTACGTAGGAATGAATTCCTGAAAGAATTCCTGAAAGAATGCCGTTTTGCCCGGCGTTGCAAACCATAAGCGCCTGTGCTATACTAAGAGGCAGTGCAGACCTTGAAAACAGCAATGTTGGAGGAAAAGAAACTATGTTGAAAGATAAAACGATATTGATTACCGGAGGTACTGGTTCCTTTGGAAAGTGTTTTACCAAATATGTATTGACGCATTATGAGCCGAAGAAGATCATCATTTATTCCAGAGATGAATTCAAGCAGTGGATGATGGCGGGTGAGTTTAAAGGATATGAAGAGAAACTTCGTTTCTTTATCGGCGATGTGCGCGACGTGAATCGTTTGAGGAGAGCCTGCGAAGGGGTGGATTATATCGTTCATGCGGCGGCGCTAAAACAGGTGCCGGCCTGTGAATACAATCCCAACGAGGCCATTAAGACCAATATCCACGGGGCTATGAATGTGATTGACGCGGCGTTAGACAGCGGCGTGCGCAGGGTGGTGGCGCTTTCTACGGATAAGGCGGTCAATCCGGTGAATCTGTATGGGGGGACGAAGCTGGTTTCGGACAAGCTCTTTGTGGCCGCTAACGCTTATGCAGGTGTGAAAGACATTAATTTCTCCATTGTCCGCTACGGCAATGTGGCGGGGAGCCGCGGCTCGGTCATTCCCCTGTTCCATAAGCTGATTCAGGAAGGCGTGGAAGAGCTGCCCATTACAGACCTTCGTATGACCAGGTTCTGGATCAGCCTGACACAGGGGGTGGAATTGGTGATCAAGGCCCTGGAGGAGGCTGTGGGAGGAGAAACCTTTATCAGTAAGATTCCTTCTTTTAAGATTACAGACCTTGCGGAAGCGATGCTGCCGGGCTGTAAGATCAGAGAAACAGGCATCAGGCCGGGAGAAAAGCTACATGAGATCATGGTCACCACAGAGGATTCCATGACCACTTATGAGTATGATAAACATTTTATCGTTTATCCGCAGATGACCTGGAATGACAGGCAGCAGCCGAATCTTTCCGGACAGAAAGTGTCAGAAGGGTTCTCTTACACTTCCGCCAACAATACGGATTGGCTCAGTGTGGAAGATATCAGAGAGTTGTTGAAAGATGTTGCGTTAGAGGCATAACACAGAAAAAGGGCATGTAGGTAAGCGTTACGTGTCCTTTGTTTGTGTATATGAAAGTGGTCAGAAAGGATACATGGAAGATGGAAAAACCAGCGATAGAGGGCGGAAAACCTGCCAGAGAGCAGAAGATATTTTATGGACACCAGTATATAGATGAGGATGATATCCAGGCGGTGGTGGAGGTGCTTAGGAGTGACTATCTTACCTGCGGGCCTAAGATTAAGGAATTAGAAGAGAAGTTGTGCAGTCTGACAGGGGCAAAGTATGCGGTGGTCTGCAGTAACGGCACGGCGGCCCTGCATATTGCGGCTTTGTCAGCAGGTGTGGGAGAGGGGGATGAGGTGATTACGACGCCCATCACCTTTGCTGCTTCGGCCAACTGCGCACTATACTGTGGAGCAAGGCCGGTCTTTGTGGACATAGACCCGGAGACTTACAACATAGACCCGAAGAAGGTAGAGGCGGCGATTACGCCAAGGACAAAAGCCGTGGTGGCGGTAGATTATACGGGGCAGTCTGCAGATCTTGCGCCGCTTTTACAAATCTGCAAAGAGCACCATCTGACGCTGATTGAGGATGGCGCCCATGTAATCGGCACCAAATACAAGGGACAGATGAACGGCTCCATCGCTGATATGACCATGTTCAGCTTTCATCCGGTCAAGACGGTGACCGGCGGCGAGGGCGGCGTTATCCTTACCAACGACGAGGGTTACTATAAGAAATTATTATTGTACAGGTCTCACGGGATTACCCGGGATGAAGAGCAGATGCAGCATGAACCGGACGGGGCTTGGTACTATGAACAGGTGGATTTGGGCTATAATTACCGCATGACAGATATGCAGGCGGCACTGATTATCAGCCAGCTTGACAAGCTTCCCATGTTTGCCGCCCGCAGGAAGGAGATTGTGGCCAGATATAATGAGGCTTTTGCCGGGATGCCGGCGCTTTCTATACAGCGGGAGATTCCGGAGTCCGATACCACAAGGCATCTCTATATCCTTCGTATTGTGCCGGAGAAATTGAGGATTGACAGGCGGCAGTTTTTTGATGCCTTAGCGGCAGAAAATGTTTGCTGTAACGTTCACTATATACCGGTATACTATTTTCCTTATTATGAGAAGTTAGGATACTGTAGAGGGCTGTGTCCGAATGCGGAGAAACTGTATGAGGAGATGATTACGCTGCCGCTCTACTATGCCATGAGTGATGGGGATGTGGAGAGTGTGATTGAGGCTGTGACAAAGATTGTGACTTTTTATCGTAAAGATTGAGAAGCGGGGCAAAACATGAAATTATCGATCATAGTGCCCGTCTACAATATGGCGGCGGATGGTAAACTGGAATATTGTCTGAATTCCCTTGTGAGACAGACCATAGCGGACTATGAAATTCTTGCGGTGGACGATTGTTCCACGGATGATTCCTATCAGATTCTGCTCTCTTATCAGGAGAAGTATCCGGACAGATTTAGGGCCGTTCATTCGGATGTGAACCAGAAGCAGGGCGGAGCCAAGAATATTGGCATGGGGCTTGCCAAAGGGGAGTGGATTGGGTTTATTGACAGCGACGATTGGGTTACGGAAGACTTTTATGAGCGTCTGATCGGCAGGGGAGAAGAGACCGGCGCGGATATGGTGGGATGCGATTATCATATGACCAGTGAGCACAGCATGGCGATTGGCCGTGTAGTGCACAACAATAAACCGGAGCAGACAGGCATTCTGGATGAAAAGAAATATCGTTCCCTGATTCTTGACGGCGGTTCCCTGGTGGTCAAGGTTTACCGCAGAGAGATTGTGATAGATCACCCGGGGCGCTTTCCTGTGGGTATTTTTTATGAGGATAACGCCCTTGCCAATTCCTGGATGCTTAGAGCCAGACATTTTGAGTATATTGAAGAACCACTGTATTATTATTACCAGCATCATGATTCCACGGTGCACACCATCAGCGTAAAGCGCTGTGAGGACCGTATGGAAGCAGGGAGGATTATGCTGCAGGAAGCAAGGCAGTACGGTTATCTGGACAAATACCGGGCTGAGCTGGAGTTTAGTTTTACCACACTTTTTTATGTGAATACCCTATTTACCTACATGCAGGGGGTGCGTCCTGTAAAGAGCAGTTTTGTGAAAAAGCTGGGCCGGGAGATGGTTGAGACATTTCCGGAGTTTTGGGAAAATGCATACTACAAGGAGCGTGTCGGTGCAGAGGAACAGAAGCTTATCAAAATGCAGCTGTCCTCCACAGTTCTATTTATCTGTTATTACAAGCTTTTGTGGGGCTATCGCAATCTGAGAAAAACCATAAAAGGGAGGATAAGAGAGTAATACTGCAGGAAGACACGGCTAAGAGGAAGAAGATGTTGAGCAAAGAGATTTCGTTGAAGAGCAAAATCATATATGGCGTTATGGTCTGCCTGATCGTGCTGCTTTTGTGGATAGGAGATGAGGGCAGAGCGCCTCTTATCTATATGGGTTCTGAGTTGCAGCATACAGTGGGGATGATTGATTCGGAAAAGGGACTGCTGATTCAGGATAACATGGCCCGGGCAGGGGTAATAGCCAGGACACCGCAATATGTGATGAACAGGGGCAGTTATACTGTTCATATGGAGTACATAGCGGAAGAAAAAGATACCGTTGTGGAATTGTGGGAACAGGCCAGTAAGATTGCTGCCTGGCAGGTAGACCCTTGGCAGAAAGATTTTTCTGCCGATTTTACGCTTACCAAGGATGCGAAACAGCTACAGGTGCGGGTGAATTATGGGGGCAGCGGGGATTTGACGATTCAGGAGATGGAGATTGTGCCCCATACCCGTTTTTATACGGACACTTATTTCTTTATCATACTCTTTTTGCTGATGAATGGCCTGGGCTATTTATATCTCCAAAGAGGCGCAGGGCGTATTACGCAGGAAAAGCTCCTGGATTATGGCATTATTTTAGGTGTGGCTTTGCTTGCTGCTTCTCCCATGATGCAGACCTATCTCTACAACGGAGATGATCTGTGTTATCATCTGGCCAGGCTGGAAGGTCTCAAAGACGGCATTTTGGATGGGCAGATTCCAGTCAATATCCAGCCGGAGGGGCTGCGGGGCAACGGATACTTGAACGCTATGTATCCTTACCTCTTTTTGTACGTTGGAGCTTTCCTGCGCATCTGCGGGGTATCGCTGGCATTGTCTTATAAGGTGATTGTATTTCTGGCAAATTTGGGTTCGGCAGTCTGTGCCTATGTGGCTGTGAAATCCATGATCAGTTCCAGGCGCAGTGTGCTTTTGGGGGTGGTGTTATATACCCTTATGCCTTACCGGTTCACCAATATTTTTTCAAGAGGAGATTTGGGGGAGACGCTGGCGCTGGTCTTTTGGCCGTTAGTGATTGCGGGCCTTTATCATGTGATCATGGGAGACCGTAAAAAGTGGTACTTTTTGGTGATTGGCTTTTCAGGGGCATTGCAGAGTCATATTTTAAGCGCGGCGTTTGTGGCGGTATTTTGTGTGATTACAGCGCTTATGTACTGCGGGCGCATCCTGCGGGAACGCCGGTACATGGAGATTGGAAAGGCTGTGGGGCTTTCGGCGCTATTGAATGCGTGGTATCTGGCGCCGTTTCTGTATTATTATTTTGGGGAAACCATAGCCAAGGATGTTCTGCGGTGGAGCGGATATTTTGAACAGTCTATCAATCCGTCTAATCTGACACAGACGTTGAGTTTGTATAATAAACAGTATTTTTCGCTGGGCCTGGCTCTCTTTGGCTGTGTGGGAATCGGTGTGGTTTATCTGCTGTATGAGCGCCGCGGCAGGATGACGAAGCAGGAAGGTTTTTTGATGCACCTTCTTGTGCTGGGCTGTGTGCTGACTTTTATGATTACAGGATACTTCCCCAACCGAGTGTTGATGGAGAACAGCGTGTTCGAAAACATTGCCACTATACTGCAGTTCCCCTGGCGGTTTTTGGGGCCTGCATCGGCCTGTTTTGTCTTTGTGGGTGCGATTGGGATTTCCCGCTCGGAGATCATAAAGCCTTACCGCAATTATCTTTTTACTTTGCTGGTGGGATTAAATCTGCTGGTGATTGTATCGGTGCCTGCAGACAATAATCATATGCCCTATGATAATGCGCAGGCAGTAGCGTCCAAGGGACACGAAAGTAAAATGATCACCAATATTGGCATGTTCTATCCTCATGAATGGCGTCTGGACGGTGCTTCGGACGACCGGTTGTCCACCAGTGTGATGGTTTCCGATATGAACCATGTGACCGTAAGGGATTACCAGAAAAAGGGGACTAAGGCGGCGGTGGCTTATACAGCCACTGCCCAGGATTGTTATATTGAACTGCCCATACTCAGTTATCATGGCTATCGTGCCGTGGATGAGAAGGGTGATGCGGTGGAGATTAAACGCGGCGGCGGTGCGCGGATGCGCTTCATGGTGCAGGGAGATGGAATAGAACATATCATCTATGTGCGGTATGGTCCCGTGGCGGGTTTTGTCATTGCGAACTTGATATCTTTCTTGACCATCGCAGGTTGTATCTGGTATTTCGTCCGCAGAAGAAGGGAACAGGAAGTTCCTGTTAAAGAAGCAGATGCGCAGGGCGAGTAGTGCAAAGCTTTGTGAATGTGTCCGCTAAATGATCAGAGGGTAAGCAGTGCGCTGACAATCCGTTGGGCACCGCAGCCGTCTAGAAAGGCTCTCATAGCATGGGAGCTTTTTTCACGTGCACTGCTATTTTGTGACATATATGTCATAAATTTTAAAACAGCCTCTATGACGGAGGAAGGAAGCTGGATGCCGGAGGTATCCGATGCCGCGTGGTCAAAGCTTTGCCTGCCGTTGCCGTCCGTTTGTACCGGGCGGATGTCCCCGGCACAGGGAATGATACCTTTAGAGGAAAAGTTTTCTACAGCAGTACGCTGGTTGTCCGCCATCAGGCAGCTTATCGTGGGGACTCCTACAGCGCAGAGTTCGGCCAGAGTCGTCCCGCCTGCAGACAGGGCCAGATCGCAGGAGGCCATGAGGGACGCCATGTGGGAGACATTATCATGGATATGGATATGGGGATTTTCCAAAGCCAGGGCAGTCAAGTTGTCATAACGGGTATTTGCCTTGCTGGTAACGATGTGGTACTGCAGGGACTGCAGTAAGCTGATATCCTGCAGATTCCAGAAGCCCCCGTCATTCTTTGCATACTCCTTGTCAGGGATAGATGGAAATTGGTAAATGGTGCGCAATAAATATTCCGCTATGCCGTAAGGGTCTGTCCCGCCTGTGGAGAGGAGAACATGGGAGGCCTTAGGACGCACGTGGTAGACGGGAGATTGAAACTGTGTCCGAAGCGGCGTATACTGCATCCCCAGCAGTTTGTGCGCAGCTTTTGCGTAACAGGGACAATCCTGATCGGTATCATAGTTGATGAGCAGGTCCACCGGACAGTGGAAACTTCTTAAATCGTCCAGATAAGCAATCCGGCAATCGGCGGAGAGCATACGGAAATACGCCGGGGTGGCGAAATAGGAGTCGATAAAAAGCCAGGGTTTTGCTAAAGCACTATTATCAGAAAGTGCTATATTGTCATCCGTATTATCGTTGATATAAGCAAGTAAAGAGTGTACTTCTGCCTCCATATACCGATAATCACTGTTGAGGCAGTGGATAGCAAACTCTTCTGCTGTTTCAAAACGTTCAGACAAAAGAGCGCGGCTCTGGTTATCAGAAACAAGAAAAGATATCTGAACACGCTTTTTTTGCTGTAGACTAATCTGCGCACAGGCGCGCGCTATGGAAAGACAGCGCATGATGTGTCCTGTGGCGATGTCGCTGTTGGCGTCGGTTCTGAAATAAATTCTGGTCATGCTTTATACTCTCCTGTATGCAGTGAAAATTTTGCGGCTAAAGTTTGACAGTAAAATGAGCCTTGCGAAGCTGTTTGCAAAGAAAGTGCTCCTTTTATTTGTAGTATATAGATTTTTACTAAAAAACGCAAATACTTCCTGGCAAAGTGCACAATACAATATCTTGTGGTTTGTTTTGTGACATGTGTTGATAATGTGGCGGTACAGATATGGACTGCCACAAAATGTAATTGTGTAAGCTGTATCTGCCGCCCTAAAATTCTACAAGTTTTAAAGCAAAAAGAAATTGCATTTCGTACAAAATAATGGTATAAGGATAATAAGCGGGAACAAAATTATAGCCAAAAGGATAACTGTGAAATGAAAAATGCTTAACTGTGGGAGTTGTGTCTGTGCGTTGCTGGTCACAAACCCGTTTATGTGCAATCATAAAAAGTTTAGGAGAAGCAGCGCAGAGATGGAGAAAAATATGGACCATGAAGAATTATTGTTATCAATAGAAAACATGTTGGAGCGAAAGCTGCAGATGCATCTGGATCCTATTAAGAAAGATATTTCGGAACTTAAAGTGAGAGTAACGAAACTGGAAGCGGACGTGGCGGAATTAAAGGGTGACGTAGCGGTAATAAAGAGCGACGTAGCAGAATTGAAGAGTGACGTAGCGGAATTAAAGAGCGACGTAGCAGAATTGAAGAGTGACGTAGCGGAACTAAAGAGCGATGTAGCAGTCTTAAAAATGGATGTGGAGAATCTCAAAGCAGCAACAGCAGAGTTAAAGGACGAAGTAACAGGCTTAGACGTGCGAATGTCAAATATGGAATACAAGTTTGACGTTTTGACAAGAGAAGTGACGCAGCTGAAAGATAATGTTATTGATTTGACGGGTAGAACGGCCAATCTGGAGAAGTCTTCTGAGCGTACCAACAGCAGGCTTGACAGCATAGAGAAATGCCTGCAGGAGCAGAGAGAGAGCATCAAAAGAATCGAGGTCATACATCTTGAGAATAACCTGATTCCCCGTGTGGCCAATATTGAATCCTGTTATTTGACCACATTTGAACGCTATAAGGCTTACACTGACAGGCTGCCGGAACTGTTTGCAACGGTATCGAATGTGAGCAGGACTGTGCAGGCACATTCAGAAGCGTTTAGGAAAATTTCATAAGAGTAGGAGAAGCGGCGGGAAATTGCCGCTTCTTACTCTGTTATGGAGATGATTGAAAAAGCAAGCATCCCAGAGTATAATGTGGTAAAAGAAAACGGAAAGGAATAGACATTTCATGAGTGCATCCATAGCGATTATTACAGCCCGGGGCGGCAGCAAAAGAATCCCGCGTAAAAATATAAAGGCATTTTGTGGAAAGCCAATCATAGCATACTCCATTGAGGCAGCGTTAACGTCAGGTTTGTTTGAAGAGGTCATGGTATCTACGGAGGATGCGGAGATTGCGCGGATTGCATGTGAATATGGGGCAAAGGTGCCTTTTATGCGAAGCAGTGAAAGCGCAGGGGATTATGCTTCCACAGACGATGTGCTTTTGGAGGTGCTTAAGGCATATCAGGAGCAGGGCAGGGAATTTGACTCTTTTTGCTGTCTCTATCCAACGGCACCTTTTGTGACGGCGCAAAAGCTAAAGATGGCAATGAAGCTCTTAGAAAAGGCTGATTCTGTGATGCCGGTAGTGGCTTTTTCTTTTCCTCCCCAGCGCTGTATGGTGATCAATGACGCGGGAGAGCTGCGGATGAAATGGCCGGAACATGCCAGGACGAGATCTCAGGATTTGGAACCTTATTACCATGACTGCGGTCAGTTTTATTGCTGTCGGACGGCGCCTTTTTTGCAGTATAGAACAACGGACCTTCCCCGTATGCTGCCCATGATCATGAGTGAAATGGAAGTGCAGGATATTGATAATCAGGACGACTGGGCAATTGCGGAATTAAAGTACCAGCAGATGATTATGAAAAAACCATTTGATAGATGAAGCTTTGGTTCTGGCTTGTCCAGGTGAGGATATGGAGATAAGATTATGAAAAAAGAAATAAAAATAGGCGACAGAATACTTGGACCGTCGCACCCCTGTTTTTGCGTGGCGGAGATGTCGGGGAATCATCTCCATGATTATGGAAGGGCGGTGGAAATCATTCATGCGGCCAAGGAAGCGGGAGCGGATGCCATTAAGCTGCAGACTTACACGGCCGACAGCTTGTCTGTGGACTGTGATAAAGAATATTTTCAGATTCACGGCGGTCTGTGGGACGGCATGACGGAGTATCAGCTTTATCAGGAGGCCTGCACCCCGTGGGAATGGCAGCCGAAACTGCAGGAAGTGGCGGAGAGTCTGGGATTATTGTGCTTTTCTTCACCGTTTGATCATGCTGCGGTGGACTTTATGGAGAAACATAAGATGCCGGCCTACAAGATTGCCTCCTACGAGATCAATGATATTCCACTGATACGTAAGGCGGCGGCGATGCATAAGCCTGTGATTTTTGCTACGGGAGTGGCCCATGGGGAGGATATTGAGAGAGCGCTCCAGGTCTGCCGGGAAGAGGGCAATGAAGAGATTATACTTTTAAAATGTGTATCGGCCTACCCTACTCCCTATGAAGAGATTCATTTGAATATGATTCCCACGCTGGCAAAGACTTATGATTGTCTGGTAGGGCTTTCAGACCATTCTATGGGCAGTGTGGTGCCGGTGGCGTCAATTCCCCTGGGGGTTAAAATGGTGGAGAAACATCTGACACTGCGCCGTGCAGACGGCGGACCTGACGGAGCTTTTTCCATGGAGCCGCAGGAATTTAAAGAAATGGTAGACCATATCAGAATTGTGGAGAAAGCTCTTGGGAAGTCGGAGTACGAATTGACGAAAAAACAGGAACAGGAACACAGCGGGTCCCGCTCCCTCTTTGTGGTAAAGGATATTAGGGTGGGTGAAAAAATCACCCCGGACAATGTGCGTTCTATCCGCCCTCATGCAGGACTTCATACCATGCATTACGAAGAAGTTATGGGCCGGACGGCGGTCCGGGATGTGGAGAAGGGCACGCCGCTTACCTGGGATATGTTGGGGGAGTAATCATTAAATCCGTATATTTCAGCATACAGATACCATCCTCGTAAGAGCCGATGGTGTCTGTATTTTCTTTTCCCATAAGATTGTTGGCAATAAACCGGGGGAAATGGATTCCGCAGCGATGGGCATGGGGATAGCCGCCGCCGAAGCGGGGGTTGATTTCGGAAATATAGTAGTTTCCGTTTACCTGGAAGATATCCATATCCACAGGCCCGGATAACTCCAGGGTTGCTATGGTATCCAGTATCAGCCCAAACAGGGTTTCATCCCGGAACGAAATGGATTTTTCCGTTTCTCCGGCGCGCATCCGCAGTTTCTTCTTAACGAACAGGGAAACGGGCTTGTGGGTAATCATATCCACGTAAATATCCGCACCAAATTCTTCTCCCTGGGCCAGTGTCTGGATGATATATTCTTCGTCGGCAAATTTACAGAGGGCTTCTAAGAGTTCCAAGTGTTCCACCTTTTGGATGCCGATACTGCCGCAGCCTCTTGTGGGCTTTAGAAATACCGGAAGATTCATATGCCCGGCTTCTTTTTCGTCTAAAAAGGCATGGAAACTGTTACAGCTGGTGAGGGCCGGCAGTTTATGATTTATTAAATGATTATAAAAGGCATATTTATCGCGGCATAGTTCCACGGCGGACAGGGAGGACACAACGGGGGTTATGCCCAGATCGGTAAACAGGTTACGGTGGGATGCGATCAGTGCCAGCTCATCTTCCTGCAAAGGAAGGACAGCATCGATAGATTCTTTATGGCAGATATTCAGTATCGTGTCTAAATAATCAGGCGCAGTCATGGGGGGCACCAGATAGTGGGCGTCTGTCTCATACAGCGCAGGTGCATAAGGACTACAGTCTGTGCCCACAATCTTATCAAATCCGCTGTCGGCTTCTTTAAAGTAACGCACCAGCAGATTTCTGGTGCCGCAGCTTAGAATTAGGATATGCATCGTTCATTCCTTCCTTCCCGGATAACAATTTTATGATGTCAGGGTATCATGCAGGATACTTCCCTGCACATAATCTTCGGGCGTCCATTTTCGGCGTACCATCTTCATTTCATCTTTGTTTTGTACATAGACGGCCGGAAAATACTGAATAAAGAGCGGATTTAGGCTCATGGTATAACCGCCCACATTTTCATAGATAATACGGTCGCCGGGCACCAGCTCCGGATGCTCTTTGTATGTGAAAAGGCGGTCCACCTCCATGCAGGTAAAGCCGCTGACAATCTGACTTTCCAGAAGAGGACGGTTTTGGGTATAGTCAGGGTTATATTCTATATGAAAGAGGTGGGAATTTTTAATCATAGTAGGATCGATGTTAAAACGGCTGCCGTCCGTCATCAAATAGCGGCTTCCCTTGATATCCCGGGTGTCAAACACGCTGGTCACAAATGTGGTACATTTGGAAATCAAAGAAATGCCGGGTTCCACGATCAGCTTCGTCTGCTCCGGGGAAAAACATCCGCGCAGTATATTTGCGACTGCCGGGAAATAGTCAGGGTATTCCGGCCGTCCCTCCATACCGCCGCAGTACCCCCCTCCCAGATCCACATATTCTAGAGAAAAGCCAAATTCTTCCTGCAGCCGGCAGGCCATCTTCGCAATGGCACAGAAAACATTGACACTGCGTGATTTACTGCTGGAATGAAGATGCAGTCCCGCAATCTGTACGTTGGGCAGAGCGCGGATGGCTTCGACTGCTTCGGCAAACCGTCCCGTTTCATAGCAGAAGCCAAACCGTCCGCTGGTCTCGCCCATGGTGGTCTCGCCAGGACACATTTTTTCCAGATTGAAATTAGCCCGGATGCCCACCTTAATAGTCTTGTCCGGAAAAGAATTGACTAATTCAGTCAACCAGCACAATTCCTGACGGGAATCCAGATTTACATAGCCCCCTGCAAGCAGGACGCCGCAGAAAGATTTCTGGCTCTTATAGGGACCGTTATATATAATTTCACTCTCTGTAAAACCAAGATAGCGGGCTAAAAGGTATTCATCCTCCGAGACCACCTCCGCATAGGCGCCGTTTCTTTTTACAAAGGAGACTAACCAGGGAAGGGAATTGGTTTTGAAAGAATAGCCCACCAGATAGTTGGGCCAGTTTTGGGTCAAAGAATCTGTGAGCATGTTATAGTAACGCTGCAACACAGGCTCATCTATCACGAAGTAGGGAGTCGGTATCTGTGAGGTCATAGGAATCAGCCTTTCTCTATAAAATCAGTTATATATGTCCGAAGCACTGGTTTCATCTTACTCTATTTTGAAAAGAGTGACAAGGGAGGCGTTAGAAAGTTTTACAATTATGAAGGGGTATATTATAATAAATAAAAAACTTGAATCTGCTATCAGTGGAAAGATTGCATCAATTCGCTCAAGAGCAATTTATGCAGCCGGCATAGAAAGCTTCGGAATGGAGGGAAAATGAAAGACAGAATTTATGTGTGCCATACTTTGTATCATGTGTATGTGGCCTGCCTTAAAGAACTTGCCCTGCCTAAGGAGAGACAGGGACATGCAGCCCTTGTGCTAAGCACCATGTCAAACCCTTTCGGAAACCTGGGGGAGCGGGCCGGAAATTGTCCTCTCTTTGAGGAAGTGGTGCTGTTTGATGAAAAGGAGGACGTGTTCTTTCCGGAACTTAAAAAATACCATACAGACCGGGGAAATCTTGTGGTTAATATGCTTGCCAGAATCAAGTACACCAAGCTCCTTGGGAAGCTGCAGGAGCCCTATGTGCCGGTGGACTTTAAACAGTATAAGGATATCTATGTTTTTTGCGATTCCGACCCCATAGGGTATTATCTGAGTTATAAGAAAATCCATTATCATGCGGTGGAGGATGGGCTGAATTGTATCCAGTACTATGACACGGCGCGCTATGACAACAGAGGACATTTTGGACTGAAAGCTTTCTTGGCGGCACGGAATTTGATTTTTATACAGAATGGTTATGGAAAATATTGTCTGGATATGGAAGTGAATGATATCAGCGTACTGACATATCCTTGTAAGAAATATAAAGAGGTGCCCAGAGCAAAATTGGTAGAGAGGCTGACCAAAGAGGATAAGGATATTTTGGTGCGCTTGTTTATCGAAGATTTGGACGGCCTGATTGGGCAGCTTAATCAGGGGGCACGTCAGAAGGTTCTGGTGTTGTCTGAGCCCCTGTGTGATTTGAAAGTACGCAGGCAGATTTTTGCAGATATTATGGAAGAGTATGGTGTTATTGACGGCAAACCTGCGCAGATTCTAATCAAACCCCATCCCAGGGATGTACTGGATTATCAAAAGGAATTTCCCCAGCATATTGTGCTAAACGGCAGATTCCCCATGGAAATTTTAAATTATATTCCGGACCTTTCCTTCGAGAGAGTGGTATCCGTGTTCACGGTTCCTAACGGCATTAAGTTCGCCAAGGAAGTCGTATTCCTGGGAGAGGACTTCATGGACAAATACGAAGACCCAATCCTACACCGCCAAAATGAACAGATTGCACGCAGGCAATGAGCAGTGCCAAAATGCAAGATGACAAAATGTCAGCTTGCTGACAATTTTGACAGATTGTATTTTGATAGGGCGAAGCCCGTGAACGAGAAAAGCCGGAGGCATTTCGAGTGGCACTGCGGAGAACAGGAGAAAGCGAAAGTGCAAAGACAAAATGACAGCTTGCTGACAATTTTGGCAGATTGTATTTTGATAGGACGAAGCCCGTGAACGAGAAAAGCCGGAGGCTTTTTTCGTGGCATTGCGCCACGGTATTTGCGTCAAACGCCTTCCTGTGGTAAGATATTCCTGTTGTGCAGACAAAGAAAAGGAAATAAATCATGCTGAAGATTTTAAAGAAGATGAATCTTCTTCTGGATAGGAAACAGAAGAGGACTATGGTAGGACTTATTATCATGATGCTGTTTGGCGGCGTGTTGGAGAGCCTTGGCATTTCCATGCTCGTCCCCATTGTCACGGTGGTGATGGACCCGGTGGCGGTTGAAGAGAGTGAGATTCTTTCCACAGTGTATGATATGCTGGGCATGGAAAGCAGCGTGGAGTTTGCCATGTTCCTGCTTCTTTCTTTTGTGGGAATGACGGTGCTTAAGAATATCTATCTGTTCTACCAGCAGAAAGCCCAGCTTAAGTTTGTGTATACGAACCAGTTTGCCACATCCAGACGTATGATGATTAATTTCATGCAGAGACCCTATGAGTATTATCTAAATGCGGATACCTCTGTCATCCAGCGTAACATCACATCAGATGTGAACAATATGTATGGGCTTATTTTAAGCTGTCTGCAGCTGTTTAGTGAAGCCATCGTGTTTGTATGTCTGGTGGCAGCGCTCTTCCTTTATTCGGATGCAGTCATGATCATGTTTGTGGCGGTTCTTATGGTAGCCCTTCTTTTTGTCATTAAAAAGGTTCTAAAGCCTATCATGACTAAGGCCGGACAGGATAATCAGGAGTATTACAGTGGACTTTATAAATGGATTGAACAGTCCGTGATGGGCATCAAGGAAATCAAGATTGCCAACAAAGAAAATTATTTTATCAATGCTTACGCAGCCTGCGGGGAAGGGTATGTGAATTCCGTACAGAAATATAATCTGTTTAATGCCACGCCGAGACTTCTGATAGAGACGGTGTGTATCGGGGGCATGGTGGGGTATTTTGTGATTACACTTGGACAGGGGACGCAGGTCAAAGAACTGGTTCCTCAGCTGACGGCACTAGCGGCGGCAGCCATGCGGCTTTTGCCCAGTGTGAACAGGATTAATAATTATCAGACTTCTATCTCCTATTTTGAGCCTTTCTTCATGGGGGTCAGTGATAACCTGCAGGAGGAGATTCATGACGGCAGGGTAAGCTATGACGCCTCCGTGTATCAGCAGAAGCAGGCGGTGGAGAAGCTTCCGGTCACAAGCGAGATTCGTCTGGAAAATATCACCTATAAGTATCCCAATACCAATGTGCTTATCTTTGACCATGCGGATATGACCATACCCATTGGCAGTTCTGTGGGAATTGTGGGAACAACGGGTGCCGGCAAGTCCACGATTGTGGATATTTTGCTGGGACTTTTGCAGATTGAAGAGGGAAAGATTTTGGCGGACGGACAGGATGTGAGGGAGCATTATGCAGCCTGGCTTAAGAATGTGGGGTATATTCCCCAGACCGTCTTTATGATTGACGACTCTATCCGCAAGAATGTGGCTTTCGGCTATCCGGAGGAGGAGATTGACGACCAGAAGGTATGGCGGGCGCTTGAGGAGGCGCAGCTGGATACCTTTGTAAAGGGCCTGCCGGAAGGGCTTGATACCAGCATCGGTGAACGGGGTATTCGCATCTCCGGTGGACAAAGGCAGCGTATCAGCATTGCCAGAGCTCTTTTTGAGGACCCGGAGGTGTTGGTGTTGGACGAGGCTACTTCTGCGCTGGATAATGAGACTGAGGCGGCCATTATGGATTCGATCAACAGGCTGCACGGGAAAAAGACGTTGATTATTATTGCCCACAGATTGCAGACAATTGAGAAGTGTGATATGGTATACCGAGTGGAAAATGGAAAGGTGTCCAGAGAACGATAGGTAAAGGTGTTGCAGCATGAAAAAATTATGGAATTTTGGGTGGGATATGTATAAAAAGCATGAGGAAGGAATCAATTATCTGTTTTTTGGATTCCTGGCTTTTGTGTTAAATTACGTTTTGTATTTTCTGTTTGCGGACGCCATGCAGATGCACTATATGGCGGCTACAGTGCTCTCCTGGGTTTTGACGGTGGTGTTTGCCTATTGGACCAACAGAAGTTTTGTATTTAAGAGCAGCAATAAGGATAAACAGTCCATCGGGAAAGAATTTGTCTCCTTTATTGGCGCAAGAGTCGCCACAGAAGTACTGGAAGTGGTGCTGATGTATCTGCTGGTAGACTGTGCGGGAGCAAACGATAAGATTTCCAAGCTGATTTGCCAGACACTTGTGATTCTGGCAAACTATGTTTTGAGCAAGCTGTGGATTTTTAAAAGCAAAAATGATTCCGGTCCCGCAGGGGATGGTGAATGAGGGGCAAGCGTATGAACGGGAAGCGACAGGCTAATTTCGAACTGCTGCGCATTGTGGCGATGTTTATGATCATTGCTCTCCATTATCTGGTGAAGGGTGGTATTGCCGTACCCTTTCAAGAAAGTGACAACAGTGTCAATTATTTTGCGTGGCTGCTCGAGGCGTTCTGTATTGTAGCGGTAAATTGTTATGTATTGATAAGCGGTTATTTTATGACAGAATCTGAGTGGAAGCCGAGACGGGTCGTTTCTCTGCTTTTTCAGGTTCTTTTTTATGCGCTGTTGGTTCCCTGTGTCTTACTTTGTACAGGGAAGATATCATTGCATGATATGGGGATTTATGATTGGATTGGCTGTGTGCTTCCGATTGAGACAGAACATTATTGGTTTGCAACCTCCTATCTGCTGTTATATTTGTTTGCCCCTTTTCTTTCAGCGGGAATCCGCCAGATGGAGAAGCGGCAGTTACAGGTGGTGACGGCGCTTTTACTGTGTTTCTTTTCTCTGGGAAAGACGGTCATTCCGGTGCAGCTTGTGACGGACCAGTACGGATACAGTTTCGGCTGGTTCTTATGTCTGTTTGTGATGGCCGGCTATATCCGAAAATATGGGATTCCCTGGTTGGAAAAGAAGTCTCATGCGGTTATCGGTTATATTGTGTCATGCCTTTTGATTTGGGTGCTCACTTTGCTCTCCCATATGCTCAGTGCTAAGATTGACGCTTTTTCCTATTATGAAAATATGCCCTATACTTATAATCATCTGCTTTGCCTGTCGGGGGCGGTTTGTTTCTTCTATATGTTTAAAAGCAGCAGAATGATTTCGCCGTGGTCTGAGGACATTATCCGTACCATTGCCCCTTATACCTTTGGCGTTTATCTCTTACATGAACATATTCTGGTGCGCTATGAATGGATGAAGTGGCTGAAAATTGAACGGGTGACGGGAAGTTTCCGCTTCGTACCGCACCTAATCGGCGCAGTGCTGATGGTGTATGCGGTGGGAACGATGATAGATATGGTGAGAAAATGGCTGTTTGACAAAGTGTCTTCCCTGTTTAACAGATTGTGTGGCAGGAAGAAAGAGATTTAAGCGGGCACAGGAAGAGGCCTGTCAATAAGAATAAAATTTGCAATGTGGAGCATGGGGACCGATGAGAGATGTGTATAGGAAATATCATATATTGATAGAGAATATTTTGTTCCCCTTGCTGTTGGTTTTGTATCCGCTTCTTAAGATCAACCAGGGAATTGACGTGTCGGATACTACCTACAGTCTGTCCAATTTCCAGTATTTCGGTCAGATGAATGGTACATGGATGGTGGCAACCTTTCTGGCCAATGGAGCGGGAAGCCTGCTGATGCACCTGCCCTTTGGAGATACCCTTCTGGGCATGAATTTCTATACGGCATTGATACAGGTATGGACGGCGCTTATAGTCTATTTGGTACTGCGTAAAAAGATGCCGGCGCCTTTTGTGGTGCTGGGAGAGTTTATGGCATTAGGATTGTGTTGGTGCCCTTCTGTGATTTTATATAATTACCTCACATATCTTTTGTTGACGGCAGGCATCCTGTTGCTGTATACAGGGATTCTGGAACAGAGAGAGGGCGTGCGCAGATGGTATTTTATGGCGGCGGGAATCTGTCTTGGAGCAAACGTGGCGGTGCGTATGCCCAATGCGGTGCAGGCGGCGCTGATTCTGGCCGTATGGTACGGCGTGTGGATAAGGGGAAACACAGAAAGTTCTGAAAAAGGGGTAAAAGGAAAGTGCCACGTCCTTCTTCGCGGCCAGTTGGTCAGGGTTACCATGTGGTGCCTTGACGGATATCTGATTGGTTTTGGGGTTCCTCTTATCATCATTTGTATTCGTTATGGGCTGCATTCGTATCCGGCCATGATACAGACCATGTTTGCCATGACACAGAAGGCGGCGGATTATAAACCAACTTCCATGTTGACGGGGATGTTTGGCGATTATGGACGGGGTATATTCTGGATGCTGTTTGTAGGCATCTGTATGTTTGGCGGCTGGCTGACGTTCAGACTTCTTGACAGGCTGTCAAAACGCAGGGTGGAGGGTCTGCCTGGGCGTGGGAATCTATACGGCACAGACGGATTTTCCAGAGGGCATTTTGTGCTGTGTGTATTGTGCCGTATCTGCTACGTGATGCTTTTTGTGGTCTTGCTCCGGTTCTACTGGGGCAGGGGTATGTTCCACTTTCGGTATTATGACGGTGATTATGGGAGTGTGTATTATCCGGCGGTCTTGCTTTTGCTGACAGTTCTGTCTGCGGCGGCGCACTGCCTGGTCAGAAAGGATGTCAATCAGGAGCAGAAGATACTTGCTGCGTTGATCGTATTGGAAGTGTTTCTGACACCCCTTGGCAGTAACAATGCACTGTATCCTATTATCAATAATTTGTTTCTTGCAGTACCTTTCCTGCTGTGGGCAGCGTATGACCGGTTTCGTGCTTCGGGCGGTTTTGTGTGGAAAGTACCCTTTGTTACTTTGGTGGCGTTTGTTCTGGTGCAGAGTGTGGGATTCCATATGCAATTTGTGTTTCAGGACGGTATCTGGGGGGAGAAGAGAGATACTTTGATTAAGGCACCGGCAAAGGCGGCAGGCGTCTATACCAACAAGGACAATGGGGAACTGCTGGAGAAACTTGCTGTTTATGCAGAAGCTGACGAGCTTTCTGGAAGAGAAGTGATTCTATATGGGGAAATCCCTGGGCTTGGGTATCTGCTTAACATGCCTTCTGCGCTGTCTACTTTCTGGCCGGACTTAGACTCCTATCGGATGGTGGAATTTGAGCGGGATATGGCAGGTGTGGCACAGGAAATAAATGCTGGGCAGGAAGGGCCGGTTATCATTCTGTCGTCTCCGATTGCAGCTTATCTGAGCGAGGATGCGGATGCCATGAACTGGTTTGGTGTTGATCAAGAGAAGATGGATGAGGATGAGAAACTTAAGAAGCTTTGGGCGTTCATGCAGCAGTATGGGTATGTGGAAAGCTTTTGCAATGCCAGATATGCGGTGTATGTGGAGAAAGAATAAAATCCATAGACATGGCCTTAAAAAAGTAACAGTTCAGACCTCATCATTCATAAAAGTGTCTGCTTTGCATCCGGCGCCGCTTTGCGGATTCCTTAGCCGAATTCTTGCGAATCAGACAATAACTGTGCTACAATAGACGCAGATTTGGATCCAATTGTTAAAGCAATGTCTCAACAAAATCGAGACAAAGATGTGCGCAGAAATGAGGGCTATTATGATTAACTTTAACGTACCACCCTTTACGGGAAAAGAATTTGAATACATGAAACAGGCCGTAGAAAACGAAAAGATCTGCGGCGACGGGCCTTTTACCAGAAAGTGCAGTGAGTGGATTGAAAAGCAGACAGGCACTAGGAAATGTCTGCTGACCACATCTTGTACCCATGCCACGGAGTTGGCGGCACTGCTCTTAGATATCAAACCAGGGGATGAGGTCATTATGCCTTCCTACACCTTTGTGTCTACGGCCAATGCCTTTGTATTGCGGGGTGCCACAGCAGTTTTTGTGGATATCAGGCCGGATACTATGAATATTGATGAGAAGCTGATAGAAGATGCCATCACACCCCATACGAAAGCCATCGCACCGGTTCACTATGCAGGTGTTTCCTGCGAGATGGATACGATTATGGATATTGCGGCCTGTCATCATTTAAAGGTGGTGGAGGATGCGGCCCAGGGTATTATGGCGGACTATAAGGGGAAGGCCCTGGGTACCTTCGGAGAGTTTGGGTGTTTTAGTTTTCATGAGACCAAGAATTTCAGTATGGGTGAGGGTGGCGCGCTCTTAATCCGGGAGGAAAAGGATATTTTGGACGCGGAGATTTTTAGAGAGAAGGGCACGGACAGAAGCCAGTATTTCCGCGGGCAGGTGGACAAGTACCGTTGGCAGAATTTCGGTTCTTCTTATCTGCCCAGCGATATGAACGCGGCTTATCTCTACGCCCAGCTGGAACTGGCGCAGGAGATTACGCAGGCCAGACTTGACCGCTGGCAGGAGTATCGGGAGCAGCTTACGCCCCTTGCTGAGGCGGGTAAGATTGAATTGCCGTATATTCCGCCCCATTGTACCCACAATGCCCACATGTTCTATATTAAGACCAAGGACATGGAGGAGCGAAGCCGCCTGATAGCCTATTTGAAGGAGAAAGATATTCTTTCTGTTTTTCATTATGTGCCGCTTCATTCGGCACCTGCGGGAATCAGATATGGCAGATTCCATGGGGAAGACCGTTATACTACGAAGGAGAGCGAGCGGATTTTGCGCCTGCCCATGTTCTATAAACTGACGGCTGACCAGGTGGAATATATTACTGAGCAAGTGAAGGCTTTCTATAAGAGGTAATTGCGAAACTGCGTTTTTAAAAGTTTCCGTTGTACAAAATAGACAATCACCGTAGGGCACGCTTGCGCTGCACTGCCGCTCGCAGCGGTGCATAAGACGCCAGAATACGGCGTCTAAACACCGGCGGCGACAAAGCACCCTACTTGTGATATGTCTATTTTGTACAACTGCTTTCTTGAAAGAATGCGTTTCTCAAACGCCTAACTTTCTAAAAGTAAGTGAGGAGCGTGTGCGTCTTATGACGTTACAGGAGTTTTATAGAAAATACGAAAACGGCATATTGGCGGGAATCATCGTGCTCTGTAACGTGATTCTTTTGGGAAGCTGCTTTGATATCTATTATGATTTAAATGACGATCTGTTAATGAAGGACATCATGGCTGGGGTTTATAGCGGCGTACCGGACGGACATAATATGCAGACGCTTTATATTTTGGGGGCTTTTATCAGTCTGGGTTACAAGCTGTGCCGGAGGATTTCCTGGTATGGCCTGTTTTTGTGTCTGTGTCAGTTTGGGTGTTTCTATCTGGCGGGGGCGCGGCTTTGCAGTCTGCTAAAGAAAAAGGCGTATAAAATCGGAATGCTGTTGCTTTTGTCATTGTTTTTCTGGGCGGTATGCTTACAGCATCTGGTGAATGTCCAGTATACCATTACCTGCGCGATGATGTCAGGGACGGCAATCTTTTTGTTCCTGACAACACCTCGGGAATTGGATGCAAGACGGTTTGTGATTCAGAACATTCCTTCTATGGTATTGGTTATTTTGGCTTACCAGCTTCGCACGGAAATGCTTCTTTTGACCTTTCCGTTTGTCGGCATAGCGGGCATAGTCCGCTGGGCCGGGGAAAAACGTATTTTTACGAAGGAAAACTGGTGCAAATACGGTACGGTGCTAGGTATAATGCTGGCGGGTATGCTGGTGTCCAGAGGTGTGGACTTTATAGCTTACGGCGGAGAGTGGAAAGACTTTCTGAACTTTTTTAACGCCAGAACAACAGTCTATGATTTTTATCCGGATGTACTGCTGCAGGAGGGATATAGCGACGGCTTGTCTGATATCGGTATTTCCAAGACACAGCAGATTCTGCTTCGCAAATATAACTTTGGACTGGATGAGGACATCGACAGCCAGATGCTTGACAAGATTGCGTTCTATGCCAGGGAGGCTATAGGAGGAGCAAGAGACTGGGGAGCCATAGCGAAGGAGAAGCTGCGGCTTTATATTTATCGGACACTTCATCGTGATGATGCGCCTTATAATTTTCTGGTGCTGTGGGGGTATGCGTCGGTATTTGCGGCAGGTATTCTTTCTATACGGACAGGTAGTCAGAAAGACGAAAGGCGTCGTTTGGCCTTTTTGTGGCAGCTTTTTTTGCTGGCTGTCGTGCGAAGTGCTGTCTGGATGTTTATTTTACTGCGGGGAAGGGACCCGGTGCGGATTACCCATTCTTTGTATTTCGTAGAATTTGTTCTGCTTGCGGCAATGCTATTACAATATTTACCCTTAGTACCCTACAGAAAAGCTGTGTTTGGGGCGGCGGCAGTCCTCCTTTTATGCCTGCAGACGGGAAACTTGGCGGGCAGTATCAGGCAGGTACAGTCCGATCAGGCTTTGCGGGCGCAGATCAATCAAGACTGGTATGCCATAGATGCATACTGCAGGGAAAGGCCGGAGAATTTCTATTATGAGGATGTTTATTCTACGGTATCTTTTTCCTTGAAGATGTTTGCACCTGACGAGAATACCTATGCCAACTATGATATTCTGGGAGGGTGGATGTGTAAAAGTCCATTATACGAGCAGAAAATTGCCCGCTATGGTATAAAAGAGGCGGATGAAGCGCTTGTTGACATGGATAATGTATATCTGATCGTCTCCCATGAGGAAGCAGATGAATTTGACTGGCTGACGGCGCACTACGCGTCAAAGGGGATTGAGGTAATTGTGCGGCAGAGTGACAGGATCAATGATAATTACAGTGTATATCAAGTAGACAGGGTAGAATAGATGAAGAAGGAACAAGTACATCTGCGCTTTATGACGGCGGAGGATACCCCTAAGATTGTGGCCTGGCGCAATCAGGAGTTTGTGAGACGCAATTTCATATATCAGAAGCCCTTTACACCGGAAGGGCATTTGCGGTGGATGGCGGAGCAGGTGGAGCCCGGCCATGTGGTACAGTTTATTATCTGCCTGGCAGACGGCAGGGAAATAGGGAGCGTTTATTTTCGGGATATTGACAGAAAGGCGCGCACTGCGGAATATGGTATTTTCATCGGGGAAGCAGACGCATTGGGGTGCGGGTATGGCTCCCAGGCCGCAAAACTCGCGCTTCAATATGCCTTTGACACGATGCATCTGCAAAAAGTGTTTCTTCGTTTTCTGGAAGGAAATGAGGGGGCGCATAAAAGCTATGAAAATGCCGGATTTCGGATGATGGAAGATAAACGGGAGGAAGTTTTGCTGGAGCAGGGTGAACGGCAGGTTCTCTTTATGGAGATTGACCGGGAAGCTTGGCTTGGGAGATAAGCAGGCACTGTTGTTGTACCGCCGGGCGAAGGCGGCAGAATGGAGATTACTATGCAAAAACTTGTCAGTTTTGTGATACCTTGTTACCGGTCAGAGCAGACAATCGGTAAGGTGGTAGCGGAAATTAACAATACTATGGAGTCCATGGCGCAGTACCGCCATGAGATTATCCTGGTAAACGACGCATCCCCGGATAACACTTTTCGGGCGATAGAGGAGCTATGCAGACAGCATAAGAATATCTGCGGGGTGAATCTGGCGAAAAATTTCGGACAGCATGGCGCCTTGATGGCGGGTTTTGGCCATGCCAGAGGTGAGATTGTGGTGTGTCTGGACGATGATGGACAGACACCTGCGGATGAGGTGGACAAACTGCTTGACGGGATTGAGGCGGGGGCGGATGTGGTTTATGCCAGATACCAGCATAAGCAGCACTCCGGTTTTCGGAATCTGGGAAGTAAGGTCAACGAACTGATGACCCGTGTGATGCTTGGCAAACCGAAGGAACTCTATATCTCCAGTTATTTTGCGGTAAGACGATTTGTGGCGGATGAGATACTGCGATATGGGAATCCTTTTCCTTATGTGATTGGTTTAGTGCTTCGGGCTACCAAGAATATTATCAATGTGGATGTGAATCACAGGGAACGGATGAGCGGTACTTCCGGTTACACCTTGGGGAAGCTTCTGGGTCTGTGGTTTAATGGGTTTACGGCGTTTAGCGTTAAACCCTTAAGAATTGCTACAGTGATCGGTGTTGTTTCCGCCTGCGGCGGTTTTTTGTATGGTATCTATACAATTATAAAGAGGTTGATTATGCCAGGCGTGCCCATCGGTTTCAGTGCGCTGATGGCGGCGTTGGTCTTTTTTTGCGGTATTATCCTGTTGATGTTGGGAATCATCGGGGAGTATCTGGGAAGGATTTATATTTCCCTGAACAATTCTCCCCAGTATGTGATTAGAGAGAGTATTGATGAACGAGAGAACGATGAATAATTCTAAGAAGGTAAATGTTGCCGCTTTTGTATTGGCAGCGGCGGCAGTATTCTGCTTTCCACAAATCTTAAACAGCCCGGAAGACAGTCTGACTTTCACAAACAGTATCGCCTCGATGCTTATGTGGGGGCTTTGTTTCCATACCTTGAGATGTTCCATCGGGACGATTGATTTTCAGGACAGAAGAGGGTTTTGGATTTCCAATCTATTTGCCCTGCTTTTTACGCTGGCGATGCTCTTTGGCGTGCGCCTGGACAGAATGCAGAATGTGGATTATATGGATGTGAAGCTGTGGATATCTCTGCCGGTGCTGACAATGTTCTTTGCAGTGTTGATACGGAAATTGTGGGATGTGTTAGGGCAAAGCCTTGTAAAGAGGGAAAAGGAAACTCTCACGGAAAAGATTGTGTGGCCTTTACAGAAGCGGGAAAGTCAGACGGATTTTATTTCTTTTGCTGTGATTCTTCTATGCTGGATACCGGTTTTTTTGGCGGTGTATCCAGGATTTTTTGTGTATGACGCACAGGATGAATATGTGCAGGCAGCAACCAGGATGTTTTCTACCCATCATCCTCTTGTGCATGTGCTTTTGCTGGGCGGGGTCATCTGTGCGGTGCACAAGGTGCTTGGGTCTTATAATATGGGAATAGCATGTTATGTTGTGCTGCAGATGATTGTAGTTGCAGGATGTTTTACCTTCCTGCTGTCCTTTCTGCGGCGCAGAAAGGTGCCGCGGGCAGTGTACTTTGCCGGTGTGTTTTATTTTGCCCTTTTTCCGGTGATTGTGATGTTTTCCTTGTGCTCTGCGAAGGATGCCCTGTTTAGCGGAGCGCTTCTGCTTTTACTCATTTGTCTGTTGCAGATGGGGACCAGGGCGGAGGATTTTTTTGCATCCTGGAAATGGCAGGCCCTCTTTGTGGTAAGTGCTTTGGGCATGATGCTGTTTCGCAATAATGGCATGTATGCCTTTGTTCTTATGATTCCGGTTCTTACCTTTTATGGAAGGGGGCATCGCAGACGGATATGCCTGTGTGCAGTCTGTGCGGTAGCAGGCTGCCTTTTGATCAATACGGGCTTGAAAGTGATATTGGATGCGGATGACAGCGAGAGCCAGGAACTTCTGACAGTGCCGATTCAGCAGCTTGCGAGGACATATAAATATACACCGGAGGTGTTTGATGAGGAGGACAGAAAGACACTGCACGAAATTCTGCCGGAAGAAGCACTTAGAATGTATAATGCCAGGCTGTCCGATCCGGTTAAAGTGAGGTTTGAGAATGAGACCTTTCAAAAGGACAAATCTAAATATGGCTGGCTTTGGCTGAAGATAGGATTGAGGAAGCCTCTGTCCTATCTAAATGCCTGGTGGATGACCTCTTATGGGTTCTGGTATCCGGATGCGGTGGTCAATGTCTATCAGGGAAATGCGGTGTTTACCTTTACTTATGAAGACAGTTCTTATTTTGGATACGAGGTGGAGGAGCCGGGGGTCAGAGACAGTAAGATTCCATGGATTGATGAGATATACCGGAAGCTGTCTTTGGAGATTTGGAAGGAAAAGGTGCCGGTAGTGTCCATGTGTTTCTCCATGGGTTGGATGTTTTGGCTGTATGCATTTTGTTTTGCCTATTTCCTGTATCGAAGAAGGTATGAACTTTTGATGCCGTTTTTTATGATGTTTTTTGTCTGGCTGACGGTGATTTTTGGACCCACCTATCTGCCCAGATATGTACTGATGTTTTGGTTTGGCCTGCCGCTTCTTGGGGCGATGTTTTTTAACAATAGAAGACAAAACAGGGCGTAGTTGTAAAAAAAAAACAATCGTGCTATACTAATCAATGATTATTTTGGCCTGCTATGCCTATGGAGCAGTATAGCGGACTATAGTCTATACATGATGGAGAAGCAAGCATGAATCGGATTATCAACAAAAGACAGGCCATTTGCGGCACTGTTTGGATTATCATCATATGTGTGGCAATCGCTCTGTGGCCGCTTAGACTGGTCAGAGAAACGGTGTCCTCCAAAAGCGATTCGTTTGTGGTGATGGAGTCGGAAACTATTTCGGGCGGTTCCGCCATACACCAGATGTTTATCGCACAGTTTGATAAATTGCAGAGTATCGATGTATTTCTGACCCAGGGTGAGATTGGGGAAGATTTTAACTTTGTGATCTATGACGGGGCTATGAATATCATCATGCAGCAGGTGATAAACACCAAGGACATGGAGGCGATACCCGGCTATTGCAGGGTGCAGATTAACTTGGATTTGGAAGTGGGGAAGGAATACTATTTCCTGCTTCAGAATATGGAAATGGAATTCCGGGTAGGGTATGCGGATACGGCGGCATCACCCAATCCCTATATTGGCCCTTTGTTTTACAGTGAGACAGGGGATACAGACCATTGTATGATTGCTTCCTATAACTATGTGATGCCCCTTCGCAAGGTCAGGACAGTTGTGATTGACCTTCTATTGCTGGCTGTGGGTATTCTGGTGACTTGTCTGTCTGGCCGGTATTATAGCAAATATCCGGAGAAGAACAGGTTACTTACGGTGGAACGGACCCAGCGGTTTGTGTTGAATCCGGTGATCGTCATTCTGGGCGCGGCCGCTTTCATTGTGATTGGGCCTTGTATGACGTTTACCAATGATATTGTATCGATTGTGTTTTATGAGGTGGGAGTGCTTCTTGCAGTCCTGACGGCTCTCTATGCTGTGAACCATGACAGGACAGGCTGTGCCACGGACAGGACGATTGTGGATATGCTGCAGGAAAAGTGGCAGGGATATTTGCAGTCGGCTATGTTTGCGGGAGCCATCTGGGCCTGTTGTAATTATATGAACGGTCTGTATGAGATTCACCATACGGTAGCTTATCGGCAGATGCTGATTTTCCTGGCACTGGCGGTGATTGTGACCTATACGCGCAAGGAGCTTTTTAACCTTGTGAACCTGATTTATGGGGCGGCAGCAGCGGTGGCCGGATATTACTATTATCAGAATACGTTGAGACTGTTGGAAGAACCGGAAGAATTGGAAATTTTGACAGTGAAGTTGACAGCCTGGGTGGGAGTTCTCGCAGGCTTTATCATTTTGAACACAATCAGGATTTTGTTTGGCAAAAAGATTGGTAAGGTATCCATCGGATATGGTATTCTGGTGGCGCTTTTCTTTGCCCTCATCATCATCTACCGCAATACCAGAGGATGGCCGATTTATCTGGTATGCGCTTTTGGGCTGTATTATCTTCGTATGGCGGCCTGGGATAAAAAAGCGGGATTGTTGCAGAATATATGTAACGGGATTTTGCTTCACTTTGGGGTGATGGTGGTGTATTGTCTGATGCACAGGCCCTATATGTATTTCCAATATTACAGGTATCCGTTTATCTTCCATACGGTGACCATTTCGGCAGTGTATCTGGCGTTGGTCGTGTGTGCGGCTCTGGTGAAATTCTTAGATGCCTACAGAAGAAAGCCTTCTTTTGCAGGTACGTATAAGGAGCTGATTATGCTGGGAATTTCAACGGCATATTTGATATTTACGCTTTCACGGACCGGTTATCTGGCGATCTTTGTAACGGCAGTGCTGACGATTCCGGTGGTATGTTTTTCTATGGAGAACAGGTGGAAGAGGCTTTTGCAGAGCGTAGGCATGATGGCGCTTGCCGTGCTGGTCTGTTTCCCTGTGGTGTTTACGGCTCAGCGTATGCTGCCCTCTGTGGCGGCGGACCCGGAGCTTCATGAGATTGAAGAGATTCCCACAGAACTTTTGCATGGCAGGGATATGGATTCCTACTATTATATTACGGTAGAACGTTTTGTACAGGTATTTCAGATGAAAGTACTGGGTGTTCCGGAGGAGAAGTGCTTAAATGCTTTCCTGTTCTTCTCTTCGGCAGACGGTGCACCGGTATACAGGGAACCGTATCTGAAAGAAGCGGCACCGATTCTTCTGGCATCTACGGAAGATATGGCGGCAGCAGCCCAAGAGGAAGCGGAGGAAGAAGATTCTTATACGAATGGCAGGCTATATATTTTCAAACAATATTACACTCATCTAAATGCCTTTGGACATGAGGAAATGGGCATTACGGAAGCGAATGGCAATTTCCTGGTCCATGCCCATAATATCTACCTGCAGGCAGCATATGACCATGGGATTTATGTAGGGATTGTATTTATCCTGCTGGGTGTGGGAACCTTGATACAGTCATTGCTCTATTATCGAAGAAGAAAGAATGATACGGTGTGCGCTGCGCTGCCGTTTGCTATTCTGGTGCTGTTTGCAGTGGCAGGACTGGCGGAGTGGATTTTCCATCCCTGCTGTCCCATTGCCTGCTGTCTGCTTTTGACACTGGCACCGCTGTTATTCGATACACGGAGAGAAGAAAACTAAGAAACTGGACGCAGATATGGAAAAGATAAAGAAACCTTTTAATGTTAAACTATTTTATAGACGGACCTGCCTGATCATCTATGATATTATCAGCATCGTCCTGGCAAGTTATCTGGCCATTTTGGCTCGGTATGAGTTTCATGTGGATACGATTCCCAGGTATTTCATGTATCCGATCGAAATGTTTCTGCCGGTCAATATCATATTGACGCTGCTTATTTTCTATATTTTTCGTCTTTACAGCAGTTTGTGGGCCTTTGCAGGGGAGACAGAACTGCAGAATATCATAATATCCTGTGTCCTGTCCACATTTGTGGATGGTATTGGTATGCAGTTTTTTAAGGCGGACACGTATCAGGCGGTGCCCAGGAGTTATCATCTCTTTTATATGTTCTTTCTGGTCACCTGTATCTTTGCCAGCAGATTTTCCTATCGTTTTTTCAGAAGTCTGAAACACAAACAGAAGAATAAAAAGAACCTTATTTCTGTCATGGTGATTGGTGCCGGCGAGGCGGGCAATGTGATTATCAAAGAGATTGTGAACAGCAACTTTTCCACCATGGTCATCAAGTGTGTGATTGATGATGACAAGGGAAAATGGGGCAGGTATATTCAGGGCATCAAGGTGGCCGGCGGCCGGGATAAGATTGTGGAGTGTGCGGATATCTATGAGGTGGATGAGATTATTGTAGCGCTTCCTTCCGCCAGCCGGTCTGAAATTAAGGAGATTCTGGAAATTTGTAAAGATACGAACTGTAAACTCCGTTCTCTGCCGGGCATGTATCAGCTGGTAAACGGGGAGGTCAATGTCAGTAAACTGCGTGATGTAGAGGTTGAAGATCTGCTGGGCAGAGATCCCATCAGTGTGGATATGGATTCTATTCTGGGATATGTCCAGGGCAAGGTGGTGCTGGTCACCGGCGGCGGCGGTTCTATCGGAAGCGAGCTTTGCAGACAGATTGCGACCCATAAGCCGAAGAGACTGGTCATCGTGGATATCTATGAAAATTCGGTCTATGATGTACAGCAGGAATTAAAGCAGAAATATCCGGAGCTGGATTTGGTGGTGTTGATTGCTTCTGTGCGAAATACCAACAGAATGAACTATATTTTCTCTAAATACAGACCACATATCGTATATCATGCGGCCGCCCATAAGCATGTGCCGCTGATGGAGGACAGCCCTACGGAGGCCATCAAGAACAATGTGTTCGGCACCTTCAAGACAGCCCAGGCGGCGGCCATGAGCGGCGTCCAGCGGTTTGTCATGATTTCCACGGATAAGGCGGTGAACCCCACCAACATCATGGGGGCAAGCAAGCGAATCTGTGAGATGATCATACAGACCTTTGACAAACATTATGACACAGAGTTTGTGGCGGTGCGTTTCGGTAATGTGCTGGGCAGCAATGGCAGTGTGATTCCCCTGTTTAGGAAACAGATTGCGGCGGGCGGCCCGGTTACGGTTACCCATCCGGATATCATCCGCTACTTTATGACCATCCCGGAGGCGGTTTCCTTAGTCCTGCAGGCGGGCGCCTACGCAAAAGGCGGGGAAATCTTTGTGCTGGATATGGGAGAACCGGTAAAAATTCTGACGCTCGCAGAGAACCTGATTAAACTTTCGGGGTATCGTGTGGGTGAGGATATTAAAATAAAATTTACAGGACTTCGTCCGGGGGAGAAGCTCTACGAAGAACTTTTGATGGATGAAGAGGGTATGAAGGATACGGCTAACAAGATGATTCATATCGGGAAACCGATTGAACTGGATGAGCAGGAATTCTTTTGTCAGCTGAAAGAGTTGAAGGATGAGTGTCAGATTGAGAATTCCGACATCAGGCCGTTAATCCGCAAAATTGTGCCCACATATCATAGTCAGGATTAATGCAGATTGGAAGGAAGGAAAGGCATATGGAGAAGAAGAGGATTTATTTATCATCTCCCACAACACATGGTGAGGAGCAGGCGTTTGTGAAGGAGGCTTTTGACACAAACTGGGTGGCGCCTTTGGGGCCTAATGTGAATGAATTTGAGAAAGAGATAGGAGCCTATACAGGCTGCGGACATGCGGCGGCCTTATCTTCCGGTACTGCTGCAATACATCTGGCACTCAGACTGCTTGGCATCAAAGAGGGGGATGTGGTGTTCGTATCGGATTTGACCTTTTCGGCGTCCTGCAATCCTATTGTGTATGAAAATGGAACGCCGGTCTTTATCGATGCGGAACCGGATACCTGGAATATGTCTCCCCAGGCGCTTGCGCGGGCTTATGAGAAGTATCCTGACCCGAAAGCAGTCATTGTGGTGCATCTCTATGGCACCCCGGCGAAGCTTGATGAAATCCTGGAGATCTGCAAGGCTCATGGGACGCCGGTGATAGAGGATGCGGCAGAATCCCTTGGCAGTACCTATCGGGGAAAACATACGGGAACCTTTGGCAGATGCGGCATCTATTCTTTTAATGGGAATAAAATTATCACCACTTCGGGCGGCGGTATGCTGGTATCGGCGGATGAGAATCTAACCAAACAGGCCACTTTCCTGGCGACCCAGGCAAGAGACCCGGCCAGACATTATCAGCACTCTCAAATTGGGTATAATTATCGTATGAGCAACGTTACAGCGGGTATTGGCAGGGGGCAGTTACTTCACCTGGAGGAGCATAAGGCGGCGAAGAAGGCTATTTATCAACAGTATCTGGAGGCTTTTGCAGATATCCCTGAGATTGCCATGAACCCTATGAATCCCCAGGGGGATGCCAACAACTGGCTTTCCGGTATGTTCATAGAAAAAGACTGTGGCGTGACCCCGGATATGGTCATGGATGCGTTAGAAAAGGAAATCAATGCGGAGAGCAGACCGGTCTGGAAACCGATGCACTTACAGCCGGTCTTTGCGGCGTATGACTTCTTTGCCCACAATGAGGATGGCAGCAGCGTGGGGGAGGATATCTTTGACAGAGGCCTGTGCCTGCCCAGTGATATTAAGAATACACCGGAGGATATGGAACAGATTATCCGCACTGTGCGGGCATGTTTCGGCAGATAAGGAGCAGGGGTGTGAAGCTCCGGAATGGAGAGTATCATGTATAAAAACGCAGTCAAGCGCTTTCTGGACTTTATGCTTTCATTGACAGGCATTATTGTTCTCAGCCCGATTTTATTGATTTTATGGATATTGGTACGTATGAAATTGGGCAGTCCGGTGCTGTTCCATCAGGAGAGACCGGGCAGGCACGAAAAAATTTTTAAGCTGTATAAATTCCGTTCCATGACAGATGAAAAAGACGCACAGGGAAATCTTCTTCCGGATGAGGTGCGGCTTACGAAGTTTGGAAAGATATTGCGTTCTACCAGCCTGGATGAACTGCCGGAGTTATTCAATATTCTGAAAGGGGATATGAGTCTGATTGGCCCCAGGCCCTTGTTAGTCAGATATCTGCCGTACTATACGGATGAGGAGAGGCACCGTCACGATGTGAGGCCGGGGCTTACAGGGCTTGCTCAGGTGAACGGGCGAAATGCATTGGGCTGGGAAGACAGGTTTCGCTATGATCTGTATTATGTGGAACATTTGAGTTTCCTGATGGATATGAAGATTATTGCCATGACGGTGGGAAAAGTGCTGAAGCGTTCAGGTACACTCTCCGGTGCGGACCAGACGGTGGCTGACTTTGATGTATACCGCAGGCAGCAGGAATAGGAATGGGGATTAGAATGAAACAGATTGCACTGTTTGAGCGGGGGATTGCGCCTACGCCGATTGTGGAGATGTCGGGTGATTACGGCAAAAACCGCTATTATATCAAGCGGGAGGATATGATTCCTTTCAGTTTCGGCGGCAATAAGGCCCGCAAAGCCGCAGAGTTTTATAAAGAGATCAAAGCAAGTGGTGCGGATGTGGTGATGACCTATGGAAGCAACAGCTCCAATCACTGTAGGATTATTGCCAATATGGCGTCGGCCATGGGTTTATCCTGTCATATCATATCGCCTGAGGAGAACCGGGAAATGCTCTATAATACCAGGCTGGTGGAGGATTTCGGGGCTGTGATTGAGACCTGTCCAGTGACAGAAGTGTCACAAACCATTGACAGACGAATAGATGCCTACAGGCAGGCGGGAAGGAATCCCTACTTTATCCTGGGCGGCGGGCATGGGAATCCGGGCACCCGTGCCTGTGTGAATACCTATAAAGAAATTGCGGCTTATGAAGAACAGACCGGAATCCATTTTGATTATATCTTTCATGCTTCCGGCACCGGCACCACACAGGCGGGGCTGATCAGCGGGAAACTGCTGGCAGATGCAGAAAGATGCCAACAAGGACAGAAGACCGGCGGGCAGAAGATTGTGGGCATCAGCATTGCCAGGGAGGAAGCAAGAGGACGGGAAGTAGTAAGGCAGAGCATAGAGGACTATCTGGGGGATGCGTACCCGCGTCTCTTCAAGGAGGATGCGTTAATCTTTACGGATGCCTACCGCATGGGCGGCTATGGGCAATATACACAGGATGTCAGAAGGACCATAGAGGAAGTGATGGCAAAGGATGGGATTCCCATGGACAGCACCTATGTGGGAAAAGCGTTTCACGGTATGAAATGTTATCTGGAAAAGTACCAGATTCAGGAGAAAAATATTCTCTTTGTGCATACGGGCGGAACTCCTTTATTCTTTGATTTGCTGGATAAATGATGGTGAGAGGGAAAGGCGGCAGGCATGAATATATTGATTCTGAGTGCGGGGACACGCGATAAAGTAGTACAATACTTTAAGAAAGAACTGGGAGACCGGGGCAGAATCATTGCAACGGATTGTTCGAATCTGGCACCGGCAGTGTATGAGGCGGATGTTTTCTATCTGGTTCCCAGGATTACTGCGCCAGGGTATCTGGATGTGATACTGGATATCTGCAAGAAGGAAAAAATTACAGGGGTATTCTCCCTGATTGACCCGGAACTGAGTCTGTTGGCCAAAGAAAAGGAGAAGTTCCTTTCGTTAGGCGTGACGCCCATTATCTCTGATTATGAGCTGGTAGAGACTTGTTTTGACAAATACAGGATGTTTGAGATGCTTCGGAAGATGCAGATACCCACTGCGAAATGCTATGCGGACAAAGCATCCTTTTACAAGGCAAAAGAGGCCGGGGAGATTTCCTATCCGGTATTCGTAAAACCAGTGCGTGGCAGTGCCAGTATTCATATCAACAAGGTAGAGAGCGATCAAGAAATTGAGGTCCTGTGCGGCCTGTATGACGATTTGATGATTCAGGAATATATGGATGGACAGGAATATGGCGCAGACGTGTATGTGGACATGATTTCCGGCAAGTGCACGGATATTTTTGTGAAGAAAAAGATTAAAATGCGCGCAGGGGAAACAGATAAATCCGTATCCTATAAAGACGAGACACTTTTTGAGATGCTGCGGAATTTCGCAGAAAAATGCGGGTTCCGGGGCATGATAGATATCGATATCTTTATGATTGACGGCGTATATCATATCTCGGAAGTCAATCCCCGCTTCGGCGGCGGCTATCCCCACGCCTATGCCTGTGGAGCCAATATGCCGGCGGCTGTCATCCGGAATCTGGAGGGAGTAGAGAATGCAGTCAGAATTGGGGAATATGCGGAGGGAATCTGCATGATGAAATATAATGAAGTGATGATACGGGATATGAGCGGGACTAAGATTGTACCGTAAAAGATTATTGAGAAAGGCAAAACCATGTCAAAAGTCCTAATCCTAATAAACTCCTCCGGCGGCCTCTACGACTTTCGAAACGAATTCGTCAAGGCCCTGACAGCAGAACATGAAGTCTATGTCAGTATGCCGGACGACGTAAAAGAAAAAGAATTAAAAGCAGAAGGCTGTAACATCATCAAAACGCCCATCAACAGAAGGGGTATCAATCCTATAGAGGACTTGAAGCTGTATCGCACTTACGTTACAATGATGAAAGAGATTCAGCCTGATTTGGTAATCACCTATACCATCAAGCCCAACGTCTACGGCGGTTTTGCGGCTGGCAGGCGTAAAATCCCCTATATTGCGACCATCACCGGCCTGGGCGGCGCCTTTGACAGGACGGGCTTTTTGTTGAAATTGGTGGTGGCTATGTACCGGGCTGGGCTAAAACGGGCGGCCTGTGTCTTTTTCCAGAATGAAGAGAACCGCGGTATTTTCCAGAGGATGGGAATCATGGGCAAAAAGACGCGGATGGTTATGGGTTCCGGTGTCAATTTGGAACGACACCGCTATGAGACCTACCCGAAAGGAGAGGAAACGCGCTTCCTTTTTGTGGGAAGAGTCATGAAAGAACGGGGAATCCTGGAATATATTGAGGCGGCGAAGCGCTTACATAGCGACCGGGTATTTTTTGATATCATGGGTTACTGTGACGAAGATTATCAGGAACTTTTGGACACGTTGGAAAAAGAGGGCGTGATCAGACAAATCGGTTTTCACACGGAAGTACATGAATATCTGGCGGCCGCAAGCGCCATTGTGGTAGCTTCTTTCCATGAAGGTATGTCCAATGCGTTGATTGAAGGGGCGGCCACCGGCAGACCGGTGATTGCATCCAAAATCAGCGGCTGTAAAGAAGCTTTCGAGGAAGGCGTGACAGGTTTTGGATTTACACCGGGCAATCCGGAAGAATTGATTGATGCCATGGAAAGGTTTCTGGCACTGTCTGTGAAAGAGCGCGCAGAAATGGGCCGGCGGGGCAGACAGAAAATGGAACGGGAGTTTGACCGGAATATGGTGACCGGAGAATATATGGATGAGGTATCGCAGATACTATCAAACAAGAAAGGCTGAGGAGAAAAAAATGGGTTTATATGAGAAACTGGTAAATGGAGAGGAAAAGTTATCGTTGGTGGGGTTAGGCTATGTGGGTATGCCCATCGCGGTTGCTTTTGCTAAAAAGATCAAGGTGGTAGGTTTTGATTTAAACGAGCAGAAAATTGGTCTGTATCAGAATGGCATCGATCCCACCAATGAAGTAGGCAATGATGTTATACGGGACACAAAGGTGGATTTTACGGCGGATGCTTCTCGGCTGAAAGAGGCAAAGTTCCATATTGTGGCAGTGCCTACGCCGGTGAATGACGATCACACGCCCGATTTATCCCCGGTGGAGGGAGCAAGCCGTATTCTGGGGCAGAATCTCACAAAAGGTTCTGTGGTGGTGTTTGAGTCAACGGTTTATCCCGGCGTGACGGAAGATATTTGTGTGCCCATTTTGGAGAAGGAATCCGGACTCAAATGCGGCGTTGACTTTAAGATTGGCTATTCACCGGAACGTATCAATCCGGGGGACAAAGTACATAGATTGGAGACCATCACGAAGATTGTATCCGGCATGGATGAGGAAACTTTGGACATTATTGCCAAGGTTTATGAGCTGGTGGTGGAAGTAGGTGTTTACCGGGCGGAATCTATCAAGGTGGCAGAGGCGGCCAAAGTCATTGAGAACAGCCAGAGAGATATCAATATTGCGTTCATGAATGAGCTTTCTATTATCTTCCATAAGATGAATATCGATACCAAGTCCGTTCTGGAAGCGGCGGGCACGAAGTGGAATTTCCTGCCCTTTATGCCGGGACTTGTGGGCGGACATTGTATCGGCGTAGATCCTTATTATCTGACTTACAAGGCGGAAGCGTTAGGATATCATTCTCAGATTATCCTTTCCGGCAGACGCATCAATGATGATATGGGAAAATATGTGGCCGAGAGTCTGGTAAAAGATTTGATTAAGTCTGATATTCCGGTGAAAAAGGCGAAAGTGGCAATTTTGGGATTCACCTTTAAGGAGAACTGTCCGGATACCAGAAATACGAAAGTGATTGATATTTATAAAGAGTTGGGAGAGTATGGTATTACACCGCTGGTGGTAGACCCTGCCGCTGATGCTGGAGAGGCAAAGCGCCTTTATGGCATAGATTTCCAGACCATGGAAGAGGTAAAAGATATGGATGCGGTCATCATTGCGGTGGCCCATGAACAGTTTATGAGTTTGACGAAAGAGGATATTGATGCTTTCTATCATCCTAAGCATCAGAGGAAGGTGTTGATGGATTTGAAGGGTATCCTGGACAGAAAAGCATATCTGACAGAGGGTTATCGGTATTGGAGATTGTAGGATTGGACAAGGATAGAAAGAGAGCTTTGTGCATACTGGCCGCATTGCTGGTGTTTTTTATGACCATGCTTGCGGCTTGTGGTGTTGGGGTCTATAACGATTCCGACCAGTACATCACTATGCACATTCACAGGGAGCCGCTTTATCCGCTGTTTTTGTGGTGTTTCAGGTCGATGATAGGAGAGGGTTACCTTCCGGTTGCAATGGCGGTGCAGGGAGTGCTCACTGCCCTTGGCATTACAGTGCTTTCGGAATATCTGTCGAGGCGTTTTGGGCTGTGCCTGTGGGAGGAAGTGCTGGTGGTCTTTCTACAGCTTCTGCCCCATCTGATGACGCGCTATGTGTCTGCCCTCCATATTTTTCTGGAAAACTCGGTGATGAGCGAGGCGTTGTGTATCCCTCTGTTTCAGTTTTTCTTGTACTTTCTGCTGCGGATGGTCTTTGAGGAGCGAAAAAGGGACAGGATACTCAGTCTTTTGACGGCCTGGCTGCTTTCTATGACCAGGGGGCAGATGATGACTACCATCCTGATGTGGGCTCTTGTATTTATACTGCAGCTTGTGATTCGTAAGAAATACAAGGCCTTGTTGATTCCGCTGACAGCATTGATCGCTGTGTTCGGGTTGCGCACTCTGACAGTCCATGTGTATAATTATTTTGTCACCGGTTATTTCATGGGGAATACCTACGGACAGGTGAATACCTTGACCAATGTGATTTATGCCTGCGATGAGAAAGACGGGGAAGTGTTCGAAGAGGGAAGCTTGGAACGGGAATTTTTTGACCGATTTTATGCACAGGCAGATGCTTTGGGGTTAAACTATCAATATGCAGGGAATAGCATGTCAGAAAGGGCATCCTATCTGGAGGAACACCATGATATACTGAAATTCCAGGTGTTGGAGGCGGATTTGTCTGCTTATTTCTTTGGCCTTGGCAAGGTGGATTATTACCAGCAGAGCAGTATGTCGGACGATATGGCCGGCAGGATGATTGGCAGACTGTTACCGGTCTGTTTTGGGCAGTGGTTTTATGATTATATTCTGTTGTGCGTAAACGGCTTTGTCAGGAGCATTGCTGTGGTACATCCGCTGATCAATTGGGCGGCATTTTTGTTATATCTGGGGGCGGTTTTGCTGTCCCTATATCTGATATGCGCCAAAGGGCGCTTTGAAGCAGCACTTGCCATGGGCGTTGCGCTTTTGTTTATTGCGGCAAATGTGTGCGCCACTTCTATTACGATCATGTGTCTGTCCAGATATATGATATATGGGTTTTCCATTTTTTATATTGCATATTATCTATTGATCAGGGAAGTGTATTTTCAAATCAAGAGGAAAAGATAGTTATATTTTCAGGAAAGGATGGTTATGAAAATGGGATATCGGGAGATTACGTTTGAGAAGGACAGTGTTTTTTTGGTGGGCGGCGGCGCTGGGTTTATCGGTTCTAACCTTTGCGAAGCGCTGATTGATATGGGGTATACGGTGCGGTGTCTGGATGACCTTTCCACAGGCAAATATGAAAATATCGAACCCCTTGTGCCGCATGAAAGATTTACTTTTATCAAAGGTGATATCCGTAACTTTGATACCTGTAAGGAAGCCACAGAAGGCGTGGATTACGTGCTGCAGCAGGCGGCCTGGGGCAGTGTGCCCAGAAGCATTGAGATGCCTCAGCTGTATGAGGAAATCAATATCCGGGGTACTTTGAATATGATGGAAGCATCCAGGGTAAATGGGGTTAAGAAATTTGTCTACGCTTCCAGTTCCTCTGTCTACGGGGACAGTGTGACTCTACCCAAGAAAGAGGGGCAGGAGGGAAACGTGATCTCACCTTATGCGCTGACGAAGAAAGTGGATGAAGAGTATGGCCGCCTTTATAAGGAATTATATGGGCTGGACACTTACGGACTTCGTTATTTTAACGTATTTGGGCGCAGACAGGATCCCAATGGTATGTATGCGGCGGTGATTCCGAAGTTCATCAAGCAGCTGCTCCACGGGGAAGTGCCTACCATTAATGGAGACGGAAAGCAGTCCAGGGATTTCACTTATATCGACAATGTGATAGAAGCGAACCTGCGCGCCTGCAAGGCTTCCAGTGATGCGGCGGGACAGGCATTTAACATCGGTGCCGGCGGCAGGCTTTTCCTGATTGATATTTATTATCATCTGTGCAAGGCACTGGAAAAAGATGTGGAGCCGAATTTTGGGCCCCCCAGAAAAGGCGATGTACGGGATTCCAATGCGGATATCACGAAGGCAAAAGAACTGCTGGGCTATCAGCCGGAGTATGACTTTGAGAGAGGGATTGCTTTAGCCATTGACTGGTATAAGGAATATCTGCAGTAGGCAGCTTAGGAGAAGATATTGTCATAGTGAGGCGGGCAGTTATAGAAAGAGACGAGGAAGCTTATGAAATATAAAGTAGTGGTGTTTGGGGTAAAAGATACGTCCGAAAATATTGTGACATTTATTCAGGAACAAATCTGCCCGGTGGATTTGGTGATTACCATCAGTCCGGAAGTGACGAAGAAAAACCAGGTGTCAGGCTATAAGGGGCTTTCTGTTCTGACAGAGAAATATGGAATTCCGGTGCATGAGGCGGACAGCTATTTTTTGACGGATGAAAAGACACAGAATTTTATGCGGGAAAATGAATTTGATATCGGTATTTCCATGGGGTGGCAGAGGCTGATGCCCAAGTCTGTGCTGGATTGTTTCAAATACGGCGTCTATGGATTCCATGGCAACAGCGGCTACCTGCCTTTCGGCCGAGGGCGTTCTCCGTTAAATTGGTCTATTATTTTGGGGGATACCCGGTTTAACCTAAATCTGTTTCGCTATGATGAGAAGGCGGACAGCCCTAATGTGTTTGCCACCGAAATGTTTTCCATTACGCCCCATGACGATATCCGCACGGCACAGTATAAGAATATGATCTGTTCCAAAAATCTGATTCGTAAACTGCTAAAGGCTTATGAGGAAGATCATATCGTAATTCGTACGGATTCTAAAGATTTTGATTCCTGGTACGAGAAGCGGACGGCGGCGGACGGCAAGATAGATTTTCATAAAAGGACCCGCGAGATTTACAATTTAATCCGCGGTGTGGCGGCCCCTTTTCCGGGAGCTTTTGCGATGTGCAAGGGCAGGGAGGTACGTGTGTGGGAGGCCCATCCCTTTGATGAAATGATAGATTTCTCGGCTTATGCCCCCGGTGAGGTGATTGATGTGTTCGACAACAAATTGGTGGTGCGGACGGTGGACGGCTCCCTTTTGATAGACCGGTATGAGAGTGCGGAGAGCCTGCAGGCGGGCGATATACTAGAATAGTGTGAGAAGAAGGATGGAGGCAGGCGGAGAAATATATGAAGATTGCGGTTCGGCTGGACGATATTACGCCTGGCATGGATTGGAAAAAGTTTACGGCGTTTGCGGGGCTTTTGGATGAATTCGGTATCAAGCCGCTAATCGGTGTGGTGCCGGACAACCGGGATGAGAATTTGAACCGGGATGCTTTCAGGGAAGATTTCTGGGAAGCTGTAAGGAAGCGTCAGAAGGAGGGCTGGGTGGTCGCCCAGCACGGCTGTTATCATGTGTATACACAGCATAAGGGCGGGGTGTTCCCCTTAAATGATTTTTCAGAATTTGCGGGCGTGCCCTACCAGGAGCAGCTTGCCATGTTAGAGCATGGGAAAGAGATTCTTGCAGGGCATGGGATTACGACAAATCTTTTTATGGCCCCGGCCCACTCTTATGACCGGAATACGCTGCGGGCCTTAAAGCAGGCCGGATTTAAGGGGCTGACGGACGGGTTCGGCAGCGGACCTTATCTGCGGCAGGGGCTTATCTTCTATCCCATTTCTTTTCGATTAGAGAACAGTTTTAAGAAGGACAAAGGGTTTACCACCATGGTGGTACATACCAATACCTTAAGCGGCCGGGACATGGAAAAATACCGGAAGATATTACAAGAACAGAATGTCATATCTTATGAGGAATATTTGCTGGAAAAGCCGGCAAAGAGGACGGCGGCAGGGAATATACGGGAGTATATGCTGGCGGCGGTAAAGCATATGCTTGTGAAGTTTATGTAAATGGCGTCATAAAAAGACAGTGAAAGAGTTTTGCGAAAAGCTGACAGGAGGCTCATATGGGAGAACCGGTGCGGGTGCTGCATGTGCTGGGAGGCTTAAGTCTCGGCGGTGCGGAGAGCAGAGTGATGGATTTGTACCGCTGTATGGACAGGGAGAAAATACAGTTTGATTTCCTGATACATCGCAGAGATATAGATTCTGCGGCTTATGAAAAACATTTTTATGAGAAAGAAGTGGAGGCGCTGGGCGGAAAAGTTTATGCGCTTCCTAAATTTATGGTCTATAATTATGCTGCTTATCGGCGTGCCGTTCGTGAATTCTTTCAAAAGCATCATGCGTTTGCGGTAGTGCAGGGGCATATGACCAGCACGGCGGCCATCTATCTGCCTTTGGCGAAAAGGGCGGGAGTGCCTGTAGTGTGTGCCCATGCCAGAAGCGCAGGAGTGGATAAAGGGATAAAAGGGCTTGCGACGAAGTTTCTTAGGCTCTCATTGCTTGAAAAGGCAGATTATTGTTTGGCCTGTTCGAAAGAGGCCGGAATTTCTGTGTTTGGTCCGAAATGGAGTACTTCCCCGAAAGCGCGCCTGGTGCCCAATGCCATTGATGCAATGAGATTTCGGTATAATGCCGCCCTGCGGGAGAAAATGCGGGCAGAGCTTTCCTTGGGAGACAGCTATGCAATCGGACACGTAGGCAGGTTTCATTATTCCAAAAATCATGAGTTCTTATTGGAGGTTTTTAGCAGACTGCATCAAAATCTCGCAAAGAAGGGAAAGCAGTGCAAGATTTTGTTGTTAGGCGAAGGCGAGGGCATGGCGGCGGCAAAAGCCCAGGCGGTGGCACTTGGTATAGAAAAGGATGTGCTGTTTTTAGGAAACCGCAAAGATGTGGAGGCCTACTATCAGGCATTTGATTTGTTTCTCTTTCCTTCCCGGTTTGAGGGACTGCCTGGCACCGTGGTGGAGGCCCAGGCGGCCGGGCTTCCATGTATCATTTCCGACAGGATTACCAAGGAAGTTGGGATCAGTGAGCTGGTGACTTTTCACAGTCTGGAGGATGGTGTGGAACAGTGGGCTGGGGAAGTAGAACGCAGTCTGGTATATGAAAGAAGAGACAGATGCGAGGCGGTCAGAAAAGCCGGTTTCGATGTGCGGGAACAGGCGAAAAGACTGGAACGGTTCTATTTGACGGGGACGTTGGAATAATTCATAAAAGGCAGATATAGAAAAACCAAGATGGAGAGTTGGTGTATGGGAAGAATGGAAGCTGTACCGGTGAGAACAGAAGAGGAGTTGGAGTTTGTAATCTTTTGTATCGAAAATATGGCATTAAAGCAGGGAAGAAATGCCACAGATGTATATGTTGCCGTGAAAGACAGAAGTAACATTTTAGGTAATTACATTGTTCCGGGGTACGAATTTTTGCATACACAGGATAAGGAATATATTCTGGAAGATATTGAGAATATCATGCAGGAGCAGGGGGTAAGCATATGATTGTTTATCATGGTTCCCGTATCATAGTGGATAAACCTGATACGAAACATTCTCGGAAGAGAGTGGACTTTGGGCCCGGATTCTATGTGACGCCTATCAAGGAGCAGGCGGAAGGATTGTGTAAGAGATTTTTAACCATTGGGCAGGAGGCTTATGTCCCCAGATATATATTTGATGATGCAGCTTTTGGAGCGGAAGGTGTGAGGGTTCTTAACTTCGATTCTTATTCGGAAGAATGGTTGGATTTTGTTTTTCTTTGCCGCCGAGGAGAGGATACGACAGATTATGATATTGTGATGGGCGGCGTGGCTAATGATAAGGTGTTTGACACGGTTGAATTATATTTTCAGAAGTTGATAACAAAGACAGAGGCTCTTGGACGGTTGAAATATGAGAAGCCAAATGCGCAGATATGCATCCGTTCTCAGAAGATAATCGATCATTATCTGCACTTTGAAGGGAGTGGGAAGTTATGATGGCAAATCCAATTCTTTTACAGAAGAAATATGCCAGAGTCGTTGCACTCTTTGCTAAAAAATGCAATCTGACATTGGATGCTGCATTGGATTTCTTTTATCGGTCTAAAGAATATCAGCTTCTGCGAGAAGGAGTGGCCGATTTGCATTGCATGAGTGATGATTATTTGGCGGAAGATTTAAAAGAAGAGTATTGGGAGAAAACCACAAATGAATAAGAAAATGAAAATGATGCTCATTGTGCCCATGCTGCATCAGGGAGGATTTGAGCGTGTATGCGTGGCCACGGCAAGACTGCTTATGCCATATTATGAAGTCTGTATTGTGCTCTTTGACTCTCATGATATAGCCTATGATATCGAAGGGATTCCTGTGATTGATATTCATTTGGGTGTGAAAAAAGGTTTGGCAGGCAAAGTGTTTCGTGTGATACAGCGCAGCTTAAAACTATGGCAGCTGAAAAGAAAGCTGCGGCCGGATATTGCCTACAGCTTCGGTTCCACGGCCAATATCGTCAATGTTCTTTCCGGAAAATGCGGGAAGATATGGGTTGGCCTGCGCAGCTACATGGACATGGAGGATGAAGGAAAAATCAGACTTTTTGTGAGACGGGCCGACAGAATATTATGCTGTGCCAGGCAGATAGAGGATGAGCTGCGGAAAAAATATGGGTGCAATAAAGCGGTAACCTTATATAATCCGTTGGATATGGCCGATCTGCAGGCGAAAGCCCGGGCGGAAGCACCAAAGCTTCCCTGGAAGGAGGAGGGTCCCATCATTGCATCCATGGGACGCGAGGATGAGGTAAAGGGATTTTGGCATTTGATTAAGGCCTTTGCTTTGGTGAAGCGTAAGGTGGAAAACGCCAGACTGATGATTATCGGAGACGGCACATTTACCATATATAAAGAGCTGGCCAGGGCACTTGGGGTGGAAGAGGATGTGTATTTTACGGGCATGAAGCGCAATCCCTTTCCATATCTGCAAAGGGCGGCAGTTTATGTGCTGACTTCCTACCGGGAAGGATTTCCAAACGCGCTGGTGGAGGCTATGGCGCTGGGACTTCCGGCGATTTCCACAGACTGTCCGACGGGGCCGGCGGAGATTTTGGAAGAGTGCTATGGAATCTTGCTTCCCAATATGAGCCCGGAAGTTAATTGTGACGCAGGTGTCATAACAGAAGAAGAGAGGGATCTGGCAAGGCGGGTGACGGACTTGTTGGAGGATTCCGGCAAAATGGCTCATTATCGGGAAATGTCCCTGAAACGTGCCAGGGATTTTACCACGGAGAACTATGTGGAACTGATCAGGCAGTGGGGATGTGAGAATGCCTAAAATGGGGTATGTTCTGTACAGTGAAATCGTAAAGATTCATGTGAAATGAACAGGAAGTGTATGTAAGAGAATGGAGATCAGGATGGAGATACTGAAGAAAAAAGGAATAACTTTGCCTGCCGGATGGCAGTTTCTGGTCTTGGTTCCCTTTTCGTTGTGCTATGGGGCGTTCATCGTTCTGGGAAACTGGCAGAAGTCCGCAGAGTATTCTAATCTGCAGAATATAGGAAGAATTATATTGTGGGCCGCTGCCGCTTATGCGGTTTTGCTTATCTTTTGCATGGTGGTTCCCCGGAAAGATGATTTGAAAAGACGGCCGGGCAGATGGTATGTTTTCCTGGTTTTTTTTGCAATCTGTCTGTTCAGCTATCTGCCTTATTATCTGATGTATTATCCTACCTGGTTCAACAATGATGCCATATGGCAGCTGGAGCAGATTTTGGGGTGGAAAGCCCGGTCAAATCACCATCCCTATTTCCACACGATGATTATGCAGGTCTTTGTCACGATTGGCTATAAGGTGTCGGGTACATACACGGGAGCGGTGGCCTTTTATACGTTCTGGCAGATGGCGCTTGTGGCGTTCACCTTTGCATTTTGTCTGTATGTGCTGTATAAGCGGGGGACGCGCCTTTTGTGGCTTATCTTGGCGGTTGGCTTTTACATAGCCCTGCCCGTACATGGGATGCTGAGTATCTGTATGGGAAAAGATGCCTTTTTTGTATCGGCCCTTGTGTTTTTTGCCTGGATGAGTCATACTTTTGATTTGGAGAAAGAAAAGAGCGGCGGGCAATGGATACTCTATTTTGTGACAGGACTGTCAGTCTGTCTTTTGCGCAGTAACGGCATTCTAATCTTTGCGGGCACCGCCTTTGTGGAAATTGTTTACAAGTGGTGCTGTAAAAGGAAGGAAAACGGCAGAGTTGTGCCGGTGCGGACACTTGCCTGTGCCGCTGCGGTACTTGCCTGCTATCTGCTCTATCAGGGACCTATATTAAAAGGAATGCAGGTGGAAAAAGCGGATACCATCGAGGGGTTGACGATGCCCACCCAGCATCTTCTCTGTGCCTATATGCGGGGCGGCAGTCTGACAGAGGAAGAGATTGCGATGATGGAGCGGGTTGTACCTCTTGGGCAGATGGAAGAATATTACAACCCCTATCTGTTTGATGTGACGAAAAACCTGATTCGGGAAGAGGGCAATCAGCAGGCGATTGCGGAAAATAAGTGGGAGTATTTTAAGCTGTGGCTGCGGGTGGGGCTTAGAAATCCCATGCTGTATCTGGAGGGAGAGGTCAGACAGACAGCCGGTTATTGGGCTTACAGGGTGCCTCACGGACAGTATCTTTACGGAGAATATTTTATGGTGGACAATCCCTTTGGAATCACCGCCGAGAGGAAGCTTTTTACCTATGACCAGAGTCTGGCCATGGGAAGATACTTGCAGGGATTTCAGGATTTGTATAATAAAGTATGGAGCCTGGGTCTCAATACCTGGGTGATGCTTCTTAGTCTTGCCTATCTGGCCTGGCAGAGAAAGAGGGCTCTGTGCTATGTGCCGTATATCATGCTGTTAGTCAGTCTGCTTCTGGCTTCGCCGGTATACAATGAGTTCCGTTATGCTTATGGGTTGTTTGCGGCATTCCCGCTCTTGTTTGGCTATACATTCGGGCCCTCTGAAAAGAGAGAAGAAGGAGATTCCCATACGGAGAAAGGAGCAGCAGTATCAGAATGAAAAAATGGTGTAAGGCGATACTTTTTCTTCTGCCGGTTATCCTTTTCGTGGGGGCGGTTAATTGGTATGTGGATTCTTATGCGATGCTGCGCGTTACCTATGATCAGATTGGGGAACAGATGGCTGTATATGGCCGGAATGTGGAAGGGCTGGAAGAATCGGATTTTAATGACCGCAGCCTTCTTTTGGCCTGTATGAAACAGCAGGAGGCCAGGGACGTGATTGTGGCAGGCTCCAGCCGGGTGATGAATTTTGAACACAGCATGTTTGGCACAGATTCCTTTTATAACGCAGGTTTGTCAGAGTCTACGGTCTATGATTTGCTTGCGGTGACGGGGATTCTTGCGGCCCAGGACAAACTGCCGAAGACCATGATCATTGGGGTGGATGCCTTTCTATTTAATACCAGTCATGACAACGAGAGGTGGCAGGACCTCTCCGCCTATGAAAATTATATGAGCGTGATATTGCATGGAAAATTCGATGAGGGGAATCTGCATCCCCAAAAGGAGACCGGAATGGACATGAGCAAATGGCTCTCCCTGGATTATTTCCGCTATAATATCACCCTTCTTCCCCAGAAAAAGCGCTTCCTTGTTTCTTACACGGATGACTGGGAGACGGAGCGGTATCTGAAACATTATGACGGGAGTATTGCTTATCAGAGGCAGCTGCGGGAAGGCGATGTATCCGCCGTTGAGGAGTTGACCAGGCAGTCCATGGAGCAGCATGTGGTCTATCGGCTGACGGATTATCATGAGATCGATCAGGAGCATTGGGAGCGGTTTGCAGGACTGACCGCCTGGCTGCAGGGGCAGGGCGTGGAGGTTATTTTATACTTGCCACCCTATTCGCCCTTGATGTATAATTACATAGAATCAGAGGAGGCTTTTCAGATTACCCTGGAAGTGGAGGAGAAGGTGAAAGAACTGGCAAAAGAGAAGGGAATTGCCCTCTACGGCTCTTACAATCCGGCGGGATGCGGCCTTGAGATGACGGATTTATATGATGTTTACCACGTAAAAACGGAAAAAATGATGGATACTTTCTATCCGGTGATTCCGGCAAGATAAAAGATTGAAAATGAAAAATGGGGGAAACTATGAAAGCAAACGTTACATACTGGCTGGATGAGACTGCGGCCAGATTGCCGGACAAGACAGCTTTTGCGGATGAAAAGAAACAAGTCACCTTTGGACAGCTGCGCAGGCAGGCCATGGCAGTGGCTTATGGGTTGATAGAGCGGGGATTTTTCAAAAGGCCGGTGGCTGTTTTTTTGGAAAAGGGTGTGGATGTGCTGGTTTCCTTTATGGGGGCGGCTTACAGCTGCAATTTTTATTCCCCCATCGATGTGGATATGCCGGGGAGCCGTGTGAATAAGATTCTGGAAGTACTGAACCCGGCTGTTGTCATTACGACGGCGGCGCTGAAAGATGTGTTTATGCAGTATGCCTATCAGGGAGATTTCCTCATATTGGAAGAGGCCCTGAATGCCTGTGGGCAGGAATTGGAGCAGGAGAGAGAAGATAAGATTGAGACGGCAAGAAGAAAGGGAATAGACACGGATTTACTGTATGTGCTGTTCACCTCCGGCTCTACGGGCGTGCCGAAGGGTGTGACCATCAACCACCGCAGCGTGATAGATTACACGGACTGGGTAACGGAGACCTTTCAGATTACGGAGAAAGACAGCTTCGGCAACCAGGCGCCTTTTTATTTTGATAATTCCATATTGGATATTTATAGTACCATAAAGACCGGTGCCACCACCTATATTGTGCCCAAAAATCTGTTTGCTCAGCCGGTACTTTTATTGGAATACTTGAAAGAAAAGAAGATCAACACCATTTTCTGGGTGCCTTCGGCGCTGATTGTGGTGGCGAAGCTTAAGGCTTTTAGAAATGTGGATTTGTCAGAGACCTTGAAGCGGGTGCTGTTCTGTGGTGAGGTGATGCCCAACAAGCAGTTAAATGTGTGGCGTAAATTTCTGCCCAAGGTGCAGTACGCTAATCTCTATGGCCCTACGGAGATTACGGATGCCTGCACTTATTATATGGTAGACCGTGAATTTGCGGATGAGGAACCGCTACCCATTGGTTATGCGATGCCCAATACCGATATTTTGGTTTTGAATGATAAGAATGAAAGAGTAACAGGGGAAGAGTCCGGCGAACTCTGTGTCCGGGGTACATCCCTCTCCATGGGTTATTACAACAATCCGGAAAAGACACGGGAAGCTTTTGTGCAGAATCCCTTAAATCCCTATGTGCCCGAGCTGATCTACAGGACGGGGGATATTGTAAAATATAATGAAAGGGGAGAACTTATCTATCTTTCCCGTAAGGATTTTCAGATCAAACATATGGGACACAGGATTGAACTGGGAGAGATTGAAACAGCGGTTTCCTCTCTGGAAGAGATTTCTATGTGCTGCTGTCTCTATGATGAGAAGCGGCAGAAGATTGTGCTGTTCATTGAGGAGGCGTTGGAAAAGACCTATATCAATGAAAAGATTTCCCATCTGGTGCCTGAGTATATGCTGCCAAATAAGTTGATTACAGTGGAAAAAATGCCCATCAACGCGAACGGCAAAATTGACAGGGTGAAATTGAAGGAGCTTCTGTAAGATAAAGGCATATTTGAGATTTGTGTGGTTTTATCGTGTAGATGTTTTGGGACGGAGATTGGTATGGGAGAAAGATTTGACCGCGTCGCGGTGATCGGCTATGGTAAGGCCGCGGGGAATATACTGAAATACATAGAAGAGCAAAGAGCGGCATATGGGTATCGTCTGGAATTTATAGAACATGAGAGCAATGCCTTTAGCATTACAAAGAGTATTTGTGAGGAGGCGGACCTTCCCTATGCCTTTATGCCGGATAAGCATGAACTGTCCGCCTATCTGTGCGGCATCGCAGAAAAGACGCTGATTGTCAGCGCCAGCAATAATTTTCTGTTTCCGGCGGCCTGTGTGGAGAAAAACAATATCACCATCATCAATTTCCATAACGCGCTTTTGCCGGATTATCCGGGTAGGAACGCGCCCAGCTGGGTCATTTATCAGGGTGAGCAAAGGACGGGTATTACCTGGCATTATGTGACGGCAGGGATTGACGAGGGAAATATCATTATGCAGAAAGAATGTGCCATCGGACCGGACGACAAGGCCTATGAATTGACGGAAAGGCTGATGGATTTGGCCTGCGAAGGATTTGTGGAATGTTTTGCGGCTGTTTTGGAAGAGCGTGCCCAGACTAAGTCCCAGGGGGCAATCTCCGGAAGACGGATGTACCGTTCTTATGAGGTGCCAGGGGATGGATTTTTTGACTGTAGCGAGGAACCGGAGAGGATATATCGTCTGCTTCGCAGTGTGGATTATGGAAAGAACGATATTTTTCCGCATATGCAGACTATAGTTGACAGTAGAAGGGTGGAAATCATCAGATACCGTAAGATTGTACCGGAAAAGAGGAAAGATGAGGAGAATGTGATGTATCTGCCTTTGGGGGCGGAGCATCTTCTCAAGATTAAGTATAAGGAAGGCTGTACGGAAGCCGCAAAATAGGATGAAAGATTTCGGAAAGTGATAGATAGAGAAAGAAAGGATATACTATGATGGAAGAAAAAGTATTGGAGATTTTGGAAGAGTATTGTGAGGAGGCGCTTTCTTACAAGGGAGACAGTATGATGGAGGACGGTATTATTGATTCCTTTACTGTCATCAATATTGTCAGCGAACTGGAAGAGGAGTTTGATATTGAGATTGATGCCAAATATGTGGTGGCGGAGAACTTTAAGAATAAAGAGGCGATCATAGAGCTTGTGGGACGTCTGTTGGAGGAATAAATGCAGTTATTATCCTACACTTTTGTGTTGTTGTGGGTGATTACCTTCGCCCTATATTATCTGGTGCCGCAGAAATGGAAATGGCAGATTCTTCTGGCGGCCGGGCTTGTGTTTTATGTGATTTCACTGCGGGGGATTCCGGTCAGTCTGTTGATTACCTGTGCCACAACCTATGCCTGCGGCATCTATCTGCAAAAGAGCCTTGCATCACAGCGTAAGGCCCTTGCAGACTGTGCGGATAAAGAGCGTAGAAAAACGGTAAAGCATGGATTTGAAAAGAAGAGGAAGCTTGTTCAAATCCTCTATTTTGCGTTGAATCTGGGACTGTTAGTCTTCTATAAATACACGGTCGTGGCCCTGCCTTTCTTAAAGGCTCAGGGTGTTTCCATAGGATTTTTTGAAAAAGTGATCATGCCGCTTGGCATTTCTTTCTATACTTTGACGGCCATCAGTTATGTGGTGGATGTGGGCAGAGAGCAGCTTACAGCGGAGGAGAATCCCTGGAAAGTGTTGTTATTTCTGTCCTATTTTCCGGCAGTGACGCAGGGTCCTTTCAATCGCTTTGCGAAACTACAGGAACAATTTGACAGGGAGCATGTATTTGATTATGACAGGATGCTGCGGGGGATACAAAGGTTTGTCTGGGGCGCTTTTAAGAAATTGGTGATTGCGGACAGAATGGGATTGTTTGTGGATACGGTATTTGCAAGCGAAGCATCTACCGTGCCGGGAAGCATCTTCGCCGTGGCGGTGGTGTTCTATATGCTGCAGCTGTATGCGGATTTCTCCGGATATATGGATATGGCCCTGGGTGTCAGCGAAACTTTTGATATTTTCCTGCCTGAAAACTTTAAGCGGCCTTATTTTTCTAAGTCTGTGGCGGATTTTTGGCGCAGATGGCATATTACCCTGGGGCAGTGGTTTAAGGATTATGTGATGTTTTCTTTTGTCATGTCGGGGACAGGCCGCAGAATTACCAAGAAAGCCAAGAAAAAATGGCCGGTCATGGGTAAACATGCCACCCCCATCATAGGGACTATGCTGGTCTGGCTTTTTACAGGCATGTGGCACGGCAGGACGGTTAGCTATATACTGTGGGGCGTTTATTATGGTTTGCTTATGAGCGTTTCTTTGGTTTTGGAAACCAGGTATCCTGTCTGGAAGGAGAAATGCCATATTAAGGGAGGAAAAGTCTGGGGGTTGTTCTGTATGGCTCGTACCTGGCTGATTGTGTTTGTGGCTGACGTATTAATCCGCAGTGAAAGCCTTGCCCAGGCGGGAATGATTTACCGGGCGTTTGCGGCCCGGCTGGAGATAGGGGCACTGTTTTCTCATACGGTTACTTCCTATGGAATCAATAAGTATGACTTTTTGCTGCTTTTTGCGGCGCTTCTTTTGTGGCTTATGGTGTCCGTGTGGGAAGAGCAGGGCAAGGATGTACGCACTGATCTGGCGGCAAGATCAATGCCGGTGAGATGGTGCTGTTATTATGGAATACTGTTAATGGTGCTGATGACGGGAATATACGGGGGCGGATATGATACGGCCGCGTTTATGTACCAGAGTTTTTGATGGGTAATAGTTTAGCCATGAGAAAAAGGTGAACCGCAAAGCGGCGCCGGATGTGGAGCCGATGCTTTTATTTATGATGAGGGCTGAACGGTTGTTTTGAAGGGGAATTGTGTTATGAAAAAAATTAGAATATTTTTACTAGTGATACTAGCCAGCTTTTTGATGACGGCGTGTGGTGACAAGGAGACCAGCTTTCAGGCAGTTGTCCTTGGAATTACGGAAGATTGGTGCCTGGTGGAACCGGTGGAAGGTAGCAGAGAGCTTGACAGCGCAGACCGGTTTGAGATTGCTTTGACGAAGCAGCTCCCTTTTGTCCTGGCTTACGATATCGCCTATGGGGCGGAGGTTGGTGACATCTTAGAGATTACTTATAATGGAGAGATTATGGAAACTTATCCGGCACAGCTCGGGGAGATAACTGGCATCAAAATCATGGAAAAGGCTGAGGATTGATACATTAAAGCGTTAAATGAGGGTACTATGCACAAAATTATATTTCACCTAAATTGTTTGGAACAGGGCGGCGCGGAGCGGGTTGTCACCAATCTGGCCAATCAGTTTGTAGAAAATGGATATGATGTGATCATTGCCACGGAGTGGTACGGTGAGAATGAATTTCAAACGGATGACCGTGTGCGAAGGATACATGTGGGACTCACCAAAGAGGATGAGCAGAAGAATCGGATTGTACAGTTTTTATTGCGGGTCAAATATCTGCGGTGGTTGATCAAAGAGGAGCGGCCGGATATTCTGGTGCCCTTTGCCAGGAGAGCAATCTACAGAGGATTGATGGCGGCGCTCTTTGTCAAGGTGCCGGTGCTGATTTCCATTCGCACAGATCCGGTGGGTCATTATGAGGAGTGGTCGGATAAGATTCAGATACCGATTTTATTTCCCAGAGTGGATGGATGCGTGTTTCAGACAGAAGGGGCCAGGGATTTCTTTGCGCCCAGATTACAAAAAAACTCTCGGATTATTTTAAATCCCTTAAATCCTAAGTACATCGGCGTGCCTGTGCCCAAGAAGAGAAATAAGACGGTGGTACAATCGGGCAGGCTGGTGGACTTTAAAAACCAGCCCATGCTGCTTCGCGCTTTTGCAAAAGTACACGCAAAACACCCCGACTATGATTTGAAGATTTACGGCGGTGATTCTTTTGATGGCACAAAGGAGATTTTGGAGGGTCTGATCGAGGAATTACAGGCCCAGGACTATATTCATCTGATGGGAGCCAGCGACAGTCTGGAGAAGGATTTAGCGGATGCGGCTCTTTTTGCTTTTACATCAGATTGGGAGGGCCTGCCCAATGCCTTGATGGAGGCTATGGCCTTAGGCCTGCCCATCGTGGCTACGGATTGTCCCTGCGGCGGCCCGCGGACGATTATGACGGATGGGGTGGACGGTTTGCTGATTCCCATTCAGGATGAGGAAGCGCTGGTGGCGGGAATCAATCGGTTGATTGAGGAGCCGGAATTTGCGCAGAAGCTGGGGATGGAGGCAAGGAAGATTGCGGACCGGGCGAACGGACAGACGATTTTTGAACAGTGGCGGGATTATATGGAGGAGATTTGTGCCGGCTGTTCTTGTAAAGTCCTGTATTTTTCATTATGAGCTTGTTTAACTTTTATTTGTGTGGCTGTTCTTTTCTATTTTTAGTAGAATAAAATTATTGACGATGCGCATAATACGCATTATAATATAGAAGAATAAACAGAAAGGAGCGATGCCATAAAAGAATAAGGGGGTATTGAATGAGATTTAGAGAAGTTGAAAATATGATAGAAAAAGATGGTTGGTATCAAGTAAAGCAAAAAGGTTCACATCATCAGTACAAACACCCGACTAAGCCAGGAAAAGTCACCATACCTGAACATGGAGGGGATTTGAACCCTGATACAGTTAAAGCAATTATGAAGCAAGCGGGGCTTTGAGCCCCATTTTTTCAATCTTTATAAAAGGAGGCGAATATTTTGAAATTAATCTATCCGGCTGTATTTAAGCCTTTTGCAGATCAAAGCGGCGGATACGTAGTAGAATTTCCGGACTTGCCCGGCTGCGTAACAGAGGGTAAAAACTTAGAGCAAGCTATTGAAATGGGAATTGACGCGGCTAGCGGTTGGATATTGGGAGAACTGGAAGACGGAAAGCAAATACCATGTGCTTCTAATTATTCAGAAATAACCGCTGAAAATGGGTGTATGATAAATATGCTGTTACTGGACATTGATTCCTATGAAGAAAAGTATGGTGAAAAAGCAGTAAGAAAAAATCTTACAATTCCTGCGTGGCTGAATACTTTTGCTGAAAAAAATAATATCAATTTCTCTAAACTTTTACAAGATGCTTTATTTTCAATGGCACAGGCAAAATAAATAGATATAGGGAGCTGCCCTTTATAGGGTAGCTTCTTTTTGAACTTCCCATCGTACCATTACCAGACGGAAACAGTCAAACAGGAAGGTTATAGGATAAACATGCCGGAGGCATCTTTTCTTGCCACATTTTGGCCAAAAGGGTATAATAGTAACAGTTTAGCAGTCAGATAGCTCGTAAAAGAGGCATCACATATAATATAGAAGGAATCGGAGAGAAGTTATGTTTTCATTTGAAGATTACAGGGAGATTATCAGGATTATCAAATCCACGGGCAGGCAGTGCAGTTATGCGCAGGCGCTTTCACGGGACAAGTTTATTATTATGCGCCACGATGTGGAGTACAGTGTGGACAGGGCTTACCAGCTGGCTAAGGTGGAGCAGAGCATGGATTTTATTTCCACCTATTTTTTCCAGTGGACGAACAACTCTTATAATATCCTATCCAAGAAGAATATGGATATTATCAAGGACATGCATGAGCGGGGACAGCATATCGGCCTGCATTTTGCTTTAAATGGCATGACGGACATGCAGCAGATTCGTAAACGTATCAAGATGGAGATTGAAATTTTAAGCGAAATGTTTGGCTTTGAGATTACGGAATTTTCTGTGCATAGACCGTCCCGGGATGTGCTTAAGGAAAATATTAAGCTGGACGGTGTTCTAAATGCCTATCAAGATGACTTTTTTACGTTTGCGGATAATGTGTCGGAAGGAACGCCCCTGCGGGTAAAATATATGTCGGATGCGAATCATATCTGGCGCTATGGCTATCCGGATGAAAAAAATATCACTAGTTATGATAAAGTGCAGATTTTGACCCATCCTTTTGCTTGGTGCAAGAAGGGATACACGAATTTTGAGAACTACAGGGCGCTTATTCAGGAAAAGTATATAGAACTGGTAGAGTCGGTGGACCATGAGTGCAAGGACTTCGGCGAGTATCGGGATTACTTTATGGAAAAGGAAGTGCGGTAGGCGGGTGAAACGGAATCTGGCGGCTTCGTTTCATCTGTAAAAATCTGAAAAGCCGCGATATGAGTCATGGAGGTTGGCATGTGCGGAATATGCGGATACATCAGTAAAAAGAATGTCACCATAGAGCAGCTTCGGGAAATGAATGATACCATGTATCACAGAGGCCCGGACGACAGCGGGGCGGAGATTTATTCGATGCCCGGAGGGTATGAGGTGGGCTTTGCCCAGAGACGTCTGTCAATCCTGGATCTTTCGGCGCTGGGACATCAGCCCATGCATTCTAAGGACAAGCGGATCTCTGTGGTGTATAACGGTGAGATTTATAATTTCAAAGAATTGAGAGAAGAATTGGCGGACTATCCCTTCCGGTCGGACTGTGACACGGAGGTTATTATAGCCGCCTATTTAAAATGGGGGATTCAATGCCTGGAGCGGTTTAACGGGATGTTTGCCATCGCTTTATATGACAGAAAGACGGAAGATGTCTATCTGGTCAGAGACCGTATTGGGAAGAAGCCCCTTTATTATTGGTATGAGAACAGCAATCTGGTCTTTGCCTCGGAGTTAAAGCCTATTATGCAGTATCCGGGCTTTACGGGGCAAATAGACAGGGGGGTGCTCTCCCGGTATCTTTTCCAGCAGTATATTAATGCGCCGCAGAGCATCTATGAGAAGGTGTATAAACTGGAACCGGGAATGGTTTTGAAATTCCATGGGGGAGAAATAACCACACAGAAATACTGGGATGTCAAGGAAATCTATCACAAAGCAATGAAAGAGCCGGTGGAAAGTTATGAGGAAGCCAAGCAGCAGTTGAAGGACCTTCTGAAAAAAGCCGTGGCCCTTCGGATGATAGCGGATGTTCCCCTGGGAGCGTTCCTGAGCGGCGGCTATGATTCTTCTCTGGTGACAGCCATTGCCCAGGAACATTCCAGTCAGCCCGTAAAAACCTTTTCCATTGGGTTCCATGAGGAAAAATATAATGAGGCCAAATATGCCAAAGCCGTGGCCGAATATCTGGGAACAGAGCATACGGAACTCTATATTGACGAGGCGGATATGTTTTCACTGGTGGAGAGTATAGCCAAGTATTATGACGAACCCTTTGCGGACAGTTCACAGATTGCCACGATGATGGTCTCGGAGCTTGCCAGGAAACATGTGACGGTGGCACTCTCGGGGGATGGCGGTGACGAGTTCTTCTGTGGATATAATATATATGAGAATGTGGCGCAGGCACAGAAACTGGATGTGCTGGGTGGGATGGTACATGGATTGTGTCATCTGCCCGGGGCAAAGCAGATGCATCTGGAAGATAAACTGCCATTCCGGGTGCGTGTCATTGCCGGGAACAGGGAGCGGGAGAGTAAGACGCAGTTTGGCGCGGGCAACTATCCGGTGATGGCAAGGGCCATGGTGGGAGAACTTCCGGCGGGGGTGAATGCGTTGCCGGTACACTATCTGATTGAGAGTGATTATCAGGTCAAAGACTGGCAGGTGAGAAGGATGCTGGTGGATATGGACACTTATCTGCCGGGAGATATTCTCTGCAAAGTGGACAGGGCCTCCATGAAGTATTCGCTGGAATCCAGGTGTCCGATTTTAGATACGGGTGTTATGGAATTCTCCTATCGAATCCCTCACAGGTATAAATATGCTAATGGAGACAAGAAACATATCTTAAAAGATATCGCACGTGATTATATTCCAAGAGATTTATTGGATCGTCCGAAGGTGGGGTTCGGTGTTCCCCTTGACAAGTGGCTGAGAGGTCCTTTGCGGGAAAAATTGCTGGATTACAGTAGTTATGAATTTTTAAAAGAACAGTCGATTTTTGACGCCGCCTATGTGTCGAAGATGATTAGAAGCTACATTGAGACCGGCGACGGGGGGCCGGCGACGGGTGCCAACTACTCAAAATTGTCATGGTCGTTCTTTGTATTCCAGCAGTGGTATGAGGCATATCATGCAAAACGATAACAAACGGGATTTTAAAAATTAAAAAATCATGTACGGAATCATAAAATTTCGAGCAGAAAATTATCAGAAAAAAGAAGAAATTGTCAGTGAATTCAGACAGGCAAAAATAAAAGAAAATTTAACTAAGAAGTCGTTTTAGGGCTGTTTTGCATGAAAATGCAAGATGAAATTGCAAGAAATAAGGTTTTTTGTAGAAAAATGAAGGAAGTTATGCAAGCGGTATGAAAAGGACAAGGAGTGAGAAACACGTAGCCTTCTATATAGGCTCCCTACATAAGGGCGGAGCCGAGAGGGTGTTCGTGAATTTGGCGGAGTACTTTCACAAAGAAGGGTATCAGGTCACTATGGTGACCCAGTACCGCAAAGAGGATGAATATTCTCTTCCACAGGGAATTGCGCGTGTTATCTCTGAAATTGATGGAAAAGAGATTACCGGAAGCCGAGTGATAAATTTCTGGCGCAGGGTCAAAAAATTACATTTGATATGGAAACAGTATCAACCGGATTTGGTCTTATCCTGTATTGGAAAAAACAATTTCATGACGGTTGTTACCACAATGGGGACGAAAACCAGACCGGTGGTATCGGTTGTGGGGGAGGCCAGAGAAGAGTATCCGGGCAGACTGATGCGTATGCTTGCCAATCTGCTCTTCCCATTCGCATCAGGTGTTATTTTACAGACAGAGCGGTCCAGGGATTTCTTCTCTAAGAGCGTGGGAAAAAGGGCGGTGATTCTGCCCAACTCCCTGAATCCTGATTTTGTGAAACCTCGATATGAGGGGGAGCGGGAACGGGAGATTGTATCTGTGGGGCGGATGGATGCCAACAAAAATCATGAGATGATGATAAGGGCCTTCGCGGCCCTTAGAGATAGGTATTCTGACTATGTGCTGACTATCTATGGTGACGGAGAATTACGGGCCTATTTGGGGCAGTTAGCGGCCGAGCTTGGCATCGGCGGGCGGGTGAATCTGCCCGGGGTGATTCCGAATGTGGCGAAGAGGATTGAGAAGGCGTCTTTGTTCTTACTTACCTCTTATTCGGAAGGGGTGTCCAATGCCTTGATAGAAGCCCTGGCAACGGGTCTGCCTGTGATTGCTACAGATGTGCCCAGCGGCGGGACGGTGGAGCTGATACAGGATGGGGTCAACGGGTTGATCATTCCCACAGGAGACCAGGGGGCATTGGAGGCGGCCATGGATAAACTGTTAGGCAGTCCCGCATATGCCCAGAAATTGGGAAGAGAAGCCGCTAAGATTCAGGAGAGGCTTTCCCCAAAGCGGGTAAATGGTCTGTGGAGAGCTTATTTTGATTCTATTATGGAGAAGTAACCTGCTGTGACGAAAGCGCAGAAGAAGGAGCATTGTATGAAGGATAAATGGGAAATTGCAGTGCAGACGGTTCTGTTTATCGCCATTTTTCTGGCAGTTCTTTTGCCGGTATCTTATATGGTGAGAACGAACGGCGATGTAAAAGAACGGTTTGCCGGATTCTATGCGGAAAAGAAAGATACCCTCGATATTGTTATGATTGGTTCAAGTCCTGTATTTCCCTATTATGCGGCGCCCAAACTGTGGGGAGAGACGGGAATTGCGATGTATCCGCTTTCCTCTAACATGCAAAGGCCCGTGGCCATGCGGTATCTGGTGGAGGAGGCGGAAAAGACACAGTCTCCGGAACTTTATATCTTCGAGATGCGCATGTACACCATAGAAGATCAGGGACTCTTGGAGAATATGGCCTATACCAGAGGCGTCACGGACAATATGAAGTATTCGCCTCACCGGATTCGGACGATACAGGCGATGGTGCCAAAAGATGACGAAGAGGGGCGCCTTACCTATTATCTGGATATTATGAAATACCATACCAATTGGAAAATGCTGGCGCTGCCCTCAGAGTGGAAGAACATGTTTTACCATCATGAAAGCCCTGTAAAGGGGTATACCCTCAAGGATGAGGTGGGACCACAGCCGATGCCGGACTGCGGCGGGGCAGAGGGGACAAAGCCCATTCCGCCGGAGCAGGAGGCCTGTTTGAGAGATTTGCTGCTGTTTTTGGAAAAGGAGAACAAGAAAGCACTGTTTTTGGTTTCTCCCTACGGCGTATCTTTGGAAGAACAGCAGATGTTTAACTATATGGAAGAGATTACGTCTTCCTATGGCTACCCCTTCTTAAATATGAACAACTACTATGAAGAAATCGGTATCGTTTTTGAGGAAGATTATGCAGACTATGGAAGCCATACCAACGCTGTCGGGGCGGAAAAATGCACGGCCTTTCTGGAAGCTTATCTGACACAGCACTATGCACTCCAGGACAAGCGGGGAGATGAGAGGTATGCTTCATGGGATAAAGCCTACACCTTATGGCAGGAAGATATGGAGAGTGCACGGGAGACCATCAGAGAGCGCATAGCCAATGAGGATTATGCGGTTATCGAGGAGGAATAACACATGTGTGGAATTCCTCCTCGATAACCGCATAATCCTCATTGGCTATGCGCT
>ERZ777305.207-NODE-207-length-100795-cov-15.701549_pt1 | contig 100795 bp, 79 predicted proteins | sample MGYA00374965_ERZ777305 | MGnify/ENA primary metagenome ERZ777305 (study PRJEB29328, sample SAMD00013331) | mouse gut metagenome | study: EMG produced TPA metagenomics assembly of the Metagenome analysis of fecal microbiota from mouse which was promoted... | reverse complement strand
CTCTGGGGTTTCTGCAGTTTTATCATTTCATTACTGTCAAAGACAGGATTATATCGGATATTTCACTGCTGCACAAGTAAACTTTTTATAAAGGAATAGTTTGGAACATCAGGGCCTTTCTCCCAATGTCAGCTCCAGTTCCACATCCTGATAGCTGCCCTGCAACAAACGTTTCACTACCACCGTCACCTTTGCGCCGGGGCCATAATACTGCAAGACATCCTGCAAATCTTCGTAAGAGGTAATTCTCTCTCCCTCAAAACGGGTGATGATATCTCCGCTGAGCATACCGCTGGCCTCCGCGGCGGAGCCCTCCTCGATATCCGTGATCAGGATACCCTCGGGCACACCGTACAGATATGCGAATTCCTGTGTCACGGTCTGCAGACTGATACCCATATATCCGGTCTCACCCTCCGCCACCTTGAACCGAGTCTCTTTTGTCATCAGATTCTCAATGATGGGACGGGCTGCGGAGATGGGAATCGCGAAACCGATACCGTCTACATCCACGCCGCCGATCTTGCTGGAGTTGATACCGATCACTTCCCCGTTCATATTGACCAGCGCGCCGCCGGAGTTGCCGGGATTGATGGCCGCATCGGTCTGAATAAAGCTGCCGCTGGTGCCGTCACTATAGGTGACTTCTCTGTTGAGAGCGCTGACCCAGCCTCCGGATACGGACTGCCCGTACCCCAGAGCATTGCCGATGGCTACCACCTGTTCGCCCAGACGCAGGGTTTCGCTGTCGCCCAGACGTGCCACCGCGATTGTGTTTTTGGTGTCCTCTTCAAGACTGTCCATGGGAATGGCTATCACCGCCAGATCCATGTCCGCATCGCTGCCTTTGATCTGCGCCTCCGCGGTGGTGCCGTCAATAAACACTACCGTCAATTTGCTGGCGCCGTCCACCACATGATGATTGGTGACAAGGATTAACTCCGTATCGCCCTGTGCCACGATAATACCGGAACCGCTTCCCTGTCTGTCTTCAAAATAAGTGCGTCCGAAAAAGCTGGCAGTCTCCGTGTAATCCTTTACGATGGACACCATTGCCGGCATCACATCCTCCACCATGTCGGATAAGTCCGAACTGACAATGTGTGTTCCGTCAGCTGTAGTCAGTTTTACATCCGCCACAGGAGAGGCGGTAGGCTGCGCCATCCCCTGGACATTGTTTTCCTCCCTGGAGGAGTTTTCAAAGCTCATGCCCGTGGCCTGCTGTACCGCATACAATCCCAGTCCTCCGAACAGGCCAAAACAGAGTCCCAGACAGGCACAGAGCAGCAATTTCCTGCCAAAACCGCCGGAATGTTTCTTTTTCTCAGGCTCCGGGGGAATATTGCCGTATCCTCCGCAGGCCCCCCGATCTGTCTGATAGCTTTGATAAGTACCGGTAGTATGATCGCCGGTACGGTCACCGGAATAGATTTCATTTTCGTACATAACAATTCCTCCTTTATCTTCTATGACACTAAGTATAGCCGCCATTTGTGATAAAATTGTGATGAAACTATTAATGTCCTGTGAAAATTCGTATCAATATCCGGTATTTATTCCGGCTTTTGTTTCTTCTATTATTCTACTGTGACCGACTTGGCTAGATTGCGCGGTTTATCCACGTCACATCCTTTACCCACCGCAACATAATAGCCAAAAAGCTGCAGCGGAATGATGGCCAGTGAATTGGCAAAATATGGATTGGTCTGCGGCAGATAGACGCAATAGTCGCTGGCCTTTTCCATGGCCTTATTCTCCTCGTTTGTCACCGCCATGACAAAGGCTCCTCTGGCCTTGACCTCCACGATATTGCTGATGGTCTTCTGATACAGTTTCGGCTGGGTGGACACCGCCACAACCAAAGTGCCGTCCTCGATCAGAGAGATCGTGCCGTGTTTCAATTCGCCGGCCGCATAAGCCTCCGAATGCACATAGGAGATTTCTTTTAATTTCAAGGAGCCTTCCAGAGAGATGGCATAGTCAATGCCTCTTCCGATGAAAAAGATATCCTTTGCTCCCACATAGCGATTGGCGAAACGCTGTATCTTTTCCTTTTGTCCCAGCAGCAGCTCGATCTGATCGGGCAGTGTACGCAGGTCTTTGATAAGCGCCGCGGCAGCGGTGCCATCGATGGTCCCTTTCACCAGCGCAAGCTTGATCGCCAGCATATAGAGCGCCGCCAGCTGGGCGCTGTATGCTTTGGTGGTAGCCACGGCGATCTCCGGTCCCGCCCAGGTGTACAGACAGGCATCCGCTTCCCTGGCGATGGAACTGCCCACCACATTCACAATGCCCAGCACCTTATATCCTCTGGCCTTGGATTCCCGCAAAGCTGCCAGAGTATCCGCCGTCTCGCCGGACTGACTGATCACAATGACCAGGCTGCCCTCATCCATAATGGGATCGCGATATCTGAATTCACTGGCCACATCCACTTCCACCGGAATCCGGGCCAACCCCTCGATCACATATTTTCCGGTAACTCCCGCGTGGTAAGCGGAGCCGCAGGCCACGATATGCAGCCTCTTCACGGCGGCAAGTTCCTCATCCGTCATATGCAGCTCGTCGATGGATACCGTATCCCCCTTCAGGCGGGGAGAGATGGTATCGGCGATGGTTTTGGGCTGTTCATACATCTCCTTCAGCATAAAATGCTCATACCCTGCCTTTTCCGCCGCATTGGCGTCCCAGTCAATGGTGACGGGCTCCTTGGTAATCTCTTCCTCATCCACAGAATAGAATTGCATACCGTTCTTACCCAGTTTAACGACCTCCTGATTATCCACATAATATACAGTGCGGGTGTATTTCAGGATGGCGGGGACATCGGAAGCGATAAAGCACCCATCGGAGGAGGAGCCCACGATCAGCGGGCTGTCCTTTCTCACCGCGTAAATCTCATCCGGGTGTTCCGCAAACAGGATTCCCAGGGCATAAGATCCCTCCACCCGGTGCAGCACTTTCGTGATGGCCTCCAGAGGATTGCCCTTGTAATAATAATCCAGCAGATGTGCCAAGACCTCCGTATCCGTCTCCGATACAAAGGTATATCCCTTGTCCGTCAGTTTCTTTTTTAATGAAATATAGTTCTCTATAATGCCGTTATGTACCACGGCTATGGTCTCCGATGTATTCAGATGAGGATGGGAATTGGTATCGCTGGGGGCGCCGTGAGTGGCCCATCTGGTATGGCCGATACCCATACATCCGTTCATAGTCTCGCCGCCCCGTGTGAGATTCTCCAACACCTTCAGACGCCCCACCGCTTTTTTCATTCGGATCTGTTTCCCATCGTATATGGCCATGCCCGCAGAGTCATATCCTCTGTATTCCAGCCTGGCCAGACCGTCCAATATGATGGGGGCCGCCTGTCTGTTGCCTATATATCCTACGATTCCGCACATTGTTAATTCCTCCTGATTTCCGGCCTTATATTATTTATCTCTTTTTATCTGTTTGTCTCCTGCTCAGTCCTGCCGTACCCCCGGGCTGCGTTGATTCCGGCCACATCCCTGCGTCTGCTCTCCTGTTCCCAGTACTCTCTGTTCGCCGTGCAGGCAAGCACCAGTCTGCGGGGCAATCTTCTGTAGTGTTTCCCCAGCCAGTAACCAGCGTATTTGCATCCGCTCTGGAGTATAAGTCCCGGTATCCTGCGCCGCTGTTTTTGTCCCCGCAGCCAGTGGGCGGTCATCTTCACGCTCCGGATGCCCTCTCCCTCGGACGGTACGGCCCGAAATACCTCCGGGTGATCCGCCTGGGATACTCCCAGGTCAAAATTACGGTGAAAATACTGTCCACAGGTATAATTATGGGAATGAACCACTCTGGCATCCGCCGCGTAGGCGATCCGATAGCCCGCCTGCATGGCCCTGGCTGCATACAGCATATCCTCGTTGAAAATGGCATGGCGGGTAAAACCTCCCAGCTTTTCATAGATATCCCGCCGGTACGCACAGCATACATTGGAGCAAAAATAGGTCTTGATCCCCAGTCGGGGCAGGTCTTCCAAGGATTTGATCCGGGACTCATCCGGATAATTGTAGCTGCGCATATATGTTTCCACCGGCTCGGCGTCCTCGGCCGGCAGCTGCCTGGCATAGGCTGCCGCCACATCCTCCGACACCAGCGCTGCCGTCAGATTTTCGATCAGTCTGGCGTCCTCCGGCATGGCGTCCTGGGTCATCATGACAAAGATTTCCGCATCGGATTTGGTCACGCCCTGGGCCCGTGTGCGACCATGGTCAAACTCTTTTTTTGACAGATGGCAGACCTTCACCTGCTGGTGCTGTTCCAAAAACTTTGTGCCATAGATCAGCTGTGTGAAATATTTTTCCTCTGTGTTCATTACTATGATACGCCGGACAGGCATCGTTTGTGTTTCCAGCCTTTCTATCAATCGGAAAAACGTCTGATCTGGCCTGTAAACCGGAATGATGACATCCACCTTCATATTTTTACTCCCGATCATCTCCGCCTATGCGGACAGTACAATGTAAGAGGGAGCTTTCGTCAGCTCCCCCTCATATTTCACTGATTCAAATAAGGACTGGTATCGGACTTTATAATGTCGCTGTATTTTTTCACTTCCTCTGTTACCTGATAGTCCTCGTCGTCAAACAGGAACTTATGCAGCCAGACCACATTGGAATCCAGATCCAACGGAACCACACAGCTGCCGGCGGCTCCTATGGTGCCTGTGGTACGCATACTGTCAGTGGGGAAACCACCTTCGTCAACAATCCGATAATTTCCGATATTATTTATCATGGTCATGATATCATCCGACTTGATCGAAGTATATACATTTTCCATAACCTTTGTGAATAGATTGGCAAGCGTATTCAAGTCCGCTTTCTTGGCCTGATCCTCTATAGCCTGCAGCACCGCTCTCTGACGCTCCGTGCGCTTAAAGTCATTGCCTCTGGTATAACGGATACGGCAATATGCCGCAGCCTGTAGACCGTTCAGCCGCTGATACCCTGTCTCAGACACCGGGGTATAATCCTCCATATCCCTGTTGGGCATGGTGTCACGGATGATACTGGCCTGATAGTTGTTTAGGTGCGTGATCTCCTCCTCTGTCTCGATATCGATCCAGATTCCCCCCAGACCGTCCACCACATCGATGACTGCCTGATAATTAACTGTCACAAAATCCTTGATATCCAGGTCCAGGTTCATATTCAGCATGGCAATGGCCTGCTCCGCACCGCCCACTCTATAAGCCTGGTTAGCCTTTTTGTACCGGTCGTTGCCGATGTTCATATATGTGTCGCGGAACACAGACACCAGCTTGATCTCCCCTGTCTCCAAGTTGACAGAGGCTATCATCATACTGTCGCTGTGACTGCTCTTATACAGCTGCGCGGAGTTAGTGGCATCCACGCCAAACAGCGCTATATTCCAATAATTCTTCATGATGGGGTCTTCCTTGACGGCGTCATTGACGACAAAGTCCTCCTGTGGAGGAAGGGATGAACTTCCTTCCGGATTTTCTCTCACCGGATCAAAAATATTGGGTCCCGCGCTGCCGCCCTCCCCCTCCGGGTCCGTCATCTGAAAGACTTTTACCACCACCAGAAGCATTACCAATATCACCAGAATCTCCACAGAAAAAATGATCATACGGGACATTCTTTTGGACTTTCTGGATCTACCCTTTGTTTCATTTGCTTTTGTCGCCATTCCTATTCTCCTATCCTTCCGTAACGCATCTAAAACTTATCTGTTTCATATATTCTTAATAGGCGTTTTTGTTGACAAAACCTGTGAAAAATGTCATAAACACAATTTTTATATCAAAGCCTATAGTCCAATTTTCAATATAATAAATATCACAGTCTATTCGTTTTTTGATAGAAGTGTCACCCCGGTATCCGTTGACCTGCGCCCAACCGGTAAGTCCGGGACGCACCTGATGCTTTACCATATATCGGGGAATCTCCTCGCGAAATCTCTCCACAAAAAGCGGCCTCTCGGGTCTGGGCCCTACCAGGCTCATATCCCCCTTCAAAATATTAAACAGTTGAGGCAGCTCATCCAAACTTGTCCTTCGCAATAATTTGCCGATGCCGGTGACTCTGGGATCATCCCGCACCGTCCATGCCTTTTTCTCCTCCTCTTCCGACTGTTGTTCCATGCTGCGGAATTTGTACATATAAAAAGGCTTGCTGTGCAGTCCCACGCGCTCCTGTTTGAAGATCACCGGACCGGGGCTGCTGATCTTGACCGCTAATGCTATCAGCAAAAGCAGAGGCGACAATATCGCGATACCCAAAGCGGAACCCAGGATGTCCATGGTACGCTTGATCACTTTGTTGCTGTTATTGGCCAGGGGCACATAGCGTATATTGATCACCGGAAGCCCCATCAGGTCTTCCGTATAAGGTCTGGTGGGGATAACGCTGTTGTAGTCCGGAATAAATTTTGTGTGTACACCGGACTTCTCGCAGATATTCACCACATGTTCCAAGTTGTCATAATCCTTCAGCGCCAGCGCGATGGCTACTTCATCCAGTTCGTGATGCGGCAGGATCACTTCCAGATTGTCCAATCTGCCCAGCACCTTTATCCCCTTATATAATGTACCGCTGGGCACCGTATCATCCAAAATCCCGGCAATCTTATACCCCCACTGAGGATTCCACAAAAGTCTGTCGATATATTGCTCTGCGGCGCGGGAGTACCCCACCACAAGCACATGCTTAAGATTATATCCTTTCTTGCGGATAGTACTGAGCATCTTGCGCAATACGATGCGGCTCAGGCAGGTGATAAAAATGTTCAGCATGTAAAATATGGCCATCATCCATCGGGAATAATTGATCTCCCGGATCACCACATACAGAATGATGATATAAAAGGCCATACCCAGCGTGTTGGCCTGAAGGATCGCCAACAGCTCGTGCCGTCGTTTTACCGTGCGTTTCGGACCGTACACATTACAAAGAAAATACAGGATCACATAGGCTGGCACCAAAAACAGCAGCACCCTAAAGTAATCCTCCACCGGCAGAACGCCCACCTCAGGAGATTGGGCGTCGATAATATAAAATTTGATAAAATAGGCCAGCGCATAGGAAACCACCGTGATCATGATATCCATCAGCACATGCAGCCTGTTAAATACCTTCTGGTTGTCTTTAATCATACGGCATCACTCCGTCAGGCCCTCAAGTCTCTATGATCTTACCTTATTCTACATGAATCCCGACGTAGAAACAACTTAAGATTTTATGAAGATGCGGACCATATCCAGCCAGAGTGTCCCCTGAATGCGGCAATAATTCCACAAATTATGCCATTTAAACCGCACTTTATGTTCTTTTCCCGCGCTGCTAAAACATCTTGCGATTCCTTCCGCATATCCTTTTACATATAGCATGCCCATTTTTTTCTTGGTAAAAAAGGCAGTTTTTACGCAAAAGCCGATAAAAAGAAACGGAAAATTCAGGAAAATTTGAATAAGCGGCATGTTTTTGCCGATCATATACGCGTTATTGGCCGAGGAAAGCTTAACTTTAAAAGCATTGTAGCGGGACCCGGAGACAGCGCTGCCCGCATGCAGTACCATGGCCCCGGGTTCGTAGACATTGTGCCAGCCATGGATTCCGGCCCGATAGCCCACATCGATATCCTCCAGATAAGCGAAATGATTCTCGTCAAATCCTCCCAGCTCCAGCATCGTCTTCCTGCGGTACAGGGAAGCGCCGCCGCAGGCCGCGAAGATCCGGGCCGGTTTTCGGTAACGGTCCGCAGGCTGTCCTTTCCCCCGGGCAAAAGCCCAGCCCAGCGCATTGTAACGGTCCCCCGCGTCATCGATGCGTGACTCGTCTCCCATGGTCAGCATCATGGGGCTGACGGAAAAAATACGGTCATCGGACTCCATGCGCTCAAGCAGCGCCTGCACAAACCCCGGCTTTACCACCGTATCATTGTTGAGCAGCAGCACATAGGGGGTATCCGCCGTCTGAATCCCCACGTTAACCGCATGGCAAAACCCGGTGTTCTCCGAAAGCTCTATAAGCGTTACCTCCGGGTACTCCCGCTTTACGATCTCCGGTCCGCCGTCCGTTGAACCGTTATCCACCATCAGTATTTTAAAAAGCTGAGATCCGTCCGTTTTCCCGTCCGCATACTTTGCCTGCTCTTTCCGCAGGCTGTCCAGACAGGGCCTGATATAGTCTTTCCCCTTATAGTTGGGAATGATCACCGTTATTTTCATCGTTATACCCCTTTGCGCGATTCAGCACGCATACCTGTAATAGATCATTCTCCGTTCCCGCTGCAAAGATCGCATACCAGCTGGGGGTCCCATAGAAGGATATAGCCAGCCTCCCGCAGGGCGCGGCTAAGCTTTAGCCCCATATTCCCATAGTCGCTGCCGGACGGCAGACTCTGCCAGCAATACATACCGGTGGCTTCGTCCTCCTCATATTCCATCCCCAGGACTTTGGAAAAAAGCTCCCTGCATTGCCCGCTCAGTTTTAGACAGCGCATATCCAGCGCCTGGGCCTGCTGTACCAGAATAGCCCGGTTCAAGTAACCGCTGTAGCCGTCCTTCAACCCCTGATACTGCACCCGTCCCGCCTCGTCCATCATACCGCCCACGATCCGGCGGGCTTTGCCCAGCACTCTGCCCCCGATGGCTCCGATCTCCGGACGCTGCTGCAGGATCGGAGGATCGTACTCTGTCCGGGAAAATCCCATATGCTGGGTCATGGACACTTTGGCCTTCCATCCCCGATTGTCCGCATAGTCCTGAGAGGCTCTCACCCCCGCCTCATAGGCGTACAGCTTGCTCTCCGGGTTGGCCGCCGTGGAGGCGCTGTGGCAGCGCCAGTGATACAGCACTCTGGGAATATGCAGGATAGCGCCGGGTACACGCCAGAGCTCCGCCGCCGCCCGAAGTACCAGATCATGATCCTGGGCCCCGTCATACTCCGCCCGAAATCCAAGTTTCTTTATCAGCTCCGTCTCCATCACCAGCAGATGACAGATATAATTGTTGGTGAGCAGCAGATCCAGATTAAAGTCCGGCTTGATATTGGGTTCATAGAATCTCTGCGCGTTCTCGTCGCATTTATCTTCGTCCGAATACAACATCCTGGGCAGTGTATCACCATGTTTCCCCCGCTCTATCGCCGCCGCCATCTCATAAAGGGCATCCGGTGTCAGCAGGTCGTCATGGTCCAGCAGAGCCACATAATCTCCCTCTGCCCACCGCAATGTCTCATTGGTGTTGTCCGCGATGCTGCGATTGCCGGATAGGCGGTGATAGCAGATACGCTTGTCCTCATAGGAGGCAGCCAGCTGCCCCAGACAGTCGTCCTCTCCCGCATCGCCGATCACCAGCTGCCAATGCGGATAAGTCTGCGCCAGAACGGATTCAAGCAGCTCCCTGTAATATTGCTCCGGGGTGCGGTAAGCAGGCACCACGATGCTGAAAGTCACAGGACTCTCCCACTCCTTTCCGCGCTGCCGCTCCAACTCCGGCTCCGTCACAGGGGTATAAACATATGTCTCCCGGGAAGTCCGGGGCAGATGTTCCCCGATCGTTACAAGCGTTTCCTTCAGCCCGTTTCTTTTTAGATATGATACGGTTTTCCGCAGATTGTGGATACTCAGTTTACCCATAAATCCGTTCCCCTCCTGTTTATTATTGCAGACCCTATATAGTGTTCCCCACATTCCCCTCCGGCACACAACCGTTGAAACACAGAAGTCGCCCCTTTCGGGGCGGCTTCTTATATGGAATCGTTAAGGAACCGTTTTATAAGATTGCCTTTAAGTCCTCCGTCAGTTTCTCCACTCTGGCCTGGGCATCCTCCAGACTGTTACCTACCACGCCCATATAGAACTTGATCTTGGGCTCCGTTCCGGAAGGTCTGGCGCAGCACCAGCAGTTATCCGGCAGTTCAAAGTACAGCACATTGGACTTGGGCAGACCGGTCTCGGACACCGCGCCGGTTTCCATATCCACCACCTTATTCTCCTGATAGTCGCGGAACTTCAGTACCTTGGCATCTCCGATGGCCTTGGGCGGATTGGTGCGCAGCTTATCCATCAGAGCCGCGATCTCCTTGGCGCCGCTGACGCCCTTCATGGTGATGGTGTACTGAGTCTCCTTAAAGTAGCCGTACTTCTCATACATCTGCAGCATCATATCCCACAGGGTCATACCATGTTTCTTGCAGTAGGCGGCAACCTCGCACAGGCACATCACGGCTACGCAGGCGTCCTTATCCCTGGCGTGAGTGCCGGCCAGACAGCCGTAGCTCTCCTCCAGGCCAAACACATAGTTGTTGGAGCCGGTCTGCTCGAACAGCTTGATCTGCTCGCCGATGAACTTAAAGCCTGTCAGCACCTCGATCAGCTTTACATTATAGCTCTCGGTGATGGGGAATGTCATATTGGTGGTCACGATGGTGGTCACCATGGCGGGGTTCTCCGGCATAGTGCCGCTTGCCGTCTTCTCCCGCAGTATGTACTCAGCGATCAGCATACCTGACATATTGCCGGTGAATGCCACATATTCGCCGGTTTTGGCGTCCTTGGCATACACGCCCAGACGGTCCGCGTCGGGATCGGTAGCCAGCACGATATCCGCGTCCTTCTCCTTCGCCAGGCGCAGAGCATAAGTGAATGCCTTGGGGTCCTCGGGATTGGGATAGTCCAGCGTGGTAAACTTGGGATCGGGATTCTCCTGCTCGGGAACCACATATACGTTCTTAAAGCCCAGCTCGGACAGCACTCTTCTCACAGGCAGATTGCCGGTGCCGCACAGAGGGGTGTACACGATCTTGATATCGTCCGCCACTTCCTTGATGATCTCGGGATGGATGATCTGCTTTTTCAGCTCCACCATATATGCGTCGTCGATGTCTTTGCCGATGGTCTGATACAGGCCCGCAGCCTGGGCCTGAGCCTTGCCCATGGTCTTTACGGTGTGATAATCCTTGATGGACTGTACCTCGCCGATGATCTCCTTGTCCTTGGGAGCAGTGATCTGTGCGCCGTCCTCCCAGTATACCTTGTATCCGTTATACTCCGGGGGATTATGGCTGGCGGTCACAACGATGCCTGCGGTGCATCCCAGAGTACGCAGCGCGAAGGACAACTCCGGTGTGGGGCGCAAGGACTCAAACACATATGCCTTGATACCGTTGGCTGCCAGGCACAGAGCGGCCTCGTCCGCGAAATCGGGGGACATGAAACGGGAATCGTACGCAATGGCCACGCCCTTATTCTGCGCGCCCTGCTTGATGATATAGTTAGCCAGACCCTGGGTGGCCTTTCTCACGGTATAGATGTTCATACGGTTCGTACCTGCGCCGATAACCCCTCTCAGGCCTCCGGTACCAAACTCCAGCTCCCTGTAGAAACGGTCCTCGATCTCCGTCTCGTTACCACCGATAGCCTCCAGTTCTTTCTTGGTGTCCTGGTCAAAATAGTCGTCTTCCAGCCAGAACCGATACTCGTCCATATAGCTCATCGCATATCCTCCTCCAATTCTAATAGCTTTTGCTTATACGCCCTGACGCCCGCACCCTTATGTCCGGACAGGCGCTGTTAAAGGTATTATAGCATAGATTTTTCCATTTTCACAGTACTATTTTACAGGTTTACAGATGAGTCTGCATCTGTGCCTGATTAAGAAGGATATTACCTCTATCGCAGATCCGGTCTGTCCGGCAGGTAATGTCAATGTAAACATATTACAGCGCGGTCGACCGGTACTCGATAGAGACGATGCTGTCCTCCTGCAGGATAAAACACAGTTTCATACCGTCTTTTTCATACACCACCATGCCGTTCTCTTGTTCGCCTTCCCCATAGGCCCCCTGCACTTTTTCCAGAGAGTCCCCGATGCATATACCCTCGGCTGTGGTGACGGAATCGTCTTTCAGGATCACCGCCGATATCAGGTCCTTGTCCTGCGCGGGATAGGTGTCGATCTCAAAACCGTTGTAGGTATAGGTCTTATCCAGTCCCTCAAAGGCACAGCTGGCCGCCTCAAAATAGGACACCGGCTCTCCCAGAGCAGCCAGAATAGGGTTCATATCCCCATCCATCTCCACGGTGATACCGCCTGTCATGAACACATAGCCTTTGGCGGCTGTCTGTGCCTGCTGCTCGGGGGGCTGTACGCTCTCCGTCTCTCCCGTGGTCTCCTGCTGACCGCCTGTGGACACATTCACCACATCTCCGCTGATCACCTTTTCACTGTCTCCGCATCCCGCCAATAAAAGCAGGGCTGCCGCCATCGTTACCGCCAATATTTTTTTCATAAATCTCCTCCTTTTCCGGGTTCCGCTCAGTTCCCCTGTTCCTCATACTGCCGCTCTTTTTCCTGTTCATAGGCTGCCAGCTTTTCCTCCCACACCAGCGCCAGATGTTCCTCATCCCGGCGGTCCGCCAGACCCGCCTCCTGCCGCAGTACCCCGCCCAGATGTTTTGTGATCTTCTCGGCGCCGGACAGATTCAGATGCAGCCCTCCGTCGTAGGTATCTGTGGAAAAATCCAGTCCTGTCTCTTCCACCAGCTCCAGATAATTAATATACAGCAGGTCGTTCCGCGCCGCGTAATCCTCGATCTGCTCCTCCCACTGATCATACCAGTGGGGATAGAGGCTGGGCGCTTTTACCAGGATCAGGCGGATATCATTCTCCCGGCACAGCGCGGCCATCTTTTCCAGATACTCCCAGGCGTTGTCTCCAAAGCTGTAATCTGCCAAGATCCTGCCCTCCGGCACATTTTCAGCGGGTTTCACATCCACCCGCATATAATACCCGTTGTGCGAGACTTTGGGGGTACGGAACATATATCTCACATCCTCCGCCCCCAGCTCGCTCCATCTTGAATGATAGCGCAGCAGAGGAAATACATACTCCAGAAAATGCTCCTCCTCCGTCATGGAAACCGCAATGGAGGCGGCCTTGGAAGAGGACCACCTCATGCCTTCCAGCGTCATGCGGTTGTAGGCCTCTCTCTGAGGCTCGTTGTACTGCATGGACAGCACATTAAAGATCACTGTATCCGGCTTTTCATATCGCAGCGTATCCTCCAGCAGATAATAAGACTGCCAGATCAGCTGCTGGGCGCTGCCCCGGATATAGCTGTTGATGCCATAGTCCTGCCACAGCACTGCCGGGGAAAAGTTCTCGTATACCTCGCAATCCCCGATAAAGATCACATCATGATCTTTCTCCTCAGAATAGTACTCGGCGATCAGCGCGCCCTCCACCACATCCGATGCGTATTTGGGCATCAGCAGCCTCTGTAGCAGCCCCAGACCCAGCAACACAACAACGGCGCTGCCCACAAGCTTTCCCATTCGGGCACATCGCCGGCTTGTCCCGGTTTTCCGCGATATCCCGTTACCCAGTAGTTGAATACGCCCCATCTCACATTCCTCTTTCCCGCATACCGCAGGCCTTACGCATGATATTGTCTTCTCCGTTCACACGCTCTCCGCCCGCTTTATACCGGACGTAAGCGCATATCTCAGAACTGATTATAGATAAACTGGCTGGCATCATACCCAAATCCGTAAGCTCCCAGCAACAGCACCGCCAAAAACAACCCGTACCACACCAAAAACCGTACCGGATACGGCCTGGCGGCGATCCGATCCCGAACGCCCCCCGTTCTCTGCAACAGACTCACCGTCACCAGCAGTATCAGCCCCACCAATAGCACGGCGTAATCCGCTGCGCCAAGACCGATGCCCAATAGAGAGCCGTCCCACAGAATATGCCAGTTCCACCGGGTAAACATGGTGCCAAACATACGGAAAGTCAGTGGCACGTCCCGGTAACAGTCAAAGGTGCGCAGACAGCTCATCACAAAAACGGTGCGCAGCACCTGAAACAGTTTGAACCACCCTCTGCCCTGCACGTCAAATCGCCTGTGAAACCGGGCATACACTGGCTCCAACTCCTGAGAGATCATGAGCACCACCCAGTTGCCCAGCCCCCACACGATAAAGTTCCAGCTCGCCCCGTGCCAGACACCGGTGGCAAGCCACACCGCAAAAGAGGACAGATAGATGGGAATCCGCTTGCCCATGTTCTCCCCCAGATGCGCTCTTGCGAATCTGGAAAGTTTCAGCATGGGCTTACAGACGGATATGGGATAAAAAATATAGTCTGTGAACCAGGTTCCCATGGTGATATGCCACCTGCGCCAGTATTCCTTCACCGACTTGGAGAAATAGGGACGGTTGAAGTTCTCCTTCACTTCAATGCCAAGAGCCTGGGCAATGCCGATGGTAATATCTATACCTCCCGTAAAGTCCGCGTACAGTTCCAGCGCGTAAAATAGCATCCCCACAAACACATAGGCCCCCTGATAGGTCTCCGCGTCCCGGATAATGGTGTTGACTCCCGTGAGGATACGGTCGGCGATCACCAGCTTTTTAAAATATCCCCACAGGACTCTCTCCAGACCGTAACAGAATCTTTTCGCCTCAAAAGCATGTTCTTCATACAGGCTCCGGGCCAGATCCCCAAAGCGGCTGATAGGTCCCTGTATCAGCTGGGGAAAAAAGGACACAAACAGCGCCAGCCGGAAAGGATTTTTCTCCGCCGCCACCGTTCCTCTGTAAACGTCTATCAGATATCCCAGAGCTTGAAAGGTATAAAATGAGATCCCCATGGGCAGCGCGATATCCCAGAAATCCAGCTGCGCTCCGCTGCCCGTCAGCCGCAGCAGGCCGTTGATATTATAGATGGCAAAATTGGTGTATTTCACCACTGCCAGTATCCCCAGATTCAGCAGCAGACAGGCCAGCATCCATCCCCTCTGCCTGCCCTTCATCTTCTCTTTATATGCCTTTTTTTCCTGGGCGGAGAGCGATTCCTTATTGGCTTTTATGTACGCTTTCTGCCGCGCTCCCACCTGCTCTATCCGGCGGGCCGCAAAATAGGTGGTCGCCGTTGTAGCCACCAGATACAGCAGCCAGGACGGCCCGGCGATAAAATAGAACAGATAGGAGGCAAGCAGCAGAAGTCCCCACTGCAGGCGCCGGGGAATCAGGTAATACAACAGAAATACTCCCCCGATAAAGCCCAAAAACGCATAAGATGTAAAGAGCATGACTTCTTACTCCCCGTCTTCCAGTTCCTGGATCAACGCATACAGCGCCTCCGCGGAATTAAAATTCTGGGGAGTGATCTTCTCCGCCGTGATCGTCACATCAAAACAGTCGTTGATCTCCGCGATTATGGACACAATATCAAAGGAGTCCAGTATCTTGTCGTCAATCAGGGTATCGCATGTCTCAAAATCCACTTCGGGGTGAAGATCCTTTAAGATTTCCAGCAGTTCTTCCATTTTCGTTCTCCTCGCTTTTCTTTTAATATATACAGAGCCCGTTTTTGTCTATTTTGACCGGCTCCGTCGTACAGAGAGTTTCGCAAAGCGCCACCCGCTCATCGGGCCTGCCGGGTTTGGGCGGCATCGTTTTCGGACAGGCGTTTCAACGTCACGCGGTCGATCTTGCCGTTGGCCGTGAGAGGCATCTGTTCCAGACGTACCATGCGATTGGGGACCATGTATCTGGGCAGCCTTTCCCGCAGCGCTGTGGCAAGTTCCCGCTCGTGGACAGTACCCACATAATACAGCACGATCTTGCCCTTTATATCCTCATAGATACAGCCGGAAAGCCTCACACCCTCCACCATATTGGCATTGGCCTCGATCTCTCCAAGTTCTATCCGGTGGCCCATGTGCTTGATCTGGTAATCCTTGCGGGAGACAAACATCAGCTCTCCCCGCTCATTATAGCGGCCCAGATCGCCGGTGCGGTAGATCAGCTCCGGATACGCGGTGTTTAACGGGTTCTGCACAAACACTTCATGGGTTTTCTCAAAATTATTGTAATAACCCAGGGTCAGAGAAGTGCCTCTTATGCAGATCTCCCCGATCTCCCCCTGCCCGGCTCTCCGGTCATGCTCATTTAACAGAAGGATCTCCGTGTTGGCAAAAGGCCCTCCGATGGGAATGGCCTCATCCGGCGCAAAGTCCCTGTCCACCTTATAGTAACAGCACATGCCGGTCCCCTCCGTGGGGCCGTAGAGATTCACAAACTTCGCCTTTGGCAGAACGGCCTTCCACGCGGCAAACTGCTTGATGGGAAAGACTTCGCTGCCAAAGGCAACGGTCCGCAGATGCCGGGGCGTCACGGTCTGAAAAGTTCCGAAAGCGGATATCATCGTCAGCGCGGACACCACCCAGCATACTGTATTGATCTCATAGGCATTGAGAAATTCCACCAGCTTGACCGGCAGCATAAACAGTTCTCTGGGGATCAGATAGGTGGTAGCGCCGAATTTCAGCGTGGGATACAACTCCTTCAGGCAGGCGTCAAAATACAGCGGCGTCTGGTTGCCGAACACGGTGTTTTCGTCAAATTCCAGCACTTCCGACAGCTGTTCGATATAGTCGATAACGGAGCGGTGACAGGCCGCCACTCCCTTGGGCACTCCCGTGGAACCGGAGGTAAAGACGATATAGATGGGGTCCGTGTCGATGGCCCGGCGGCGTATCCGTCCCAGAGCGTCATCATCCGCCGCCGTCTCACAGATCTCGTCATAGAGAACCACTTTCCCGCCAAAGTCAAATCTCTCCGCGATCTCCCGGGTCTGCCCGTCGCAGATCAGTACCTGGGCCTGCACATTGTCAAGTATGAGCTGAATCCGGCTGGCGGGCATCTCCTCGTCTATGGGCACGTAAAAGTCTCCCGCCGTGATCACGCCGAAAAAAGCGGCAATCTCCCGGGGATGCTTGTTCATAAACACCACCACCGGCTGATGATAGATTCCCTGTTTATGCAGAAATGTGCCCACCGCCCGGCTCTGCTGCCAGACCTGGGCAAAAGTGAGCGCCTCCACACCGTTGGAAAAGGCTGTCTTGTCCGGCTTTTGGGTTACGATATGATCCAGATAATCCAATACATGATTCTGCATGTCCGTTATTTCGCCTCCGTGATCAGATTTTTATATTCTTCTTTCAGTCGGCCGCAGCACAGCACCGCTTTTCTTGCCAACACCTCCAAAACATCCAGAAATCCCGGCCCCAGGCCATGATCTCTCCCTATCAGAGACAATTCCGTACAGCCCAGCAGATTGACCTGCGCTCCCCTGGCAAAAAGCTGCTCCGATACCGCCTCAAACAGCGGATATTCCACCGGTTTTCCCGCCTTTACATTGTCGTAGATCAGATGCATCACGGCCCGCTGATCCTGTTTATCCGGCGTGACACATTCGATCCCGTGTTTTTCAAAACAGGTCTGAAATAGCCTGCTTGACAACGTGCCGTCGGTGGCCAGGACTCCCACATGGCCTATCCCCGCCTGCCGCAGGTAGAGAGCCGTCTCCTCGACGGCGTTCAGTATGGGCACCCCGATCCGGCTCTCCAGGCGCTCCTGAAAATAGTGGGCGGTTATGCAGGGGATGGCAAGCAGCTGCGCCCCCTGGGCCACCAGCCCTTTTCCCGCCTCGACCATCTGCGGAACGGGATCGTCCCCGCTCTGCCCCAGAATATACCTGGTTCTGTCCGGAACTTGCGGCACGCTATGTAACAATATCTCTATATGCTCCTGATCCGTTCCCGCCTGGGTCATCTCTACGATCAGCTGCAAAAAATACACCGACGCCATGGGCCCGAGCCCGCCCAGTACTCCCAACTTCTTCATATGTCCCTACCTCTGTCAATCCCATTGCCCTCAATTAATCTCCGGGTACAGGGTCCGGTCATAATTGTGACAATTATAATGCAATGCGGAATATGCCATCAGATCGGCGTCCGTCCACATAAAAAAGACTGTGTGGTCCGTTCTGGGAGTGGTGTCAAAGTGATACCAGCCGTCTCCCACATCCACCAGATTCCAGTAATGCTCCCTCCTGGTGGGAATCTTGGCTATGTCCATATTTTTTATGCCTGCCCTGGTGAGCAGGGCTTTGGCCGTACAGGCATACACATAGCAGTCTCCCTGTCTCTTGGCAAGTCCCTCGTAGGCCGCTCTCACCCAGTCCCCCTTCTCGGAATGATTGATATATCCCACATTGCGCCGGATATAGTTATATATTGCCAGCGCCTTGTCCCAATCCGTCATTTCCGGCGCCAGGATCTTCTCTAGTACCGCGTCCGCCAGAACATTCACCTCGTCAACGGTATAGACCCTTTCCATGACCGTGAGCTGCACCGTCACGCTGGTCGTATTGCCCGCCGCGTCCACCGCAGTATAGACAACGGGATAGACGCCGGCCGCCTTCAGATCAACACTGCTGTTATCCACCGTCAGCTGCAGCCCTTCCGGACAGTTATCCTCCACAGTCACATGCTTGCGGTAGGAGACACCGTCTCCCACAAAGATGACCAGGTCTGCGGCTCCGTATATCACCGGCGGCTCCGTGTCCTCATACAGGGTCAGACGGGCCGTTTCCGCCGTCTCATTACCGCCCGCGTCTGTTATAACGATCGTAACCTGCTGGGTGCCGATATAATGCAGATCCGGCTCCTCGCGAAAAGCCACCGTCACCTCTGTGGCATCTTCCACTTCCGCCACAAACTCCTCCGGCTTTCTGGGCAACACCGCAAAGCCCTCCACATCCTGCGTCAGGACCCTGGGGGGGATCGTATCTCTGATATGTAAAACAGAGGTATATTCCATACCGTCTACTTTGATAACCACCTCATAGTCCCCGGGCGCATGATAGTCAAAGCCCGTTATGGGAGTGACAAGTATACCCTTTGCCTCCCCCAGCATAAAGCTGCCCACAGACGGAGGCGACTCTCCGGCCTCCACTGTCAACTCTTCCACCACAGGGGACAGAAACAGTTCCGACTCCACCACCGTCCGGTTACCGCCCCGGTCCGTCAAGGCCACCTGCACCTTCTGACTGCCCGCCAGTGTAAAATCCGGTTCCTCCACAAAGGAGACCTCCACGGCTGTTGCATCCGAGATATTTGTAACAAAACTTTCCGGCTCACAGCTCTCACCCATCTCCAGGCCCACAGGTACTGCCTGGCCCGCCGGGGCAATGGTATCCCCAATGATCAGCGTACAGCTGTGAGTAAACCATCCGCTTTTTACCCTCACCTGATACTCCCCCGGCTCCGTCACAGAAAAGGGTTGGCTGTCTTCGGTAAAAAAGGCGTCGTCATCAGTCTTTTTCAAAAAATCAGATGGGGCGACCGCAACCCCCGCTTCCACTCTGCACAGCTTGTAGGCCAGGCTGTCCACATAGAACCAGCCCCCCACAGTCAGAGTAATAAGCGTCAAAACAGTCACCCCTGCCAGGATCATTCCTATTCTTTTCTTGTGTTTTTCTTTTTTGATGTCTGCCTTTGGCTTACGTACTTTCTGCATAACACTACTGTCCTTTTGACGCAAGATTCCATTGTTGTCGATACTGATCCCCTATACCCCGGTTATAGTATCACCAATAGCATGTTTTGTCAATTCCCGTTCGCCAGTATTCCTGAGACTACTCCTCCTGTGATGGGTGCCATGCCTTGCCAAATTTTACATCCTTAAACAGAGCTGCCAGACCGGTGATCTGTTTTAGCCGCAGGATCTCATCCTTGTCCATACCCAGGTGTTTAGCGATCCATGCATCGGAACGCCCCAGTTCGTGCAGTTCCTTGACAATGCTGCTCATCAGTTCCACATTGTGGGTACCCCTGGCACGGTTATGCCTCACTGTGCTGGCCATCCGGTGATCTATGGACTTATCGATGACAGATACCGGCAACATCCCCCCTTCTCTCTCGTAAATATCAGGATACTCCAGCATGACCCGGTAGCGGTGAAACCCGTCCACGATCTCATAGATATCCTCTTCCTTTGAATAATAACATACGATCGGCATGGTATAACCGTCCTCCTTGATGCTCTCATACAAAAGTTTCATCTCGGGCGGAGCCACCTTGTTGGGATTGTATGTATTGGCTTTCACCTTGTCGATGGGAACCGCTATTACCTGATACACCGGACTTTTGTAATCCATACTTTCTCCTCCTTCGTACAGTACGATCATGCCATTTCTTCTATACTCTGATATTTGCGCCGGATCGCGTCGATATGTCTCTGCTGTTCCCGGGTCAGGCCAAAACCCATGAACCGGCAGTTGTGATCGTTCTTTAATATGCAAAAGCACATGCGTTTCCAGCTGGGTACATCCTTGGTGGTCTTTATGTCATCGGTATCGTCGGGAATCCGCCCCACGAAAATGATCCGCGATTTCTTATTCAAAGTGTAATTGGACACGCCGTTGCGCCGGATGGCATAGCCGTGATCCAAAAGTTCCTGTATCGTGTCCTCATCCAGTCCGCCTCCGGTCTTGTGCCAGAATATAATGGAACTGTTGAACTTTTTGACATAATTGTTTCGCAGCCGCTTGGGCAGGGTATCCAGCAGAAAACGGGTATAGGACTCCCAGGTATGCCCCTCCGGCAGAGTGACGTTGCGATATCCCATAGCTTTGGTCTTTCCGTAGATACAGGCAAAATTGGCTCCTCTGACCCGGCCCACAAGTTTCACCCAGATCTCCGGATCTATGACTCTGTACAGATTCAGGGAATCCTTGGAATAATCGTTGAAAGGGGATGCCACACGCATCTGTGACACCTTCAGCCCCGCCATATAGTACAGATCGTACAGACGGTTATAGTCGTACCCAAAGAGATAGTTAGCATGCCACACATCACTCTGGGACCAGTCATAGAGAGGAGAGGCGCACCACACATCCTTAAACTGCTTACTGATCCAGCACTCCCCATTATACCCGTACCTCTTGTTCAGGAAACCGCTGTATCTCTGCAGGGATTCCTCTGCCCGCATCCCCAGCAGACACACTGTCTTCTGGCCTCCGTGGGATTCCCTGTACCACTTGCCAAACTGTTTCGCCAGATCCTCTTGATGCATCCGGTAACGGTAGGTGGATATGGGATTGTTGTCTAAATTGATCACATACTCCCGATCCGGCATCTCCCTGACCCAGCTTTCCCTCTTGGTGTCATCCCAGGGAAACCAATACATCTCATAGCTGCTGAGAGCCGTCCGGGTAGCCATGGGCAGACAGACCCAGTAGATGTCGGCCTCCTCCTTGATCCTCTCAAAAGTGCGCTCTATGTACTCTGTGGTCACGGTATACTGTGCCTCAAAATCCTGATGAAATATTCCGATACGTCTGTCCGGATAGTATTTTTTCCTGTAGTCCAGTACCAGATTGAGCAGCAGTCCACTGTCCTTTCCCCCCGAAAAGGACACGTATATGTTTTCAAACTCTTCAAAGATCAGCCGCAGACGCTGTTGGAGGCTTTCATAAACATCGCTTTCTTCGTATTCTCTCAGCATTTTTCCCCTTCTTTCAGAAATAGCACAAATTGAGGAAAATAGTTTCCAGTTTTTTCCAGATACTAAAAAACTGTAACATAAAATTTGACAAATATCAACAAAAAAACAGGGATTTGGCTTTGTGCCAAATCCCTGTCCTGTGAATTTACCTGTTGTGATGCCCTCCGTGGTGTCCGTGACCGGAGTTTCCCCGGCCTGTTCCCTGCTCCGTGTCTTCCCGGCCCGGGTTTTCCCCATCCGTTCTCTGCCCCGTGTCTTCCCGGCCCGGGTTTCCCCCGTCCGTTCCCTGCTCCGTGTCTTCCCGGCCCGGGTTTTCCCCGCCTGTACTTCCTTGACTCATGTTTCCCCGGCCCGTATCCGTACCGGCTCCGTGGTGCTGCTCATGCTCCGACCTACAGCCGTCGATGCGCTCCTGGATCTCGCCCATGGACATTCCGTGGCACTGCTCCACCGTAACGCTCCCGTCGTATTCCGCCAGCTCCAGATAGGCCCGGTACTTGCCAAAGGACATATTATAGAGATGAGCCTCCTCCATACATTGGCTGTCACTGGAGTAAATCTGTATATCGCAGGATTTTCCCACATCAATGGAGTCCAATTCCTTCCATATATCATCCGCATTGTCAGAGACAATGGTAAACACAAGGGTGGCGTCCTCCTTGAGATATCTGCCGTATGTCCCATCCTCCAACAGACTTCTCACCGCCTGGACATAGGGCTTATTTTTCAGAGATAGCCGCCGTAGTACGTTTTGGGCGTCCTCATTGTACGCCTCTGCCGCCACCACCCGCCCAAAACGGTTGATCTCCAGTTCTATAGACGGATTCACATCCATGCTGATAAAAGAGATGGGGGTGCGGTACATATAATGCCACCCGTTTACAAACAGCAAAAGCAGGCACATGGCAGGCACCAAGGCATATGCAAGGCCCCTGCGCCATATGGGACGGGCACGTCTGCCGCGCTGTCGTTCCAGATACTGCAATGTAGCGGCTTTCAACTCCCGGGAGGCTTTTACATCTTTCATGCTCTCATGAATCCTGTTCATGCCCATTCACCTCCCAACTTTTCCCGCAATATGCCCTTGGCCCTGGATAACCACGTGTAGACAGTATTCTCCTTTTTTCCAAGGATTCCCGCAATCTCCACTGCGGAGTATCCTTCATAATAAAACAGGTAGACCACCCTTCTGTATTTCTCCGGCAGCTGCAACACAGCCTCCAGTACTTCCTTTGAGCCGTTGTCCTGTATACCGCTCTCCTCCAAAGCCGATTCCAGAGGCAGCCACCTCCTGCGGGAAAGGCTGCGCAGCCAGTCCGTACAGGCATTGATCGTCACACGCACGAACCAGGCCTTCTCATGCTCCTCATTCTCGAAGGACCCCTTATACAGCATGTATTTTAAAAAAATATTCTGAAATACATCCTCTGTGTCGTGCACGTTTTTCAGATGCACCAGACAGATCCTCCGCACCATGTCCGCATATGCCTCCACGGCGCGGTTTACCTCTTCCGGGCTTTTCAAGGCTACTCCCCCCTGCATCGCTTATCCTCTGACGCCCCGTTTCTTCTCAGCGGTGGCAGCCTGACCTATGGGAGCGTCCTGCGTGATGAGATCTGCCATGTCTGCCATAGCATCCCCCGGCATTATCATATCCGGCGCAGTTTCCTCCATACTGGCACACGCCGTCCACATCGCAGCTGCCGTCCTCCAGGCACACGCCGTCCTGATAACAGGCCGCATACTCCGTGGCACAGGTATCCTTGGCATGATGCCCGCATCTGGCATAAGCCACCTCGGATACTCCTCCCGCCAGTAAAGATACTGCCAGCAGTACTGCTGAAACTTTGACCATTGCTTTCATGTCTGTGTCCTCCTTGTTCTGTATATTCATTGTTGGTACTTCATTAAGAATACGTCTCCCAAGGCTCTATCCTTTCACCTGGATCATAAAATTTTTCCGGTTTTATCCTCCGCCGCTCACCTGGCCGAGTCCGGCAGTTTCAGGGAATAATCGCTTTTCTCCAATGTAAAATTGGGGTTGTAGTAGGGATCTCCCTGCTCCAAAAGCGTTTTCCATCTCTCTCTAAACCGGGCCGCCTCCTGATTATAGCGGTCCGCGTTTGCTCCGTGCAGATCGTCTCCACGGGACTCCGACTCATAATGATACAGTTCTGCGAAGGGGGTGAATATGTTCAGCTTGCCCAGCTCCCGCAGCCTCAGGCAGAAATCCACATCATTTAAAGATACCGCAAAGCTCTCCTCAAGGCCCCCCACCTGCCGGTACAGACTCTTTTTGACCATCAGGCAGGCTCCAGTGACGGCGGACATATTCTGGGCATAACACAGCCGGCCCATATAGCCCAGATCCCGGAAATTATGTTTGTAGTGGGTGTGTCCCGCAGTGCCGTGAGCGCCCATACCGATCACCACGCCCGCATGCTGGATCGTGTGATCCCCATAGTACAGCTTGGCACCCACCGCTCCCACGTCGGGGCGCTGGGCATACATCAAAAGTTCCTCCATCCAGTCGAAAGTGATCACCTGAGTGTCATTGTTCAGCAGCAGCAGATATTCCCCTGTGGCATATTCCGCTCCCAGATTGTTGATCCGGGAGTAATTGAATTCACCTTCATAGACCACGATCTTCACTCTGAGGCCGGCCGCCCCGGAGGCGGACGCCTCCATGACGCCCCTGTCCCAGGGCTTGTCCGTAACCCCATGTTCCGGGAGCTGCTGTACCGCGTTTTCGTAGTCATAGCCCAGGAGCCGGGAATAATACTCTCTGATCTCCTGGGAAGTGCTGCCGTTCTCCACGATCACCATCTCATAATTGTCATAGGTAGAGCGATCCATAATGGAATCGATACAGCGTTTCAGATCCTCGCTGTGGTCTCTGTTGGGGATGATAATGGACACCCTGGGATCATCCTGCACCTGATACCGAATGCGGAATATCGTGGGAAAGGCCCGGGTACTGCTGATCTGAAAATCGCGAAACCCGTGTTTCTCCAGATGATCCGCCACAGCCCGCCTGGCCGCTTCCACCGCGTAGGGTTTTGCCTCAATGTCCGCCGCCACGCTGCCTTCATGGCTGCGCCAATAATATAACAGTCTGGGGATATGAACCACCTTTTCAGCCCGGTCCGTGAGACGCAGGATCATATCATGATCCTGGCTGCCGTCCAGGCTGGTGCGGAACAGTTCTGTATCCTCCTCCAACAGCTGTCTGGAAAAGACACTAAAATGACAGATGTAATTATTCCCGTGCAATGTGTCCGGCGCATAGTCCGGCTTGAAATGCATATTGATCAGATTGTCCAGGCCTCCGCCGCCAAAAGTCGCCTCGTCACAATAGAGGAAATCCGCCCCGGTCTCATTGATGGCTTTCACATATTCGTAGAGAGCGCAGGGATGCAGGATGTCGTCATGGTCAAACAGGCCGATATAACTGCCTGTGGCCAGTTTGTAGCACTGGTTCGTGTTCCCCGCGATACCCTCATTTTTCGCAAGTTTCTGATAGATGATCCTGCCCCCTGCCTGAGCGGCGTACTTTTGACAGATCTGTCCCACATAGCTGTGTTCCTCATCCGAACCGTCGCCCAGACAAAGCTCCCAATTTTCATACGTTTGATTTATAACGGATGTTATCATGTCTCGGAGAAATTCCTCGGGCGTATTCCACAGGGGCACCAGAATGCTGACGCGGACCATCTGCGGAAAGACTTTCTCCCGCTGGGCGGTGATCTCCGCCTGATCGGGAAAGCTGGCGCTGCCAAACTGCAGACCTGCCTGCCGCTCCCTCTTTTTGTATTTCAGTTTCTTGATCAAATCTCTGGGATGTAATACCCGCCTTGCTCTGGATGCCTGACGGATACAAAAATGAATGGCCTTGCGAAAGGGCTTGCTCATTTTCCAGAAAGCGCTGTTCTGAATAAAGTCCAGTCTGGCTTGCAGTACATCCCTCTCCTCCTCCACCTGGGACAGTCTGTCCGTCAGGTAGGCGCAGCGCTCCTTCTCTTTCTCATACGCACTTTTGTAATCCATATCCGTTACGCATTCCTTTCTACACAGCATTCCGTTCTATACAGCATTCCATTTCCGTGCCATCCGCCTCAAACATCCCGTTTCTGACGCGCAGATTACAGTCTGTCCATGCGGTCAGGCGGCGTCGGCCCATGCGGCTGCGGGCCTGTATACCGATACGGTAACAGCCGTCCGGCAGTATACCCTTTTTAAAGCGCACCCTGAAACCGCACAATGCCACATTGGGCTGCTCCTGCATTCCGAACTCAGCCTCCCGGCTGTACTCTGCCTTTAAGCGGACCGCGTAGGCGCCGGTTGTATCCTCTTGCCCCTGCAGCAGCAACAGTCTTTCATAACATGCGTTATTCTCCCACTGAACCACCGCGTAACCCTGCGCGCAGAGCATGTCCGCCGTGTGGCTATCCCTGGCTAGTGTCACTTTATACAGCAAATTCTCCGGTTCCTGCTCCGAACAGCCATTTTGCCACTGCAACCGGGATACGGCTTGAAACTCTGTGCGAATATCCAGGTAATTCTCATAGATATGCATATCTCCCAGCTCTCTGCACAGCGGCTCAGGGTAATAGGGGTCCGTCTCCAGATACTGAGGATGTCTGTCATACAGGGTTTGCCTCTCCCGGCGCAGACGCAGCATCTTCTCCCTTGTGAGATCGCCTCCCCGGCTCAAGGACTCATGGTGAAAAGCGTGGAAAGTGTTCAACGCCACATTGTGCAGACCTGCCTCCCGCAGCCGGAAACACAGCTCCACATCATTGTAGGCCACCTGCAGGTCTTCCGGAAAACCGCCTGCCTGCCAAAACCGTTCCCTCTCCACCATCAGACAGGCCCCGGTGACAGCGATCACATTGCGGTCCAGACCGGCATATCCCCGGTCATCCTCCTGTCCGTCCAGGGTAAACTGCAGCTTGTGTACCGGTCCGCCGGGCAGGTTGGTAACGCCCACATGCTGTATCTTCACCGAGTCAGGATAATACAGTTTCAGCCCTACCGCTCCCGCATAGGGGCGTAATGCGTGACCCGCCATAGCCTTCAGCCAGCCGTCCCCGCAGACGGTAATGTCGTCATTGAGAAACAGTAAAACTTCTCCCGCCGCCTCCTGCGCTCCCCTGTTACACATTTTTGAGAAGTTAAAGGGCATGGGCTCATATATATACTTCATCCCATGTGTTATGTTTATTATTTTTTCTTTGTTTTCCGGGCTGCTCCCATTATCTACTACCAATATCTCAAGTTCACGGAGCCATGTCTTCTCCTCCTCTGTCACACTGTCTCGCAGAGAATCCAGACATTTTTTTAGCACTTCGGGATTATCCTTGGAGGGGATCACCACGGAAACCGTGATCCTCTGTCCTTCCCTGTCTATGTCCGCACTGGACCACTTAAGCCTGTCCTCCCGGCAATACCCGTCCCGCGCCACGCCCCCGGCGCAGTTCATATGAAACAGGATTCGGGGCAAATGCATTACGGCATCGCGCCCCCTCTCAAATCCCCCTGCCAGCTCCAGCAAGCGGTGGACCAGCGGACGCACATCCGCAGGCCGTTCAAAATACAGGATATCCTGACCGTCCTGAGGCCACATCTCCCGGGGCAGGCTCAGCACCAGCTCCCGGCGGACAGCGATCACACTGCCCAGATAAAAAGCGGACATCCATGTATCGGGGGACCAATCCGGCCGGAAAACAGGATTGCATCGGTGTTTTCCCCCGGCGTCGAGCATATCTTCATCTCCATACAATAGCTGTAGATCCGGATGCTCTCTAAAACAATCTCCGGTCCAGGAGAAAGCCTGAGGTTCCATATACCCGTCCCTGTACAGTATCAGGCAAATGCCCTGTTCCCGCAGTTTCCAAAGGCCCTGCTGCCCCGCGGCGGCATACTGCTCCGCCAGAGATCTCCCGTCTCCTCCTGCGGTGTCCCCTGCCCGGCCCTCCTGTATGCCCAGCCAGTCTTCATAAGATATACGCCGCTTTACCTCTTTCAGCCTGTCCGCATACTGTCTATTCAGTTGTCTCTCCAGAAAGCTTCGCAGCTTTGTCTTGACACCCAGTCCCATTTTTACCTCTCAGAACCATTTTTTCACCGCTCCGGCCACATCCCGGGCCATCTGCGGCGGTATCCGCATATATTCCAGCCTGATATACAGGATATTTTCCGCTCCCGGATGCAGGCGGTCGATATCTATACTGATATTGGGGTCCCCGGTGGGAAATACCACCGTCAGGTAGATGCCGCCGTCCTCTGTCTTCGACCGTATCACTCTTCCGTTTAACGTCAACAGTTTCGGCATATTCAACGGCACCCTTTCCCCGTTAAAACGCAGTTCCATGATATTGCAGATCCCACAGTCCATAGCGGGGTCGATCCGCATTCTGCGCACATTGTCGTGAAACAACAGTTCCAGCTCCACATGCCCGTTCTCATCATAAGCCTGCTCAAGAAAACGGGAACTGTTCTCCGTATATCCTTCCCCCGAGTCCTCATAGACCTGTATCCTGGTGAGCTCCTCCTGTGTCTCCTGCCTCCGGATCAACTCCTGGGGGCTGCGTAGCTTATTGCCGATAATTTCCCGCATCGCCGCCATGGACGCGGACTTTCCCTCCACATAGCGCTGGAATTTTCCTTCTTTCTCTCTGTACTCCTGCGCCTGTTCCTCCGTTATCTCCAATGTCTTCAATAGCCGGTCCAGATCCAGACGGTTTCTTTTCTCGTTTTCCAGCAGATAACAGTATACCGCCCTGAATGCCAATTCCCTGGGCTCCACCACCTTTTCAAAGGTCCACTCGTAGTCGATCAGCGTCCAGTTCTCTCCGTCCACCAGCAAGTTGGAAAAAACCAGATCAAAGTCTGTCACAGGGTATTGCTCATGATAGCCGATCAACTCCAAATAGCGCTGAAAATAGCGCCAGAATCCCTCCTGGTCTCCTTTATCCAGACATTCGTCCAGCAGCTCCGTAAGCGGTCTCCCCGGCACAAATTCAAACTCCGCGTAACAGTCGTCCCCCTGTTCAACCAGACGGCATCTGTTGACAGACAACCCGCTCCCCTGGTAGCGCCGGGTAAGCTCTTCGCAGGCCCAGGCCATTCTCCGCACATGTTCCCGTGCCTCCTCGGTCAGCGGATATTTGCGCACCGACCTTCTGCCCTGGGCATCCAGGCAGATCTCTGTCCTGATCCGGTACTCTCCGGCCCGGTCATTGGAGTATTTGACAAACTGCACGGGCAAAGGTTTACCGATCACCGCCATATAGGAGTTGGCGAACACGGAAAACAGGTCTTCCTCCACGATTCCGTCGAAGGCGGTTTTTTCATCGAAGAGCACCATCCTGTCCCGGTCATAATTGCGCAGATTATTGGACAATTCTCCTCTGCCCGGCCCGCGCAGGTCGGAAAAAACGGTTGTCATGAACTTGTAATCGGGATACGGATAATAAAAACTGTATTCGGATATGCCACAGTCCGCAAATATCTTCTCCAACCCTCTGCGTGAGAAAGTCCGGGCGTTTCCGCCGTCCTGATAGTTCTCTATACCTGAAAAATAGTTTCCCAGGTGGTCTTCCTTACAACCGGCGAAATATTTCAATCCGTATTTGTTCTCTATGGCGATCAGTATCCTTCCTTCCGGCGCAAGATGCCCCGCCAGTATCCGTAAAAATTCCTCATAGGGGCGGTCGCCGCCTATATACCCTCTGCCATACTCGAATACGCCGATCAGGCAGATATAATCATAGTCCCTGGGCAAATCCGGCTCGATATCCTGAAAATTGCCCACATGGATGGTTATATTGTCATAATCACTGTGCCGGTAAGCATTGATCATGCTGCGCTTTTTGGACAGATCCACACAGGTGACACTGCCGGCTTTTCTGGCCAGCGCGCCGGTGATGGCTCCGCAGCCGCTGCCCACCTCCAGCACCTTATCCCCGGAGATCATGGGTATAAAATCCACGATATTTTCCCGCAGAGAAGACAGATGATACAGCAGAGGCCAACTCTTGCGCTGCTCGATGATCTGTGGGTATTCCACCTGAGAGTAATTCCGGACAATATCCAGCAATTCGTCTTCCACCGCCCCGTCACAGTATAGATCTTCCCCGGGATATTTGCTTAGATCCAATGTGATATTCCCGATCTGTTCCGTCATATATTCCCCTTTCCTGCATGCCTGCAGCCGCGCAGCCAACTGCGGGATATCCCCAACAGCGTACTTTTATTGCTCCAGATCTTTTACCGATATGCGGGAGTTCATATCATAGTATCCCACGGTATTTTTATCCGATACCACAGTGATGTTTAAAGCGTCATAGAGCCTGTGATACACCTGAAACCGGTCCCCCTCGTAACCTGTCAGCCCCAGCGAGAGCAGATATTCTCCTCCCTGCAGATTCATCTCCTGCGTGAAAATAATCTCCTTCACCTGCCCCGGCTCCCCGCTGTCCAGATAGGCTTTTTCCACCATGGTATTGGTGCCGGTGATCTCCACGCCGATGACGTTTTTCACCGAGTACGCAAAAATAGGAGATGGAATATGCTCGTAAAAGGCCACTTTCATATGGATGGAGAAAACGGAACCCTTTATGATGGCGTTTGCTCGCACGCCCCGCTCATCCGTGATATACACTTCCTTGATCTCCGCCTGATGGGTGCCATACTCCAGCAGCTCCGGATTCTGCCCCGGGTCTGCGCCGCCCTTTCCGTCCTCTCCCTCTTCGTACTGCCCTACCAGCACCTGCTTGTATGCGTCAATCATGTTTTTGGGGGAGCCTTCCCCCAGCAGCACGCCCTGATTAAGCAGATATACCCTGTCGCAGTATTTACTCACACTGCTCAGATCATGGCTGACAAACACGATGGTCTTGCCTTTCGCCTTAAATTCCTCAAACTTCCGATAACATTTTGCCTGAAAGAAAACGTCTCCCACAGACAATGCCTCGTCCACGATCAAAATCTCCGGGTCGATATTGATGGCCACCGCAAAAGCCAACCGCACAAACATACCGCTGGAATAGGTCTTCACCGGCTGGTGCACATAATCCCCGATATCCGCGAAGTCCAGAATCTCCGGCAGCTTTTTTTCAATCTCCTCCTCGGAAAAACCGATCATGGTGCCGTTGAGATACACATTCTCGATCCCGTTATATTCCATATCAAATCCCGCACCCAGCTCCAGCAGCGCTGAGATCCGCCCATTCACCTGCACCTGGCCGGAGGTGGGATTTAACACCCCGGTAATGATCTTCAGGATCGTGGATTTCCCGGAACCGTTGGTGCCGATGATACCCACCGTCTCTCCCTGGCGGATGGACATATTCACATCCCGCAGCGCGTAATGCTCCCGGTACTGCCTTCTGGTCAGCCGCAGAGCTTCCTTGAAACGGTCTGAGGGCTTGTCGTACAGCTTATATATTTTACTGAGATTTTTGACCTCTATGGCCACCTCTCCGATATTTTTCTCTTCCATACCCGCCATATCCTCTTCTATTCGTAACGCGGACTGCACAGACGCCATACTGTCTTTGCGCCCATATGTCAGATCACATCCGCGAAATGCACTTTCAGTTTCTTAAATATAGCCGCTCCCATCAGAAAGAGCGCCACTGTCACCCCCCAGAAATACAGGGTTCCGGAGACGTCTTCAAAAAACCAGTGATGCCCGTACACGGACTCACGGTAACCGTTCACGATATAAACCAGAGGATTGAGCTTTAAAATCGTTACCACCACCGGATTGTGGATCGAGTCCAGACTCCACAGGATAGGCGTTGCCCAAATACCGATCTGCAGACAGATACTGATGATCTGGGACAGATCCCTGAAAAAGATCACCACGGCGCAGGTAGTATAGGACATACCCAGCACCAGCAGAAACAGGCACATGGCATAATAAATGATCTGAACCAGATACACGCTGGGATAGTAACCGTAGATGCAGCCCAGCAATATTGCCAGCCCCAGGAAGAACAGATGGCTGAAAGTAGCGGCTATGACTTTGATAACAGGCAGTATGCTGATCTTGAACACCACTTTTTTAACCAGATAACTGTACTCAATCAACGACATGGTTCCCTGGCTGATCGCCTCACTGAAAAAGAACCAGGGCACCAGACCCGCCGTGATAAACAGCGCAAAGGGAACCTCCACGCCGCTGCGCAGCTCTATGGCCTTGGTGCCAAAGATCTTATCAAACACCAGGTAATACATCAGGACTGTCACCAGCGGCTGGGCGAATCCCCATACCGCTCCCATGTATGACCCGGCATACCTTTTTTTAAAATCATTCTTAGACAGTTTCCAGATCAGTTTTCTGTTCTGCCACAGTTCCATAAGCAGTTGCGCCAGCTTTGAAACGAAAGACCTCTTTTTCTCCATAAAAGTATTACCTTCCGTATTCTTCCAGATAGGCGGAGAGCCCCCCCCACTTGGTATCCCTCTCCAATATTATCAGCTCCATTCCCTGGGGAATGGGCCACTTGACTCCTATCTCGGGATCGTTGTACATGAGCCCGCCCTCATCGCCGGGATGGTAGAACTCGGAACATTTATAGCAGAATTCCGCATAATCCGACAGTACCAAAAAACCATGGGCAAAACCCTTGGGGACATAGAACTGTTTCATATTCTTTTCCGTGAGCAGTTCGCCGTGCCACTGCCCGAAAGTGGAGGAACCCTTGCGCAGATCCACAGCCACATCGAAGACTTCTCCCTTGATCACCCTCACCAGTTTGTCCTGGGGGTACTGAATCTGAAAATGCAGTCCCCGCAGAACGCCCTTTTGGGAGGCAGATTGGTTGTCCTGCACAAATTCCACATCTATGCCTGCCTCCTTATAGTCATTGTAATTGTATGTCTCCACAAAATAGCCTCTGGCATCTCCAAAGACTGTGGGAGTTATCACCTTCAGACCTTCGATTTCACATGTTTCCACCGTAATCTTACCCATTACAACCAATCTCCTTATAAATTTATAGTTCCGCCTCCGGCTGTCCGGTGCCGGCATTATCTTCCCATATAACTGATGTTCATATCCACATTGCCCTCGATACCGTCGATCTTACCCTTGGAGGTATACTGCCACATATGATAATATCCGTCATACAGAGGAGCACTGCGCCATTCCGCCAGCCAGATGCAGTAATTCTCCAGTCTCTCCATCTCCAGCTTATTGTAAAACCAATTTCTGCCGGAGTACACGCCTGCCTCCTGACCCGCGTTCTCAACCGTGCGGCAGAAAGCATCGCACACCAGCGTCCGCATCTCCACGTCAAGGCCGTCCGCCCGCCCGTTTCCTCCGGCACCCTCCGTATCGATGAAGATAGGGTAGTCCAGACCGTATTCCTTCACAAGCTCCAATACCATGGAGGCTTCTTCCACCGCCTCCACCTCGTTGACGGCCTGGGTGAAAAAGTACACTCCCACTTTCACTCCCGCTCTGGTGGCTGCCTTAATATTTGTCTCAAAGTAGGGGTCTACCACCAGACTGCCTGTAGTAGATCCACGGTAGCCCGCGCGGATAATGGCAAAATCCACCCCCGCAGCCTTGACCTTTTCCCAGTCGATCTCCCGGTTCCATTTGGATACGTCTATACCCACCGAGGAATTGGCGGTAGGAGTCTGCAATTTCTTGATCTCCGTCTTGTCACTGTCCTCCTCGGCCTCCTGGATACCGGTGTCCTCCTCCAGCGCGTCAATATCCTCCTCCGTCTTCATGAGCAGAGAAATATCGTCGATAAACACATACTCAACCTTATCCTTGACCTGCACTCTGGTGGGATTGACCGGGACTTTAAAACCCTCAATCTCCTTAAGGCTCACAAAGTATTCCCCTGCGTTCAATTCCCCGATATACAGAACGCCGTCCTGATCCAGATCCTTGTAATCTCCCTGCCCCTCCAGCTCCACCAGAAAAGTCTGTCCGGTCACCGGATGACCGTCAAAGTCCACCACCTGTATCCTCAGATCCTTTTCCACGGATGTAACCATCAGAGACAGCCTGTTCTGTTCGTCCATCTTTTGCTCCAGCCAGGTGTTTTCCTCGGGATCAAAAAAGGTGGCATCCCCCAGAAAGGCGGAGAGATCGTTGCCGATACGTTGTCCGTATTCGTCATATGTTATATCCTGCTCCTGGGCCCTGGGAGTGGCCTGGGGGGGCTGTGCCTGTCCTCCTCCCGGATTCTGGGATTCACGATTGGCATAGAGTACCAGCAGTGCCACCAGCGCGATCACTCCCATAGATGCCATGATACAGGTTCGTTTCAGCTTAGAGTCCATTAGCTACCTCTACCAGATATCTACCGTAGTCAGTCTTCATCAACGGCTCCGCCAGCTCCAGCAGCTGCCTTCGGTCAATAAATCCTCTCTTGTAAGCAATCTCTTCAATGCAGGAGATGTACAGGCCCTGCCGTTTCTGGAATGCCGCCACAAAATCCGCCGCATCCAACAGCGCGTCATGATTACCCGTATCCAGCCAGGCAAAACCGCGCCCCAATGTCTCCACCATCAGCGTTCCCCTGCGCAGATACTCATTGTTGATGCTGGTGATCTCTATCTCTCCCCGGGCTGAAGGTTTCACGTTCTTGGCGATCTCCACCACATCGTTATCATAAAAATACAGTCCCGGCACCGCGTAATTACTTCTGGGGTTCTCCGGTTTCTCCTCTATGGACAGCGCCTTGCCGCTGGCGTCGAACTCCACCACTCCATACTCTCTGGGATCACGCACATAATATCCGAAGATCGTAGCTCCCTTCTCTCTGGACGCCACCTCCCGCAGTACCTTGGAAAAACTCTGCCCGTAAAAAATATTGTCGCCCAGCACCAGCGCCACACGGTCGCTGCCGATAAACGACTCTCCGATGATAAAAGCGTCCGCCAATCCCCTGGGGCTGTCCTGAACCGCATAGCTGATCTCCATACCCAGCTGATGTCCGTCACCCAAAAGTTCCTCAAAAACCGGCAGATCTCTGGGAGTGGAAATGACCAGCACCTGGCGGATACCTGCCAGCATCAATATGGACAGAGGATAATAGATCATGGGCTTATCATACACCGGCATGATCTGTTTGCTGATAGCTTTTGTCAACGGGTACAGTCTGGTGCCGGAGCCTCCGGCTAAAATAATTCCCTTCATACTTTTTCCTCCTTATTTCCGGTTCATTTAAAACGCGCCAAAGGGATTGCCGCAGCCCGTGCGGCAATCCCCCGGCCGAAACCATTTATTTTTCGTACATTTCCGCGTAGTACTTCTGGTAGTCTCCGCTGGTCACGTTCTTCATCCAATCCTCATGTTCAAAAAACCATGCAATGGTCTTTTTAATGCCATCCTTGAACATGGTCTCCGGATACCAGCCGATCTCGGCTTTGATCTTGTCGGGTGCGATGGCGTATCGCCTGTCATGTCCCTTTCGGTCCTCCACATAAGTGATCAAGTCCGTACTTACCAACTTCTTGCGGGGATCGCCTTCCGGCAGCATCTCCTGCAAAGTCTCAATAATGATATGGATGATCTCTATATTCTGTTTCTCGTTGTGGCCGCCGATATTGTAGGTCTCAAACAGTCTGCCCTGCTCCTGCACCATGTCGATGGCCTTGGCGTGGTCTTCCACATACAGCCAGTCACGCACATTTTTGCCGTCTCCATACACGGGAAGTTTCTTCCCCTGGAGCGCGTTATTGATGATCAGCGGAATCAGTTTCTCCGGAAACTGATAAGGGCCGTAATTGTTGGAGCAGTTGGTGATATTGGCCGGAAAATGATAAGTATCCATATAGGACTTCACCAGCATATCCGAACTGGCCTTGCTGGCCGAGTAGGGACTGTGAGGATCATAGGGGGTCGTCTCATAGAAAAAGGCGTTTTCATCGTCCGGCAGAGAGCCATATACCTCATCCGTAGACACATGCAGGAACTTCTTCCCCTCCTTGAAACTTCCGTCGGGCTGCTCCCACGCCTCCTTGGCACAGTTCAGCATAACCGCCGTGCCCAGCACATTGGTCTGAACAAAGACCTCCGGATTGCGGATACTGCGGTCCACATGGCTCTCGGCGGCAAAGTGCACCACTCTGTCGATATCGTTCTCCGCAAAGATCCTGCGAATGGCCTCCCTGTCACAGATGTCCGCCTTAACAAAGGTATAGTTGTCCCGCTCCTCCAGATCTTTCAGATTCTCCAGATTACCGGCGTAGGTCAGAACATCCACATTGATAATGCGTATTGCATTGTCATATTTCTTAAACATGTAATGAATATAGTTGGACCCTATAAATCCGGCACCTCCTGTTACTAAATACGTTCTCATGATCCTATCCTTTCTCTCCCTAAATAATAGGTAATTGCATAACCACGTTTTTGTCTATTTTGACCGGCTCCGCCACCAGGGGAGATGGTTCCGCAATCGCCTGCATAAATAATTATCCAATTATAGCATACTTTTCCAGTTTGTACAACTGTGTCGGCAAAAGAACCACATCGCACGCCTCAGGCAATCCCCTTGGCGCTTATGATCATTTCCCGCATGGGGTCATAAACAATTACCGTCATGCCGTTCAATGCTTTTCCATAATATTCCCCGTTAATCCTGATATTATTGGTTGCCGGTTCCCCTGTTTTCAAAGACACATTGTCAAAAATAACGTAATCCTGCGCACTAAGTTCAACACAGACGACCTCTGTAGATGTGTTATCCAAAGAGGCCTCCACCTGCCCTCCACTGATCACCCATTTACCGCCTTCATCGCATTGCTCCTGGGGAACTCCCAGCCATGCGGCATACTGAGACAGGGGGAGTGTGGAGTTTGCGAAGTCTCCCTCCAGAGCCAGAATGAGTTTCACCCCCTCAAGTTCGGCCGCCCTGTGCAGAAAACTTTCCAGGTCCAGTTGGTCCAATCCCTGAGCAGTCTCATAATGCTCATACAGCTGTAAGCTTTGATCCCAATCCGTGTAGGCCGTTTCCCCCCTGTGATCCTCCAAGCAGTAATTCTCCTGCAGATATCTGCCCAAATAAGCGGTAACTTTTTCCGCGCCGTATGCATTGCAGTGATACGCGTCCACAAAATCTGATTCCGGCGCAATCCCGATCTCGTCGTACAACTTGTTAAAATCAATCCAACTTGCCCCGGCGGCCGTCACATATTCAGCCGCGCTGTTATAAACAGCCTGCTCCGCATCGTAAACCTGCATAGGGGCGACGTAAAAGACAATATCTATACCCTCTCTGTCTCCCAGAGCCAGCAGCCTGTCCAGCCACCGCAGATTTTCCTCGCTCAGAGGCGCAGTGGCCGTACAGCTTTTTGCCGCGTCAGGCCAGGCGCCGGCTCCCTGTCTCCACTCCCAGTTGGCCCCCCGTCCATATTCGCTGGGAGCATACTGTACGAAGTCGTACCGGGTCAGTTCCGCATAGCGCGTATGAACTATCGGCCAGCGCAGCAGATAGTCCGACTGTCTCTCTTTGTCGACTGTTTCCCGCACCAGTCTGAAGTTATTAACAGAATTTTTCATAGACAGCAGATTGCGGTATGAGTTACCTTCCTGGGAATATCCGTCATACAGCAGAGCGTACGCCTCAACAAATATCGCCTTGGGACGCTGTGTCTTTAACAGTTCCAACAGCGCGTAATAATTGGCGGATTTATCCTGTCCGGAAACCGCCATATCAAATGTGGCATAACCGTAGTCTCTCCACAAATATTCGGGATACACGCTACAATAACAGTGACTGCTGCCGGAAAACACCACATCTATGGTATTCTTTGGCGTGTGATACAGCTGTTGTACGGATGACAGATAACCTCCTGCCGTATCCTTCCAGGACAGCACAGAGTAGATATGTCTCAGTATAAGACTTAGCAACAGTACAAAAACCGTGCCTCTTATCACTTTTTTCATTTTCACGATACTCCAATCTGCCCGTTATGGCGGGCATAATCTTCGCTTGCGGCAACTCGCGGATTATCCGGGCCCTAAAAAGCAAAATATATAAATTGTCCGGAGCTGAACTTTATCCCATATTCACCGTACACCAGCACACCGATTACCAACAGGATCAAAACGCTCCAGCGAAACCACAGATTCTGTTCGAGCAGAAACCGCCCCAACTCCATCTTTTTGAAATACTGAAGAAGATCCACCAGCAACAGCGCCAACAAAGCCACCAACAAAATATGCGTTTCCCTCTGGTCCAGCCCATAACCGTAAATTGTGCCGTCAAACAAGACCCACGGATTCCAATGTGTAAACATCTGTTTCACATAATATCCCGCCTGCCGGACCGACTCTGCCCGAAAAAAAATCCATGCGAATCCGGTCAGAGCAAAAACCACCAGCATCTGCCCCACCCGGTAACTGATCACCTGCGTCTTTATCCCGCATTTCTCTATGATCCACTGCCTGACAGGGCGCAGCAGGTCCCCCAGTATCTGGTACAATCCATGAAGTCCTCCCCATATTACATAAGTCCAGGAGGCACCGTGCCACAATCCGCTAAAGAGAAAAGTAATCATAAGATTACAATACTTTTTTATGCGGCCACAGCGGCTGCCTCCCAGAGGAATATACAGATAGTCCCGCAGCCAGGTGCTTAGGGAGATATGCCATCTGCGCCAAAAATCCGCGATATTGCAGGCAAAATACGGGGTATTGAAATTTTCCATCAGTTCAATCCCCATCACTCTGGCAGCCCCAATGGCAATGCAGGAATATCCAGCGAAATCACAATATATCTGCACCGAAAAGGCCGCCGCTCCAAGAACCGTCTCCACAGTCCCCATCGCCTGCGGATATTTAAACACCGCATCCACAAAGATAGAGAGCCTGTCGGCAATCACCATCTTCTGAAACAGTCCCCACAGCATCTGCATCAGTCCCGATGCCACTCTGTCGTAATTCCAAAGCGCTGCACGATGTATATCCCGCAGTTGCCCCATCAAACGTCCGGAACGTTCGATGGGCCCGGCCACCAGCTGAGGAAAAAAGGATACAAACAGCGCATACCGCAACGGATTTTTCTCGGTTTCAATATTGCCGCGGTACACGTCAATCACATAGCCAAGCGTCTGGAAGGTGTAAAAGGATATGCCCACCGGCAGCAGAAAACTAAAAGGGTTTCCTGCCAGTTGGATGTGAAATATGCCAAGCACCCTGGCAAGATTGCTCCAAAAAAAACCAAAGTATTTGAAAAAGAACAGGATAGACAAATTGCCCAGCAAAGTGCCTGTCAACAGCAGTTTCCGCCTTCCTGCCCCCTTCTGTCTCTCCACAAGCAGGGCTCCCAGCCAGGTTATACCCGTGGACGCCACCATCAGCAGTGCGTACTTCACATTCCACGACATATAGAAGTAATAGCTGGCTATTAACAGCCAGATATATCTGATCTTTTTGGGTACAACAAAATATATCAAAACCACAATCGGGAAAAAAATCATAAAATCAGCCGAATTAAATAGCATCTTATCTCCCATCTGCCCGCCGGTGCAGGCATGTAAATCAATATCCCAGATAGCTGAGATTTAAGTCCACATCGCCGCTGATGCCGCTGACCCTGCCGGTAGATTTGTACTGCCACATCTCATACCGGCCATTGTAAGTGGGAGCGGAGGCATATTGGGCAAGCCATATCTTGTAACCGCCCAACTGGCCGGGGTCGAGTTTCTCGGTCAGCCAGGTTTTGTTGGCATAGATGCCTGCCGTGTATCCCGCATTCTGTATGGTCTGGCAGAAAGCGATACACACCTCCGTGCGGGTTTCCTTACTGATGCCGTCAGCCCTGCCGCCGCTGGCCTCCACATCCAAAAATACAGGGTAAGATATACGGTAATTCTTGATCAGGTCAATGACCATGGATGCTTCCTCTACAGCCTCCACCCGGTCCACTGCCTGAGTAAAGAAATACACACCCACTTTCAGACCCGCGTCCGTAGCCCCCTTGATATTGCTGTGGAACATAGGATCTACTATCAGTCCTCCCAGAGAGGAGCCGCGATATCCGCAGCGTATAATTACATAAGAAACGCCGGAGTTCTTTACCGCGTTCCAGTCGATCACACCGTTATATTTGGATACATCTATTCCCATGATTCCCGCGCCGGTGATCAGAGATCCGTCACTGGCAAAATTGTACTTTACTCCCTGTATAACCTGCTCGCCGGTCACTGCGTTCCCATTGATGTCAAAATATTTTACCGCGCCGTTAATAGTCTGCCAACCGGTATATTTAGCATCTCCCTTTTTATAGAACTTATCAAAGATGTAGTAATCCGCATAGTATGCCTGACGGTAGTTATTGTTCTCAAGTACATACACTTCGTTGCCGTCCCTGTCCTTCAGCAATGATGTCCGGTTGTCCTGGGGATTCTGCTTTACCGTGACCGTACATACCGCAGAGATCACATTGTTGTTTTCCGTATATTTTACAGTGATATTGGCTGTTCCGGCCCCAACACCGGTGACAGTCACGATTCTGCCGGATATCTCGGCTTTTGCCACATTGGCGTCGGAGGACTCCACGGTGAGAACATCCGTGTCCAGACCGTTTTCCAAAATGGCGGTTAGATTTACGGCTGCGCCCGTATAGACCAGCTCGGTTGCCTTATCCAGTTTTAAGTTCCTGGCCGCCGTGACCGTCACGCTGCAAGACGCCGTCAAACCTGCCACCGCATTACCCGCGGCATCCGCGCCGCTGGCAACATAAGTAATCAGTACCGGCTGTTGTGTGAACGCCACAGCCGTCACGGTACCGTTGCCATCCACTGTGACCGCCCCCGGATTATTGCTGCTCCAGATAATGCTTTGAATCGTCACACCTTCGCAGGAAGCACTGAGGCTAAAGCTTTCTCCCACCCGCAGAGTTTTACTGACAGGATCAATCCCGCCCACATATACCGGCATTGGCGTAGGCGACGCCGCAGGTTCGGGTGTGGGAGGTGCCGTTGGTCCGGCCGTAGGGGCAGGCGTAGAAGGAACCGCTGGCTCGGCCGTAGGGGCAGGTGTCGAAGGAGCTGCTGGCTCGGCCGTAGGGGCAGGCGTGGGAGGATCTATCGGAGATTCCGTGGTCGGATCGGTTGCCGGAGTGCCCTCAGGGGCTGTAGTAAACTCTGCGGGGGGTTCGGACAAAGTTTTGGATAGCCGGGCAAAGCTGCCGCCCATAGCCAGAGTCGACGGATCGGGGATATTACTCTTTTCCACCTCCGTATAGGTGATCATCGTATTGGTACTTTCCACCCAGACCACCGTATCCTGAAGATAATTCTCCACAACAGTCTGATTGATCTTAGTATCTTCCTTTTCCACGTTTATCTGGGACTCTGTCTTAACTTCATCTGACACATCGACCTTTTTATATTCTATCTCTTTCTTAACTTCCGTCTTCTGCTCTGCTGTTACCAGGCCGTAACTTTTATATTTATCATCCGCTAGAGAATTCATCGCCAATCTGTACTGTCCGGGGGTCAGATTCTTTTTATAGATAATGCCGTCCATGTCGTCATCCGACCACATGACCGTAGAACCGTCAGGATCTGTGATCGTAATACTAAAGGGCACATTGCTGATCAATTTGCCCGTCTCCTTGTTCACAAACTTAATCTTCAAGTCCTTTTCAATGGAGCTGAAATTCATCTGTACATCGATATCCGGCCGGTAATCCTGCTCGTCATAGATCTCCGGCGGCTGAGTGGGTACAGGCTCAGGAGTTGCCTGAGCGATCTGCATGGCAATAAGCGTCTGCCGGGCACTGGCTATGGCCGCCAGTCCCTGACCTCCTATCAGATCTACATCCGCCAGTTGCGCGCCGGCTTCCTGATAAGGTTGCTGATGGGAACCGCGAAACCTCATGCCTATGTAGACCCCACCTGTGATCAGTGCCATCAGCAAAACGGCAGCCCCGACAATCAAAATTAACTTATCCAGAATTCGGCCACCCGTTTCATCCGTATCGTCCGTATATTCCCACCTGCTCTTATTCCGCGAAGATATGGTTAACTCCGGCTCTTCGTACTGTTCTGATCCGCCATACTCTTCCGGCTCTTCATACTCCTCTGATTCTTCGTACTCTTCTAACTCTTCGTACTCCTCCGCTTCGCTGTACTCTTCCGGCTCCTCATACTCCTCTGGTTCCTCGTACTCTTCTAACTCTTCGTACTCCTCCGGTTCACCGTACTCTTCCGGCTCCTCATACTCCTCTGGTTCCTCATATTCTTCTAACTCTTCGTACTCCTCTGGTTCCTCGTACTCTTCTAACTCTTCGTACTCCCCCGCTTCCTCGTACTCTTCTAACTCTTCGTACTCCTCTAATTCGCAGTTCTCTTCCGGCTCTTCGTACTCCTCGGATTCCTCGTACTCTTCTAACTCTTCGTACTCCTCTGGTTCCTCGTACTCTTCTAACTCTTCGTACTCCTCTAGTTCCTCGAACTCTTCTAACTCCTCGTACTCCTCTGGTTCCTCGCACTCTTCTAACTCTTCGTACTCCTCTAGTTCGCAGTTCTCTTCCGGTTCTTCGTACTCGTCCAGTTCTTCACATTCAAATTCCCCATCACCGTAATAGTCTTCTCCGTATTTATCTATCGGCTCACCGTCGTAGGTTTCACCGCCATATTCCTCATACTCCAGGTCATCCAATTCATGTTGAAATTCCTCTATGATCTCTTCCGTTGTTTTCATTGGTCTGCCAAAGCGTCCCATCGGTTTTCTCATGTCAGCTCCCATCTACCCGCTAATGCAGGCGTGGCCTTACTATCAGGGCATTTTCTGTTGTACAGTATAACATTGAACCCCATATTGCCGCAAGGGGGAAAAACATATTCATAAAATATTAATTTCTCCGCAAAATAAGGCATAATCCGGTCTTTCCCTAATTTTATTTCAATATGGACAATTAGCAAAGATGATAGTAGAATAGGAGACAGAAAGCGAGGTATACCATGCGTCAAGAAAATACACCACACAGAAAATCCAATATTCCCAATATAGAGATCATAGATCTGGACCTGGTACCCGCAGAAGAAAATCCCTACGATGAACCGGATGATATATATGCAGAAGACATTTCCCGGGATGATTCAGAGAATGCATACGCAGAGGACTTTTCCGGGGATGATTCGGAGAATGCATACGCAGAGGACTTTTCCGGGGATGATTCGGAGAATGCATACGCAGAGGATTTTTCCCAAGATGTTACAGAGAATGCATACGCAGAGGATTTTTCCGAGGATGATTCGGAGAATGCATACGCAGAGGACTTTTCCGGGGATGATTCGGAAGACACCTCCGCAAAAGAGGATTTGCCCGGACGATCCAAAAGCTCTGTTTATCGCACTATCTGGCATGTGGCGTTTGTTTTGACTCTGGCGCTCTGTGTGGGCCTGATCTATTTCCGCTTTGCCAACTGGGGAGTCCGCGTGCCTTCCCTTTTTGATCCTGACGCCGAGTATGATGACAGCGAGTTTATCGAAGTATTGGATCACATGATGAATGTTCCCGCAGATCAGCGGCAGGATACGGACGGCATACGCACGGTGGTACTGCTGGGCAACTCTCCTTTTGCCGATGAGCGGGACTCCGAGGACAGTGTTGCCAGCCTGATCGGGCAGATGACGGACGCCACCATTTATAACTGTTCGGTTGCCGGCTCTCATCTGGCTGCCGCAAAAGAAACCTTCATTGCAGACGAAGACCCCATGGATGCGTTCAATCTGTACTGGTTAAGTACTCTGCTCACATTACAGAATACCTCCATATACGAAAGCGCCTTTGCGGCCATGGGGGACGCTGCGCCCGCAGACGCGCTCTATGCCTACGAAACCCTGTCCACACTGGATTTTCAGAATGTAGATGTGCTGGCAATCATGTATGACGCCTCGGATTATCTGGAGGAACGCCCTCTGTATAATGTGTTGAACACAACGGACATTCAGACCTTTGCCGGTAATATGGATGCCAGTCTGGATTTGCTCTGCAGTGCCTTTCCCCATCTGCGGATCATTGTCATGTCCCCCACGTATGCCTATTATGTGGACGAGAACGGACAGTATATCAGCAGTGATATCCACAAATCCACCGGCTATTCCCTGTCCACCTATGCGGGGAACCTGGAACAGATTTCCTATTATCACTCGGTATCTTACCTGGATAATATCTACGGTACCGTCAATGAAGACAACGCCGGAGAATATCTGAGCGATCACCTGCACTTAAACGCCGCCGGGCGCCGGAGACTGGCGGAGCGCTTTGTCTATGCGCTGGAATATTTTGATTAGACTTTGATCATGCTCGCAGTCTTTTCCATAAGCGGTGCAGCCGCCGTACAGTTCCCGGTGCCGCCGTCAATGCCAGCAGATACAGCTTGTTCTTAACCGTCAGGTACGGGGAACGCACCGTATCTCTCACATGAATCCGCAGGAACCCCACGATAGCTCTGTACGGCCTATTGTCTCTGCGCATCTGTCCCACAGGGATATGCAGCAGATAGTCCAGCCTCTGATACAGGCCGAAACGCACCGCCACCGGACGCAGCTGCGGGTATTTCTCCTCCACAAGTCTCAGAACCAGATCCGCATTGTTTACGTTGTCCGCAAATACCCTGGAAAAATCGTTCTCCTGTTTCTTCCGGGTATTGCTGCCCAGGCGATAAAACACATGATAACCGCACACCGGCAGGGATATCACGCCCTTGGACCGCTGCAGCAGCCGGATCATCAGATGAAAGTCCTCATTCAGCTGTTTTTCAGGAAAGCGGTCCCCTGCCAGAAGCCGCCGGGGAACCAATTTTGTACAAAAAGAACAGTCTCCCTTATGCAGCAGCAGTTCCCGCAGAAAATCCACGGCTGCAAAGGACAACTCCCTCTCGGGAATCTCACATATACCGGGCAATTGTCCGCCCTGCTCATCCACCTCATCACGGCCTACCTGTACCAGCCAGTCCTCTTTCCCTGCCGCTGCCTGATACAGCCGCATATACATGTCCGGCTCAATATAATCATCGCTGTCCACGAAACCCAAAAATTCGCCCCCGGCAGCCTCTATTCCCATATTGCGCGCCGATGAGGTTCCCCCGTTTTTCTTGTGCAATACGCGGATACGCCCGTCCCCGGAGGCCAGTTCGTCGCAGAGCCGCCCCGTACCGTCCGTGGAGCCGTCGTCCACCAGAAGTATCTCCAGATTTTCATAAGTCTGCCCTTTCAGAGACTGTACGCATCTGGGCAGATAATCCATGATGTTATACACCGGTACGATGACGCTGATCAGCGGATAGCGGGCCGCCTCCCCGTATTGTCCTGTTTCCATACTTACCTCGTTCCTGCGCAACACGGGCATGGCCCATGTTGCTGCGTGGGACTCCATATATCGGAATCCCCGTTTCAGACTCGCCGTATATTCACCGTTCTACAGACAGACCGTATCCCTGCTGAGAGGTCCCTCTTCGTACACCGGGATCTCCTCTCCCTTAAGCTCCGCCTCTATGCAGGCATATAGCCGCTCCGCCGCAACCCGGGGATTCCATAGGGTCCGCACTGTCTCATAGGCCGCAGTTCCAAGGCGGCGGCACAGACCGGTGTCCCCGGCCAGCCTCGCAGCAAGCTCCGCCGCCTGTCCGGGCTGCCTGTGATTAAATAGATATCCGTTCTTCCCATGACGTATCAGATAGGGAGCCGCCCCCATACCCTCTCCGGCTATCAGGGCACAGCCGCTGTTCATCGCCTCGTTGACCACGGCACCCCACCCCTCCTGCCTGTCGCTGGTTGCCAGAAATATGTGGGCCTTCTCCATATACCTTCGGGTCTCTTCCGGATTGCGGTACCCCATAAAGGCAACCTGCTCCGTCACTCCCAGCGCCCCGGCCAACTCCCGCATCTGCCCGGCCATCGCACCGCCGCCTATCATGTCCAGCCGAAAGTCCACGCCCCGCTTCCGCAGCGCCGCCGCCACATGCAGGGCTGTCTCCGGGTGTTTCCAGTCTATCATACGGGCCGCCCACAGCAGCCGCAGCTTACCGTCGCAACCGTGATCCTTATCCGCCATCAAAGTCTCCGTATCCTGCTGCCGGAATGCAGGAAAATACCCATAGCGGAATCTCTTTCCGCCGTAGGCTCCCACCAGCCGGAAATCCCCTGCCACATAAGCGCCTGCGCAGAGCAGATAAACCCGGCTTTTCCGATACCGGGTATGGTCGTGATACTTTTTTATCAGGCCTCTGGGGCTGACCCATTTGTACCGCCCGGTCTTATATAACGGTTCGCTGTAACGCCATACCGGAGCGCCTGTCTCCAGCCGGGTCCGCATATATCTCTCCTCCTCGCAGCCCCCAAAGATCACTGCGTCCGCCCGGTCTATAATTTCCTGGCAGCCTTTTTCATCCTCCCAATAATCGCGGACAAATTCCGGCTTTTCCAAATCATCCCCCCAGCCCATAGCCACGCGTTCCTGCTCCATCGGCTCCGTCTGCACAAAGGCATAATCCCCGCCGTGCAGGCCGCACAGCCGGGCAAGCTCCAGACTCACGGGCATCTGGTGATGATTGATATAATTGGATACGAAAACAAGTCTCATATTCCCCATACCTCTTATGATAATTGCCCATACAACTCTACAAGCTGCATTAAATTGTTCTCGCCGTCATGTGTCCGCCTGGCATGAATCCGTGCTTTCTCCGTCCGTTCCACCACCTGGTCCCCCTGGGCAAACACCTCCAGCACACTTTGGCCGAGTGCCGTGCTTATCCTCTTCCTCTCCCCACTCTCCTCGCCCGAAAAGCCCGGAAATAACCAGCCTTCGTCCGGAGCGATCATACTGCCGATCCCTCCCGTTAATCCCGCCGCCACGGGAACGCCCAAAAGCATGGCCTCTCCCAGAGAGTTGGGAGAGTTCTCTATGGAGGACACGCAGACATAGGTATTGCAGCGCAGATACTGCTCCTTCATCTGTTCCCCTGTCAGACTGCCCAGAAAAGTAATATGTTCCGCCAGCCCGTACTCCTTTATCTGTTTTTCCAGATACTTCCCGTAGGCCGATATCTTAAGCCCCGCGGCAAAGCCCTTGCGCAGCAGACAGTTTCCCGCCACAAAGAGATGAGCGTCAGGATATTTCTCTAAAACGGCCGGCATGGCCTCCAGCATATAGTGCAGTCCCTTGATGGGATAGTCCCCCTGACTCATGAAAATACTGTGTCTGCGGCAGTTTTCAAAACGCCACTGCCCCTGATAAAAAACAGGGCGCAACGTCTCCTGCAGCACATGATACTGGGCCGTGGGATTCCACTTTGCCGTCCAGTATCTGTCCCAGTCCGTACGCCCAGCCACATGCCCTGTCAGCCGCACCGCCTCCTGCTCCCATTGCCCACGGCGGCGGAATTTTTCCTGCTGCCTGAGCAGGCCGTCCCTTTTCACACAGTCCCGGAAAGTGATCATGCGGCATATCTCCCGGGGCATATTGGCCATATAGGCATCGGCGTACACTGCGCACAGACCCTGTATGCCGATCAACGTATTCCGGGGTTTGCCGTAGGCCCGCACCGCCGCCAGAGTATGAGGGTACTCCGTACCAAAGCAGTGCAGCAACTCCGGCCGAAAATCCTGCATGATCTCCTGCATATCCCGCTCCAGCCCGGGGTCATAATTCTCCGGCTTTTTCGTGTTCTCCCGAAAACCGTAATAACGTACCCCCGACGTCTCCCCTCTCAGCATCTCCTCCCCGAGGCCCACGGGAAATGCCACCCCCAGCTCCACCTGAGATGCTTTTGCCATCAGGTTGTCCAACAGACCGGCCAGCCAGCCCTCCTTGTTGCTGCAATCCCGTCCCAGAGCCCGGGCAATCACCGGCAGCATAATATTACATACCCACAGAACTCTCATTTTACACCTCTTTAAGTGCTCCACCGCGCATACCAATCAATATTTGAAAGTATACCTGCAAACTTTACCTCTCCCCGCATATCACAGTCCGATATACACATTGGTATCCTGATAAATGATATAACCGTCAATATGATCTTTTAGCGTAAAACCGTACTCTTCCGGATCGCCCACAATCTCTTTGTCTTCCGGCACAATAACAAAATGGCTGGAATACGTCTTGGCAAGCGGCAGTATCACATCCATATCCAGCACCTCCGCCTCCATGGCGTCATAGAGAGGATTGTCCGCATTCCAGCGTTCCACCAACATCTCTCTCCCGTAAGGCATACATACCAGAGGGGTATACTGGCGCACAAAGGAGAGCATTTCCTTGGGAAAAACCGCCATTACCTCCCGGCCTTCCACCTGGATCGCGTCGCAGATATCCACGACGGCCTGAGGCATATGGTAAAGATTCTCTGCCCTGTGAAAATGAGGACTGGCGTAAACGCAGCTGCCGCTGACCGTTACCAACACCGCCGAGATCAGAGCAAAACAATATTTCTTCCCACCCTTGATCCGTCCGTAGATGCTCACGGTCACATAGGCTATCACCACCGTCATCGGCAGCAGCCAGAGGATACGGTAATAGATCTCGTCTCCGGTGGCTATGCATATCAGACGGGCGAATATGGGGTTGAAGTACAGTAAGAGCAGCAGCAGAGGCATATAGAGGAACAGGACACGTATGCGTCTGTCCTTTTCGGTAAACCACAGATACAGCAGAGACAGTAGATACCAGCCTACGATAAGTCCTGTTCCCATATATTCCTGGAATAGTGTTCTGATCATGTCCCACATATAACGGTTCCTCCTAAACGGGCTCCGATGCAGTGGCAAGTCGCCCTTATTTTGTCTATTTTGCTCATCTCCTGTATCTTGAAACGGGGTTACACAATCGTATATTTCTACATTTTCCAGACAATTGCAAAACTTTCTCCCCTGGTGACGGAGCCGGTCAAAACAGACAAAGTTCTTAAACCAAAAAATACAGCACCGCATAGACCAGAGCGGGGGTACAGCACAGAGCGGTCTTTACCGCCAGTCCGGGCTTTCGGTAGACGAAAGCGGAGCACAGGCCGGCGGTTCCCAGCAGCAGACATATGAGCATGGTGCCCATGGTAGTGCAGAGGCAGGCCGCCAGCACTGTAACCCACAGCAGCAGCCAGAGCATCCATGAAGTTCTCTTATATTTCCCTTTCCCCGGAGAGCCTTGTGAGGCCGACTCGTCCTGGAGCTGGGTCTGCTCCAGAATCAGCATATATAACAGAAAAGCCATGGGGATCACAATGCTCCCCAGCGCCGCCTTTCCCTGGCGGCTGCGGGCCAGCATGAAATTCTCCGCCGTGTAGATCGAATAATTGCCGAATATCGTGAGAAGGGCCGTAAAGCTCAGAAACAAGGGCAGTTTTTCCTTCTTTTTCACAAAAAGCTGCCCGCCTATCTGATAGAAGATCAGGTAGGTGGTGGGAATCAGAGCCAGCGGAACCGCCACATGGGCAACGCTGACTGTGGGCAGACCCGAGATCCTGGCCAAAAAGGCGATCCAGACGGGAAAAGGCGCCAGACCGTGACGCAGGTCCAGTCCTGTGACTCCCATGGAATAGGGCATCTTCTCATACATGGTATTGCTGCTCTCCGTCAGAGTGGATACAGCCACATAATAGGCATCGTCGCCGTCCTGATAGTTCATGGCCACTGCCAGCACCAGCTGCAGCGCCGCCAGCGCGAAAAAAATCCCCCAATAGATCCTGTTCGTCCTGCTCTCCTTTGTGTCTCCCCTGACCAGAGACAGGCGGGACGCGCTCTTGCGGGAACGGATGAGCAGAAAGGCTCCCGCCGCCGCCACCGCCAGGGAAGAAATTCCGAATATCTTTACCAGCGCCGCAAAGCTCCGGGAGATATGAGTCAGCACCAGAGGCACCGTCTCCAGTTGAAACAGGGCCCAGGAGATCATGTAACCGCTCACCCACATAAACGCGGGATTTCTGTGACGTTTTGTGAAAAAAGCAGGGATTGCCCCTGTGAGCAGCGGTATCCCTACAAGCCATATGCACAGTATCAGACAACCCATCACCGCTTTCATCCTTCTCCCCCTTCTCTGTTTCCCAGCCGCGACAGCGCAGCCACGTACCAAAGGACCGTAACACACAAAGTCTTTTTATAGTCCATGATCCCGCTGCCCTGAGCCACAAAATACAGTATCATCCACTCCGCACCCGCCAGCACCGGAAACCAACTTTGTAGAAAATTACGCGCGCCGGGTGTCCCAGACTTTGCTTTCCCTTCGCAGGTGCCGGGTGTCCCAGCCTTTGCCTTCCCTGCACGCACGTCGGGATTCACAACGCGCTCCGCCAGCTTACACCCTGTCAGGATCACCGCCAGGCCCAGCATCAGCCACCACCATCTGGCGGCATAAGTCACGTAGCGCCGGCTCAGCAGCGGAGCCCGGTTCTTCATCTGCTGATAATTGATGCCGCTGTGGGAATCGTAAGCTCTCCCTTTAAGCTGCATGGCAAAGATAGGCGGCGTGGCATGGTAAGCCGCCATGTCCCATATCACATTTTTCACATCCGCCCGCAGATTTCTCTTCAGGCACAATCCGGCCAGTTCCCACAGAATGGAAGTGGTCTCCTCCGGTCCATAATATTCTTCCAGTTTGGGGATCAGCGATATTTCCACACCGTCCGCGTAGGCGGAAACCTTGCGGGCCGTGTCCAGCCCGATCTCGCTGTGCAGCGGCTCAGGTATACTGTCATAATCATTTTGAAAATGGGGCCAGCCTGTACGGCTCAAGGCATTGGCCGCCAGCTCCCGATTCCATGCGGACGGGCTGAAACCGCAATTCACCGCCATGCAGCAGACTGCTATAGCCAATCCCGTCAGTCCCAGGAATACACGTCTCTTAATCCCCCCGCTTTTTCCCGCGCGCCATAATACAGCCGCCAGCAAAGGCAGAGAAAACCAGGCGTACACAGGTACGATGCACACCAGCAGCATCCAGCTCCCCAGCATGGCGATAACAGTCTTTCGCTCTCTGCCATACTCCTTGGTCCTGTTGTGGGTCAGGTCTACCCACAGAGCAATCTGCGCCAGCAGCAGCGACGTCCCCAACGACCAGGGCAGCACCGCCAAATGACATTGCAGAGTCTGCGGTATGAAAGTCAGTGCAAGCGCTCCCAATATCCGCAGCGCCTTTTGGTCCTTTCCCATAAAGCAGGCCGCCAGCCCATAGGCCGACGCGAAGGCCGCCGCCAGCTGTATGCCATACAATATCCGCAGATGGGAAGACAGCAGTGACACCAGACCTCTGTACAGCGCGCCGCTGTAAAGTCTTCCCGCCACGCCCCCGCCTGTGAGCAGCCATCTGCTCTCCTGAAAGGTTTGCAGCCCTCCCATATTTTTCACAAGCCAGGCCAGGCCCAGCATTATCTGAACGGTCATGCCACAGACCAAAACCGCCCGCAGCACCCCCCGTATATGCATTCCTACTCGCCGCATCTATATACCTTTCCGCCCGGCCCCCCCCCGGCTGGCCGCCGGTCTACCTTCCGTAAAACCCTTTCACATGTGCACTGATCTCATCCACCTGCTCCGGAGTGAGCCTATAGAACATGGGAAGGCGCAGCAGCCGTTCGCTCTCCCGGGTGGTAAACCTGTCCTCCCCATGGAACCGGCCGTACTTCAGGCCCGCGGGCGCAGTGTGCAGCGGGATATAATGGAACACACTGTGTACGCCCCTCTCCTTCAGATAGTCGATCAGCGCCGTCCTCTCCTCTATATCCGTAGTCTTGATATAAAACATATGCGCATTGTGAACGCATCCCTCCGGCACTGTGGGCAGCCCGATCTTCCCGGCCTGAGCCAAAGGATACAGATTCTCATAGTATCTGTCCCAACAAGCCATGCGGGCAGCCGTGATCTCTTCCGCCAGCTCCAGCTGAGCATACAGATAAGCGGCGTTCATATCGCTGGGCAGATAGGATGAACCGTAGTTGATCCATGTGTATTTGTCAATCTGGCCCCTGTAAAATTTGCTGCGGTTGGTTCCCTTTTCCCGGATGATCTCGGCGTCCTCGATATTTTCCTCATCCCGGATCAGCAGCGCGCCGCCCTCGCCCATACTGAAATTCTTGGTCTCATGGAAACTGAAACACCCGTACTCTCCAAAAGTGCCCAGGGCCTTGCCCTTATAGGTGGACATGATGCCCTGTGCCGCGTCCTCCACCACCGCCAGATGATATTTTCCCGCCAGTTCCATGATCTTACCCATCTCGCAGGAGACACCGGCATAATGCATGGGAACGATAGCCCTGGTCCTGTCCGTGATGGCCGCCTCGATCAGATTTTCGTCTATATTCATGGTATCCGGCCGGATATCCACAAACACGGGAGTGGCCCCCCGCAGCACAAAAGCGTCCGCCGTGGATACAAAGGTGTAAGAAGGCATGATGACTTCATCCCCCTCCTTAACCCCGGTGAGCAGAGCCGCCATCTCCGTGGCATGGGTGCAGGAGGTGGTGAGCAGACATTTTGCGGTACCCGTTTTGTCCTCTATCCACTGATTACACTTTTTGGTATAAGGCCCGTCGCCGCAGATCTTTTGATTCTCCACGCATTCCCTTATATATTCCATTTCCTTGCCCGTGTAGGGCGGCACATTAAATGTGATCATTTTTCTCCTCCTGATTCTCCTTTTTTCGCAGCAACTTTTCTCCGGCCTTCTCTATCCCATGAAACGCCGCTCCCCGGGCCATATCCACCAGAATACCCACGGTGAACACCGCCGTCACGCAGCCCAACGCCCGGGGCGCCAGCAGCCAGGAGCTATACTCAGCGTCTGCTCCCAGCCAGTGCGGCCAGAGAGCGCGCAGTTCCACATGTTCATGCAGCAGATACACCCCCAGCGTATAGGGAGCTATCCGCAGGATCACTTTGCCGGGGAGCCTGTCCCCCGACAGTTTTAGGCCCGAGAACGCGTAAAACAGGGAGATCGCCGCGAACAGATTCAATATATGGTTATAGTCGTAGGGCGCATGGATAAAGTTGCCCAGCCGGCCTGTTTTCAGATAAAACAGCCGCACTCCCATGGTGAACCCATAGATCAATACGCAGCTGCCCAGATAAAAAAGCGCCGCCCTTTTGCCCTTTTGCAGAAAAGGTATCCCATACAGGCGCATATAGGCCGCCACCAGAAACACGCAGATAAACCACAGGCCGTCGTATCCCAGATTATCATTCTCCAGCTGCACGGGCAGCACGGACTTGCCCACGGAAAAAAAGAGCAGCAACAGCAAGATCGTATTCCTCAGCTGTGTCCGGCTCAGCGCTTTGGCCCCCGCTGCCAGCACCGGGGATAACAGGTACATGGCCAGATAGGCGGTGATAAACCAATAGTGGGACATCTGTCCCGGAAACACATATTGCAGCAAACGGTACACCGTCACCTGCCGGGGCTGCAATATCCCTGCTGCCAGCAGCACCGGGGGAATCAACAGACTGTAAAACAGTACCTGACAGACCAGCTCTGCCAGCCGCCGCATCTTAAAACCCGATTCCACCAGAAAGTACCCGCTGATCAGCATATAGACGTTCACGGCCACAATGGAGAATGCCTCCATAAGCCAGGCGATATAAGCCCCCGCCCCAAACTCCTGGGTCAGGGAGGTGAGCAGCTCTCCCTTGGACAGATAATGCAGCATAACCACCATCATCATGGCCAGAATACGCAGCAGCTCGATACTTACGATTCTTTTTTTCATCGGCCCCGCGCCTCCTTCCCATGCACATTATCCGTCATCTGACTGATAATATACCGGGGACGGCCCTTGACCTCCTCGTAGATCCGGGCAATGTAATGACCGATGATTCCCAGGCTCAGCATAATAGAGCCGCCGATGATCAGGATCAGCAGGATCACGGTGGTAAAGCCCTCCACCGCCGTGCCTGTAATGTATTTTACCAGAGTCTGCACCGCCAGTACCAGGCTGAAAAGGATGGAGACTATTCCCAGCACCGTCACCAGCTGCAAGGGGAGGGTGCTGAAAGATGTTACGTTGGTGACGGCATAGCGCATCAGACTGAAGAAAGACCATTTGCTCTCCCCATAGACACGCTCCTGCACTTCGTACTCCACGCTGACGGTCTTAAAACCCGCCCAAAAGGTCAGCGCCCGGAAAAATGTATTTTTCTCCGGTAGATTCAGCAGCACATCCACCACTTTACGGTCCAGAAGTTTGTAGTCCGAGGAGGCGTTCATATCCATCTTCATCAGGCCGCTCATGATCTTGTAGAAAACTCCCGCAAAGCATTTGTGCAGAAAGCTCTCCCGTCCCCGACTGGTCTTGATGCCCTCCACCACCTCGTAGCCCGCGTTCCACAGATCCCACATCCGGGGGATCACCGAAGGGGGATGCTGCAGGTCGCAGTCCATGACCACCGCCGCGTCTCCCGATGCCAGCTGCAGGCCCGCGAAGATACTGGCTTCTTTTCCGAAGTTTCGGGAGAACTCTATCCCCTTGACCCGGGTGTCCTGCTCCGCCGCCTTGAGGATCTCCTGATATGTGCCGTCCCGGGAACCGTCGCTGACAAAGATCAGTTCGTAGTCTATCTGCTCCTGCTGTAGCAGCTGGGACAGCACCTGGACGGTGTTGGCGATATTCTGTTCTTCGTTGTATGAGGGTAGTACGATGGACAGTAATGCCATGGCCTGTCCCTCCTTTCTGGATGGTTCGGATATTGTGCTAAAGGGGCATTGCCCCGCCTACTCCCTGTTCTCGGTCTTGATATACAGGACACCGTCTATGATGCGGATGGAGTCAGGGGCAGGGAAACTCTCCATCTCACGGTAGGGTTCGCTGTAATACATGTCTTCCATGGCTTCCGGGGGGAGGATGTTCAGCGTTGCCCCCAGATAGTTTTGAATAAATGCCTGATAGTTGGCTCCGGTGTAGAGCAGGCTGTCGCCGCCCATGCCGATCATGCCTGCCGTCACGTCCCCGGTCAGATCTGTGGTCGGGTAGGATTGATCTCCCACCACGCCGATCATGGCGATGGGGATGCCCTGATAGTAACCCGGCGTCTGCTCAATGCGGTCCAGCAGGCGGACACAGTAGGCGTAAGTCTTCTCGTATTTTTTTTGCAGGTTAGAGTAGGCGATCTGGTCTGTCACCCCGTAGTTAAACAGCAGCACCAGGCCGCAGGCCAGGGCCAGCCAGGACGCCCAGGGGATCTTTTCGCCATATCTGCTGACGGCGGCTGTCATGCATATGGGCAACAGCACCCAGTGATAGCGCATCAGCAGATGGTAAGTCACATCCGGGGAGATGACCAGGATCAGATTCATGGCAAGGGGTAGCCCAACCGCGGTTACAGCTATTATAGCGAAAAACCAGATACTCTTCCACCATTTTTTTTGACGGCACAGGCAGATCAGCGTTGCCGCACAGCTCAGCGCCAGCAGGATCATGGCTCCCCAGGAGAAAAAATTGTTCATAAACACATTTCCCTTTAGAGTAAACGCCAAAAAGTCCCGGTACATTTGCAGGACGGTGCCGCCGAGTCCTGCCTGGGGCGCGCTGCCCATGCCGCTGATCCCCTGGTAGGAGGCCAGTTCCTTGCCCTGGATGAGCAATAAAAGCCGCAGGATCACATAGTAGGCCGCCAGCCCCAGCCCCCCCATCCACACATATCGGAAAACTTTTTTGAGCTTTTCCCGAAACGCATCTTCCGACGCCGCGATCATATAGACGCCGTACAGGCAGAGCAACACCGCAAAGGGCAGGTAGGACTGATAGATGCCCAGGCTGCAGGCCAGACATAGGGCACCGGGCAAAAAACCCAGCCGGTATTTTTTGGTCAGCAATACCGCCAGCACGGAAAAAAGCACCGCCAGCATATATCCGTCCATGGTAAACACATAGGCAAAGGTGGAGGCCAGAGAAGGGAAGACAGCCAACAGGCCGCCGGTCAGTATGATGGCCCAGCCCTGTCTCAACTCGAGAAATTCCGTCAGCAATACGGACGCGACGCCCAGATACAGCATGGCCAGCAGGCCGATAAGCCAGGGCAGCGTGTAATAGGAAGAGACGCCGCAGGCCACCGTCAGAAACCACCTGCCTGAGGTGATCATATTCTGGTCAAAATACATGCTGGCCAGCCCGTCATGGTTGGGGATATCCCGCAGCATAACGGGCATATGCATCAGAATGCCCAGCACGAAAGTACTGGAAAATGCCAGTTTCCATTCCTTTTTGCAGTGTCTTTGTATGCAGTTCCAGATTTCTGTAGGATTTTTCAATTCAGCCTCATTCCTGTCCTTTTAATCTCGCAATAATTCCGCCAATGTCCCGGCTATCTTTTCTCTTCCCTGCTCACTGGGATGTATCCCGTCATTGGTGTACAGTACCCAATCCATGAACTCCTCATGGGGATAATAGGCATGGTACAGATCTACAAACTCCACGCCGCTCTCCTGAGCCACCTGGCGCTGTGCCTCCACATAGTCCTCCAGATACCCGCCCCCGAAATCGTTGGTCTCACAGGTTTCGTCCGTAACCCCCTGGGTATTGACAAACCAGCAGTACGTGGGGCTGATAAAAATAATCCGCAGCTGCGGGTAACTTCGCCGCAGATAATCTATGCCTACGCGCATGGCTCCCTGCATGGTGTAGGGGTCCGTTGGATCGTCCTCATTGCATATGGAACTGCCGGTGGTATAGTCGTTCATCCCGTAACTGATGACCAATGTCTCCACCGATGTGAGATCCAGACAATCCAGTTCGTCCACATAATCAATAAAATCCATGGTGACATAATCTTTGGTGCGGATGGTCTGCTGCAGGCCAAAATCCTGAGCCGCCACAGCCCTGGCAAGCTGTGTGCAGGAAAGGCCGTCCCAATAATATGCGTCCCGCCAATCCCGGTTCTGCAAGCTCATGGTGGTGCCTCCAAATGCGCCGTTGGCAACCTTCACGTCCAGCATCTGTGCGATCAGCATGGGAATCGAAGTCTCATCCCTGTACTGGCCCACGATACTGTCTCCCAGAAACAGTACCTGCGCCTGTGTATCCGTCTTCCGCTCACTGCCTGTTAAAAACGGGAGCAATGCCAGCATCACAATCACACCGCAGATTCCATATATGATTTTTTCTTTTATTACGCTTTTCTGCCTGTCCGTATTCAAATTCCTGCCACCTCTGCATTACTGATCCATATACGCCGCAGCCTCCAGCGCCTCCGCCAGTCTCTTTGCCCCCCGGCCGTCCACCAATACCTTGGCTCTGGCAGACATACGCCGACGCAGCCCCGGCCGCGCCATTGCCTGACGGACCAGGCTGTCAATGCGTTCCAGTGTCCCTTTCGGATCGTGATGAAATTCCCCTGCGTTCCAGCCCATGTCCCCTTGTCCCACATATGCTGTCAATGCCTCCTGGTTTTCGGCATAGGAGAAACAGACAAACGGCACTCCCAAGGCGCACAGCTCATACACTGTAGTCCCTCCCGCCGTCACCGCCAGATCGCATCCCCGCATCAGCCCCGCCATGTCCGTCACCTGCCGGTGTACCTTTACCCGGGGATGGGTGGAGGCATAACCGTCAAGCCACCCGCCGTTGGGATTGTAAGGTCCGGACACCACATGGATCTCACAATCTATATCTTCGATCTTCTCCAAGATCTTTCCGGCTATGTTCCCGCTGTCTCCGCCTCCTGTAGTGACCAGCACTCTCTCCACCGGCCCTGCCTGGGGCATGGACCCGGCGGACTCCGAAAACTGGCGGCGCAGAGGGACATACGCCGGGCCGATATATAACCGGGGGAAAGTTCCCCGCCCATAGATCCTTCGGTAGTCCTCCTCCCTGGCAAACGCGTTATAATTGATCACGCCGTCCACGGGCCAGATATGGCCCGGCACGTCCTCCAGCAGATACACGCTGCCGTATGCCCGCAGCGCCTGTAGATACCCGGCGTCTATATAATAGCTGTCCACCAGAAATGCTTTTCTGCCCTCTCCGGCCGCTTTCTCCAGCAGGGGAACTTCCTGGGCCATCCGGCGGTAATCCGTGCCCAGCGCCAGAGCCTTATAACCTCTTGCCCGTGCCTGGGTCGCGCCGCTTTCGTCCGCGCACCAGAAAACAACCCTCTCTCTCTCCCGGATCTCGTCCGCAATAGCCAGACAGCGCATCAAATGTCCCGCGCCGATCTCGGCGTTGCCGTCCGCGCGGATCACAATATCCGGATTTTTCTCTGCCGCTGTAATCTTGCTCACTTTGCTTTCCTCATACAAAACCTTTCCTCCCACAAGCCGTTTCCGGGCTTGTTTCATTCCGGGTTTGTCTCATTCCAGGCATGTGTCTGTACGCATAAAGCGCCTATGCTGTATTGCCTATTCGGATGCATGGCCGAAAGGATTTACTCTCCGGCAAGATCCCAAGTCATGGGAGTTCCCATTTTGGTATCACGGGTGATCTTTTTGCCCAACAGCTGTTCATAATACTTGGTGTGCAGCCCGTCAGCCGGTCTCACGGACCGCAGATTATCCGGGGTAAACACGTCCCCGGCCTTCATATCTTTGGCCACAAACAGGGAACGGCTGTGTTCCCTCTCCCGGACCTGCTTGTCCGACAGGTCGTAGGTCACTCTTCCCAGCGCCTTCTCCACGATGCGGATATTGTCCACCATCTCCTTAAACTCCTGGGGTTCCATGGAAAAAGCGGCGTCCGGGCCACCGTCGCTGCGGCGCAGCGTCATATGTTTTTCCACCATTCTGGCCCCCAGGGCCACCGCCCCGGCAGCCACCGCCGAGCCCATGGTGTGATCGGACAGGCCCGCCAGACAGTCAAAAGTCTGTGCCATGCTGGGAATCGTGCGCAGATTCACATCCTCGTAGGGAGTGGGATAGGCCGAGCAGCATTTGAGCAGGATCACCTGCTCGTTTCCTTCCTCCCGGCAGGTCTGTACCGCCAGCTCTATATCCGCCAGCCGGGCGATGCCCGTAGCCAGGATCACCGGTTTGCCCAGCCGGGCGATCTTGCGTATCAGCGGGATATCGGTGATCTCAAAGGATGCAACCTTGTAGGCCGGTACGTCCATCTCCTCCAGAAAATCCACGCTGGAGAAGTCGAAGGGGGAGGAAAACAGGATCAGCCCCATTTCCCGGGCCAGCTTTTTGAGCTTTGGCTGCCACTCCCAGGGGGTGTATGCCGTCTCGTAGAGTTTGTGCAGTGTGATGCCGTCCCACAGCGTCCCCTGGGTGATCTGAAAGCAGGGGGCGTCGCAATCCAGCGTGATGGTATCCGCCGTGTAGGTCTGGATCTTTATGGCGTCCGCTCCTGCCTGTTTTGCTGCTTTCATGATGTCTACGGCGCGGTCGAAGTCCATGTTGTGGTTGCCGGACATTTCCGCTACGATGAAGGTGGGGGAGGTTTCGCTGATTAGGTGGTCGCCGATTTTTATTTGTTTTTTCATGGTGTCCTTTCTGTGGTGCGGGTTATTATGTTGGGGCGCCGCAGGGGCGTTTCTGGCGATGTTTGGACGCTGGCTGGTGGGTGCCGCAGGGGCGTTTCAAGTGATGTTGGGGTGCCGCAGGGGGACGCTCCAGATGGGGTATGTCCCTGGCTGGACACGCTCTCGCTCGGTTGAACAGCGTAGCGGACGCTAGGCTCAAAAATACTTCGCCAAGCGCCGACGTGTTCATACGGTCCTGCCAGGGACATACCCCATCTGGAGCTGGCTGCCGGCAACGGCATAAAAGATACTGCGATACGCCAAATACCGATTTATCTATTTGATTATAGAATATTTGCGTGTAACCCGCAATGCGTATTTATTGCCTCATTTTCAGCGGATATATCCTTCCGAAATAGAGTAAAATAAAAAACAGATATTAGGTTTCATAGGAAATATGGTCGTATTTCTTGGTTGTTCTTATTTGTTGCCAGCGCTCTTTGGTCATGCGTAGGAATGTTACGTCGTAGGCTTGACCGCCTTTGGTGATGTGGGACTTTTTTTCATCGGTGATCTCGCAGCCGCATAGGAGATGGAGCTGGATCACGCCTTTGTTCAGAGTGAAGACGTCGCTGATCAGGGCATTTTTGCCCAGGCTGTAGAAGATGTGGTCGTACAGACTCATCTCCAAAGACAGGGCTGTCTTCAGGCCGCGCAGTTTCTTTACGCCTATATAGTAGGCCCAGCCCAGTATGCCGTCCTCACGGGTAAGTCCGGTGAGGTTGATGACGCCGGCCTCCTGGCCGTCTATCAGGATCATCCAGTAGCGGACATCCGGGTTGCCGTTTATGGAGGCCAGCCATTTTTTCTGGCCCTCCGGAGTGAGTTTCGGATCTGTGTTCATATAGCGGGTGATATCCGGGTCCATCCTCCAGCGCATGATATTCTCCAGATCGGACTCCTTTATTTCTCGCAGTGTTACGCTCATAGCTTTACCTCGCATATCGTATGCTTGTCGTGTTGCTCCAATAGATATACAAATAGGACGTTCTCTCTCGATTGCACCCCGAAACGGGAGTTTGTATGCTCCAGCGCCGATCCGGCCCCTACTGCGCTTTATTCAGAAAATCGGCTACTCCGGTCATCTCCTCCGCTTCCTCCAGAGATATGGCGATTCCAAGGCGGGATTCCAGTTCGCCAATGATCAGGACTTGGGCCAGAGAGTCCCATTCCTCCAGGTCTTCTATCCGGGTGTCCTCGGTCACTGTGCCCGCCGGTACCTGTAAGATTTCTGTGATAATATCAATGATCTGTTCTTTCAATGCTGTCCTCCGATTCTGGTTTTTATAGTGTATTTGCCTTTTATGTTCCTGCTGCGGTTATCATATATTGTTTCCGCTGCCGCTCTGCTTGGGACTCTGTAAAAGTTTCTATTCCGGTTGTTTCCAATTCTTTGTCTCGGTTCCCGCCCATGTCACATGCGTCCCCCGCGCAGGCCGCTCTTTCAGATGTATGCGGTACTGCAACGCGCCGTCCTCTTCCCGGGAGATCTCCCGGGAGACCGGCTGATAGCCCATGCGCTGGTAGAGTCCGGATACAGGCTGGTTTTTCGCCGTGGGTACATAGCGGCCCCGCAGTATTTCGTAGCCTGCTGCCTGGAGCTCGCCCTCCATATGGCCCAGCAGGGCGTCCTCCACCTGCCTGCCCATCACCCGGCAGCTCAGTACCCATTCCGCAAGAATCGGCTCTTCTCCAGCCATGTCCACGATGGCTGCCGAGACGATGCCGTAATCTCCGAAACGGTCCTCCACTCTATAAAGATACACCTTTTTGGAAGAATCCGCCACTATCTTTTGCATTTCTTCCTGTGTATGGCGAATTGTGGTCAGGTTAAACTGATTGGTCTTGTTAAATAGCTGCGCCAGCCGCTCCATATGGGCCGCAGGGTCCATGGGCTGTATCTTGAGGCCCAGACCGCGCAGATATTGGTCAAAATCCCCTGTCTGCCGTTTGAAATGGCTGCGCTTTTCATTTTCCGCGTACTGTTTTGTCTTCTGTCCGTCCTCCTCGGTGAGCCGGGCCTTGCGGAAATATTTTTCATAGATCTCTGTGAGCGCCGGGGCCAGTTCTTCCGGTCTCTCAGGAAAAGAGGGCACTTCCACCTGGGGCAGCATCTGCTTTACCAGCTCCCGCTCCGCCGGGCTGTCGTCCCAGAACACGATGGAATCCAGGCCTAGATTCAGGTCCTGGGCGATCTGGCGGATATTTTCGTGCTTGGGTTCCCAGTTGATCCGCCATATGGCGAAATCCTCCTGCCGCAGCACCATGTGAGGATGGCTGCGGATCACCTCCAGGGCGTCCTCCTCATTGTTTTTGGACACGATACCCAGCACCGCGCCGGACTGTTCTATCAGCCGCAGCACCCGCTGGGCGTTCTTATAGGCCAGGCCCTGATGATCCTCCGACAATTCCAGGAGCGTGTGTTCCCGCTCACCTGCCAGCCCTCCCCAGAGGGTGTTGTCCAAGTCTACCAGCAGCACCTTTTTTGCTACTCTGCCCTCTGTCTCAGTCAGAGCCGCTATCTCCCGCGCCAGTCTTTTCTGCGCCTCATTGGTGTGCAGTATCTTGCCCAGATACCACATTTTCAGGGAAAAGCTGTTCTCCTCCCCCAGTTTTCCGATGACCTGCCGATAGGGAAAGAGACGGACATTTTCATGGCGGCGCTGTAACCACAGGACGCCCTCCAGCCACTGCCGTTCCAGCTCCTGCCGCACCCAGGGCCTGGGCAGCGCGCCGATCTCCGGCCCCCACAGCCAGGCATCGGACAGATAGTACAGCCGCCCCGGCTGTATACAGCTCTCCATCTGTAAGAGCCAGTTTCGCATACCTGCAGGCATGTGGGGAACTTCCTGCTCTTTCTCAGTCTCCCCGTCTGTCGGCTGTCTGCCTGACTCCCCGGCCTCTGTATCTGTCCGCTCTCTGCCTGACTCTCCGGCCTCCGTATCTGTCTGCTGTATACCTGTCTTCCAGCTCTCCTGCAAGTCCAGATCATGTCCCAGCAATTCCATCAGATCCATGAGCAGAAAGGTGATCTCCGGCGCAAAATCGTAGTATGAGGACTGCCTGTTCAGCAAGACTCCCAGCTCATTGCCATAGCCTTCCGCCTCGTATACCTGATACTCTTTTTTCAGCAGCCGGATGACATAATTCATATTTACATTGGATAACACCGCGATTTTTGTGCCCATATCCCATCCCTTTTTAATGTACTGATGATGCAGTCTAACGGCTACATCGGTTTCAGATTTTTGTTAAGCCTGTCCACCATCCAGGCAATCCGCTTTTCCCGCCCGGCATCGGTCTTGGCATCAAAATACGCCCGTGCGTAAGTCTTCTTTACAGAGGGGGACATGGCTTGGAAATTTGTGAACGCAGGCTCATATCCCTCCAGCAGCGCGGACAGGGCAGCGATCTGTTCCTCCGTGACCGCCACAGGCTTGGGCGCGTCCCACTGGCCGTTTTGTTTGGCCTCCTCTATCTTCTTTCTGCCAAAATCGGTCATAAGCCCCCGTTCTTCCAGATTCTGTGCCAATGCCTTATTTTTCTCCGACCACTTGCTCTTATCTCTGCGCATGGAAAAATATTTCCTATAGGACTTATCGTCAATGCTCTGCATCTGTCCGTCGATCCATCCAAAGCACAGGGCCTCTTCAAGGGCCTCTCCCGCCTTTACGGTTTCCGGTCCGCCGGATTTGCCAAACACAAGCCAGATACCCTCGCTGCTAAGACAATGCTCCCCAAGCCAGTTTCTGAATTCTTCTCTGCACGCGAATTGCATAATATCGCTCATCATCTGCTCCCTTTTCTCCGCTCTGTTTTTTACACTGCCCGGAATACTTGTTGCGGATTATTCTGTGTCTGCCATCTTTCCGTCTTCGACCCGGACGGCGACCTGCCAGTCGTCCTCGTAAATGATTGTTCCCACAAAATTTGTATATACCACATCATACGGTTTTTGATATTTATCCAGCAAAGCCATGGCCGGTTTCAATATCTCCAGCATTTCTGCGGTATTATTACTCTTGAAAAAAGTGATGACCTTTTCGCGGTTCTTACAGGGTTCAGGTTCGGGAAGATTCTTTTTAAACCATTCATCAATCGCTATGAAACGCTCTCTTTCTTCCTCGCTCAGCCGTTTCTCCCCGATCAGATTCCAACAGAGGCTGAAAATGCCTTTGGGATATTTTGTAATGTAGGAGTTCTCTCTGCCTTGTATTCTCACATACCTATATTCCATATTTTCCCCTTCCCCGGCTGTTGCCCGGCATCCCCTATAGTTTGTATTGCATAAATTTTTCATTGGGAAGAAATCCATAGTCCGCATACAGTTTTACTCCCATATCGGAAGCAGTAATCTGTACCACCCCGCACCCATGTTCCTTTGCGTCATTTACAACACGGGACAATAGTTCTCTTGCTATGCCCTTTCTTCTGTAGCAGGGGTTGGTATACATGCTGGAAATCAATCCTATTTTACCATTGGGACTGCCGAAATAAGGGGGTTTTTCTACAAACGACATGCCGCTGGTTCCGATGATCTTATCCCCTTCAAAAGCAAGCCATGATACAAATGTGCCGTCGGCCATATGGCGGTGATAATAGTCCATCAGCGCCGGTTTTAGATCAATCTCCTCCGTTGCTCCCTCTTCCCGCAGCTGATCGATCCTCATATGGATAAAGGTATCCAGATCTTTTTCTGTAAGTCTTTTATACTCTATGTCCATGTTATATTTGTCCTCTCTGCCCGATTCTCATAAATATGGGGACAAAATTATTCCCCGTTGTCAGCCCTGCATGAAACGGAACTTTATCTCCGCGATCTCCCAGTCCGTCAGATTGTCTATATCCTGTACCTCCAGCTCCGACACCACATAGGGCAGGATATCACCTGTCATCAGTTTCCGGTTTCTCTTAAAAGCCTCGGTATAAAACAGGTAGAACTGTCCCACGTCATGATAGTGAGGCTCCAGATCCTGGGATCTGCTGTCCAGATACTGGGGGTACTCAAACACCAGCCGCCCTTCCTTTACAAGCATAGCTCTCTGGGGCGGGTAGGAGAATGCCACCACCGGGATCAGCGTATCCGCGCCGCTGCTCTCCAGCCTTTCCATGGCGTCCCGCAGCTTGTCGGCAGTCACAAAGGGCGCTGTGGGATAGATGCAGCAGCCCAGCTCATAATGCTCCCCTCTCTTTTCATACTCCGCCAGAACTTCCAGCAGCACGTCATTGGTGGTGGCATAGTCACCCGCCGTACTCTCGCTGCGGTAAAAGGGCACCTCTGCCCCGTAGCGGCGGGCGATTTCGGCAATCTCTCCGTCATCCGTGGACACCATCACCGTGTCAAACAGCTTAGACTCCAAGGCCGCCTCTATGGAGTAGGCCAGTATGGGTTTGCCGCAGAACTCCCGGATATTTTTTCGGGGAATCCGCTTACTGCCGCCCCTGGCCGTTATGATCGCTATCTTACGCATGTTTTTCTCCGCCTTTCCGCCCGATGTGTGCCCGCATCCTCTTTTTCCATTTGCGCACCCACACTTTCAGCCCGTAATAAAAGTAAAATTTCGCGTCAGACCGCATCTGCAGGGCGATCATCTGCTGCTCCTCATGGTCCGTATACTGCCTGTAGTAGGGATTGTCCTGAAAATCGGGAAAAGCCTCACGCATCCCCCTGCCCAGTTCCCTCACAAAGGAAAGCCTTCTGTGGGGGCATCCCAGCATATAGGAAAAAAGGGTTATGGCATAATACAGTTCCGTGAACCGGTACTGTATCTCCGGGTAATACTGCCGGAGGAACCCTCTCTCCCGACACTGCCGGAGCATCAGCCCCGCCGCCGCCATCCTGTCCCGGCATTTCTCCTCGGATATATAGTGCACCGTGGAGGAGGAATGCTGGTAATAGTAGTAGAGGGGTTCCTCCACCCGCTCAAAACGGGTGAAATACAGAGACCAGACCGGGCCGGCGCAGTTGTCCTCATAGAAGATCCCCTCCGGGAAGTCCAAGTGATTGTCTTCGATCACCTGGCGCTTATAGATCTTGATCACCATACTGCCGGAACGCATAATGAGGCTGCCGTGTTTCTCCCGGTCCAGCACCCCGGTCTGCTCCGATGAGTTGTTCTGTACCACTTTTCCCACCTCAAAGGTATGGGAATCCACCAGATTATAGTCGCAGCCCACCATATCCGCGCCGGTCTCCCTGGCCCGGTTCAGCAGCTTTTCGTAATAGTCCGGCGTCACCCAATCGTCGCTGTCGATAAAGCCGATCCACTCCCCTGTGGCTGCTTTCATTCCTGTGTTCTTGGCGCCGCCCTGCCTCCTGTTCACCTGATGGGTCAGAACCCGCACCTTGTCCGGATACCTCTCGGCATACTCCTGCAAAATATCCGGAGAATTGTCCGTGGATGCATCGTCCACGGCGATAATCTCATAGTCGGTGACGGTCTGATTCACCAGACTGTCCAGACAAAAATTTAATTTTCCCTCCGCTGCCATATTGTAGACCGGCACGATCACGCTCAGTAGCATGAGATATCCTCCGTTCCTGCGGCGCCAATGCTGCCATCCCGCTTACATCTCCCGGACGTTACGCGGACAGCGCCCACACTATAATGTCAACCGGCATGGGGATGTTCCCCCTCTGGATTGCCTCTCTCCACCACGGCCCGGCCGTCCTGCACCCGGTATACCAGGTCGCATTTCTCTATGGTCTGCAACCTGTGGGCAATGATGATCAGCGTCTTGCGCCCCTGGAAATGATTGATGGATTCCATGATCGCCGCCTCGGTGTCATTGTCCAGCGCCGAGGTGGCCTCGTCTAATATCAGCACCTCCGGGTCGTTATACAGCGCCCTGGCAATACCTATACGCTGCCGCTGTCCGCCGGAGAGCCGAATCCCCCGCTCGCCGATGCTGGTCTCCAGGCCTTCCGGCAGGGTCCTGATAAATTCATCCAGCTGCGCCTCCCGCAGGGCCTCCCACAGCCTGTCCTCGTCGATCCTCTCCTCGGGCACTCCGAAACACACGTTCCTGCGTATGGTATCATCCAGCATAAAGATCATCTGGGGGATATAGCCCACATTTTTCAGCCAGGCCCTGTAATGGGCCATCACATCCACGCCGTCCGCCGTGATCTGCCCCTGCTGCACCTTGAGCAGTCCCAGCAGGATATCCACCACCGTACTTTTACCCGCGCCCGAAGTCCCCACGATGCCCACGCTCTTGCCGATGGGTATGGTCAGAGACGCGTGGTCAAAGATCTTTTTCTCGGTGCCCGGATAAGCGTATACAATGTCCGCAAGCTCAATCTTCTCCCGCACCGGCAGCTTTTCGTCCGTGTCTGTGGCGTAGCTCATATCCACGTTTTCGCCGCTGATCTCCTCCTGCAGGTCATCGCTGACCGCCATCAGAAAAGGCTCGCAGAAATCTATCTTGTTCATCTGGTTGTTGATGCGGTTGACGCAGGGCAAAAGCGCCATGGCCGCCGCGGCGAAAGCCGTCAGCGTGGTCACCATGTCGCTGCTGTCCACGCCGCTGGCCAGCATATAGATGATGTATCCGATCATACATGCCACGCAGACCGTCTCGATCAGCAGCTTGGGTGTCTGGCTGTACAGATCGTTCTTGCGGGCCGCAGTGACATAGCCGTTGCCGTAATTTAAGTATTCGTCCACAAAATACTGCTCCTTGCAGGATATCTTGATCTCCTTGACTCCCTGCACCGTCTGGGATATCCATTTCAGCAGGCCGCTGTAGCAGTCCTGGTGCTGGGCCGCCGCCCTCTGCAGCATGGGTTTTAACACCCACTTGATGGCGGCCAGCAGCAGGACCATCACCACCGCGATCAGGATCGTCATCACCGCGTCCTCCACCAGCAGGAATCCCACCAGAAACAGAAACATGATCATGTCGGAGGTGAGCTGCAAAAGCGCCAGGATCAGAGCGTACATATTGTTCACATTGGCAGTGATATTCCTCTGGATCACCGCCGTATCCGCGTTGAGATAATATTCATAGCTCCGCCGCAGATATCCCCGCATCATCCGCTCGGAAGTGCTGAACTGATTGGAATATACAAAGGCCAGGGTGGCTTTCTGCTGAAAGAACAGGAACACATTCTTAAGCACATACGCCAGCACCAGTCCCAGCATTACGATCACGGAAAAACGCATCCGGGAGCCGCCCCCCAGCCATAGATAAGCCTGGTGGAGCAGTCCCGGCCTGTCTATGGCCTGGCTGTCCATGACGATCTGCACCACCGGCAGGATCATCCCCACCCCCAGAGTCTGCAGGGCCGCGCTGATGACCATCAGCACCACCAGCCATCCCATAGCGCGTTTCTGGGCCTTATCCAGTAAAATGTTCAGTTTCTTTAATATATGTCCCATAAATATATACTCTCAATCCTGTCTGATTTCTTGTCCCAGATTGACGCCCGGCTGCCCTGTTTCAAGTCCACACTGCCAAATCCGTCTGTGCCGTCTCTGTGCCTGCCAGCCCTTAATCTGCTCATGCCCTCTGTGCCTGCCGCCCCTCAGATCTGCTCATTCTGCCTGTGGACCAGCGGATCTTCATACATGTCCATAAAAGCCTCCCCCAGCCGCACTTTTTCATCGGCGAACCGAATGGCTCCCACCTCCGTCAGCACCGCCACCACCTTCTTAAAGTGAATGCCCGGGAAAAAATTCAGCATCTCCATGGGCACCGTGGCGTCAAACTGAGGATACTCCCCAAACAGCGTCCGGTAGTCCAGCGCATCCCGGGGATGGGGCTTTAAAAAGATCTTTCCCTCCGGCTCGAATCTGGCTATGATATCCCGGAATATCCTCTCCCGTATCTCCAGACTGCACAGGGGATCGGTGAGGATCAGTATCTTGTCCTGCCCGGAAACACCGTCCCCGTCTGCACTACCCAACTGAGCCTTCAACCCCTCCATATCCCGCACAAAGGCCCGGAGGATGATGTCCTTGTCCTCCTGGGTCAGCCGGTCCACCAGCTCCTGCCGGGGCTGCTGCACATATTTTCGGTAGGGGTATTTTAACAGGGATATGTCGTTGACTTCCATATCTATACAGTATTTCCCATATCCGTTTTGAATAAAGATCAGATTGCACCGCTCAGACAAAAATGCTTTCAGTCCGAAATGCCCTCTGTTGTCATACCTCGCCGCGTCGTAGTTTTTCAGACAGTTCAGCCCGTCCTCCAGCGCGTGATAGGGAATCCTGTATACGTTCAGATAATATCCGATGGGGTCGGAGTCGCAGTACACATACACCTGGCCGTACTCCCGCAGATTCACCGGGATCGTGGGGGCCAGCGCCCGGGCAAACTTTCTGGTGAACTTCACCCGGTTTATCAGATTCTTTACCAGGTTTCCCGTGTCCCGGCGGTATCTCGCCAGCTCCGGAAAGGCGGTGTCCCTCTTTTCGTCAAAGGGTATCACAGCCTGAAACAGCCCCGTGGCCTCCACCCTCTCCCCCAGACGTTCAAAGTCTATGGACAGGCTGCTGAGCACCAGCGTGGCCTGGCCCCGCTGCTCTCTGGGGCGGTTTAATTCCTTTAAAAACGTCACATATACATGATAGTAGGTGTGACAGATATAGATGCGTTCCTTCATACTCCGGAGCCCTCTCTTCATCGGCATGATCCCGCAGGCCTGGGGCGCAAAACAGCAGGCCCTGGGGACAGTATAGCATATTATGTTCCCTTATTCCAGTGGTTCCGCAGGGGTCAACCGGCAGATCACAAAATCATAATACATATAGTGGAACCGGAAAGCCTGTTCAATGTTGTAATAAGGGGCAAAATCCGGCATGTCCCTGTGGGCAAATCCATATAGCCAAATATTGCCCGTCACATCCCGGAGCTGTTCCCACTGTGTGAACACGGACGTATTCCGAAAAGGGGAGAAGGGCGGCAGATACCCGTAGCCCATATACTGCCTGTCAGGATGATAGACACTGAGGAGCAGGGGATGGATATCTGTGGCCATGATCATATCCTCCTGTCCCACATTGCTCTCAAAAAATGCCTCATACTCCTGCAGCCCCGGGTCATATTCCAGTTTCAGCTCGGATCGGTACTGCGCCGCAAAGCAGCACACAAACACCAACAGCACCGCTGCCCTGACCCGAAGAGAAGATATCTGTTTCATTCCCACCGCGTAAAACAGTGCCAGGGCTCCGAACCCCGGAAAGATATAGCGTCCCAGAAAACAGGGCGTCACGTAATAGGACAGCAGACCTCCGGTCAGCGCGGTAAGACCCAGTATACCCATGCCCCAGCCGGGAATATAACATTTGCTGCTCCGCATCCTGTCCACGGCGTAATATCCCAGAAACAGGGTGAGCGCCATACCCAGATAGATCACCGACATGATCGGGGTATCCATGGCGGAAAACCATTCCTTGCAGTAATCCATCAACGTATACATATCGGGGACGAACAACTGCTCATTGGCCCCCGCGGACGCGATTCTGGTCTGCATCTGCCTGTAGACCACCAAAAGCCAGGCCATATAACACAGACCCACGGCCAGCCCGCTGGCCAGATACCATTTCAGCAGGGCGTACTTTTTGCGGTAGAGCAACGCCCCCAGAAGTATCAGATACAGTATAAATGTTTCGATCATGGAAAAAGTATGGCTATAGACACTGCCTATGCCGCACAGGCTGAGCAGAATCCACTTCGCGGAAGAGGATTGTTTCAGAATGCCGCAGGCCAGCAGTCCGGCGGCGGTAAAAAAGAACAGTCCCATGGCGTACATCCGGGCGTTGCCCGCCTGCACGCACATGCTGGGCATCAGGATCGAAAAAAGCATAAAATACACGGAAGTCTGCTCATCGTACAGCCTTTTTACCCCGTATTTTCCCAGGAGCATATAGGCAAACATCCACAGCAGAGAGAACAGCTTTAACGGCCAAAAATGGGGCCCGCCGCCGCACAGAGTATAGAACCCTTTCAGCAGTATATAATAAAAAGGAGCGTGGACGTCCTGGGAGGTGATCCTCACCAGCTCCCCCAGCGGATGGGAGATCAGCGCCGCCGTATATGCCTCATCATACCACAGATTGTCGGTGATACATAAGGCTCCCCACACTATCAGCCCCATATACGGAAGAGCTGTCCACAGGATATGATATACCTTGGATGTTCTCTGTTCCATTGCCGCTCCTTTCATTTCCATGCCTTTTTAGGCACCGTTTCCGATTTATGATAGTATACAATAGGGACGTCAAGGATGCAATGATAAAGGTAGACAATTTGTAAGAAGTTGGATATAATGTTACAGAAAAGAATTCCAGCCATGAAGGAGACAGAGCAATGGAAAGATCAACCAGACTCCGGATAGACAGCGGAGCAGCCGCCGATTGGAAAAATATTTTTTTCGGGATTCTGCCTGTAATAGTACTTTTGTTCGGCGCGGTAATACGCCTTATATATCTGGGCAGCGTACCCGGGGGCCTACATCAGGACGAAGCGTTTGTGGCCTTGAACTCTTATGATCTATATCATGAAGGCAGAGACTCCGCCGGATTGCGTATGCCAATATATATGTCCAGCTGGGGAGACGGCCAGAGCGCGATGTACAGCTGGCTGCTGACCTTTCTGATGTTCCTGACCGGCGGGGAGACAAGCATATATCTGTACCGTCTGCCTCAGGCACTGATATCCGTCTTTACGCTCTGGGCAGTCTATTGCCTGATGCGGCATATGTTCAATCGGACAGCCGGGCTGTGGGCCTTGTTTCTACTGGCGGTATGTCCCTGGCATGTGATGATGTCCCGTTGGGCCCTGGATGCGAATCTTGCTCCCGGTTTTCTCATTTTCGGGCTGTTTTTCTTTGTAAAAGGTCTGGAAAACCAACGCTGTTTTATGTTGTCGGCTCTTTTTTACGGTATGAGCCTGTATTGCTATGCCGTCATCTGGATCATCGCTCCCATATTACTTTTTATGCAGATTGTATATGGGATATGCGCGAAAAAGATCCGTCTGAGCAGGTGGACTCTCCTGTCTGTGGTCATCCTGTTCTTGCTTGCGTTGCCCCTGTTGCTCTTCGTGCTGATAAATATAGATGTTTTGCCGGAAATTTCACTTCCGTTTATAACCATACCCAAAACGGTGGGATTCAGAGGGAGGGAAGTTTCTTTCAGACTGCAAAATATCATAAGCAACCTGAAAACAGCCGCAAGACTGCTGATCAGACAGGACACCGGCAATGTATATGACGTGCTGCTGCCCTGGGGACTCTTTTACAATATAGGGCGGGTGATGATCCTGCTGGGTGCCGTCCTTCTCTTCTTAAACACCCTCGTCCATATGGTCAGGAGAAAATTTTGCTACGAGTTTTTCATAGCCGCCAATGTACTGTGCGGCGTGATCAATTGCCTGTATCTGTCGGCAAGGATGCACCAGGTGAACAGTCTGTTCATCCCTCTGGTTCTGCTTGAATCCTATGGTGTGTGGCAGATCACGGCCTGGTTTACCCATAAGAAGAAAATAATCGGCCTGACTGCGGCAATATTAACCGCCGGCTGCTATTGCGTGTGTTTCCTGCTGTTTCAAAAAGATTACTATACCAAATATAAAGCCATTACGGAGGCCTATTTCGCGGCAGGAGTGCAGGAATCCGTGGAATATGCCCTGGAGGTGAGCAAAGAACAGGGATTTTCAACCATCTGCGCCGAAAAGGCCACCCAATGGCCACGGCTGCTCCTGTTCACCAATACCCTGCCTACGGAATATCTGGCCCATGTTAAATATGACCAGTTCCCGGCCCCGGCCAGCTTTGAAAAAGACGGATTGCTTATCAAAACCCGCGTAGATTATGAAAATATCGATCTAAACAGCATATACATCATCTATTTCGCGGATGTAGAACCGTTTTTAAATGATTTTGATATTACCGAATTTTATGACTGGCGGGTGGCCGTGCCTGTTAACAACAGCAAAGATGCGACAGGCCCGCAAATTGATACCGCATCTTATGTACAGCAATGATCCACGATATGAGGAGAATCCGATTATGAATCCGTTTACAAAAATTGGAGGGCAGATATACAGGGCGGGGCTAAGATCCGTACAGGTTCTTACCCTTTGCCTGCTGGGAATGCTGACCGTATGCAGCCTGTTATGGGGATATTACGCGGAGGAGATGGAAACCCAGGCCTCCATTGCCCATAACGAGCCCTTTCTCCTCTATCTTCCCTGTATGCTGATCCTTATTCTTCCGCCGGCCCTGCTGCTGCGTTTTCTCCATACACATAATACCCGGATGGAGCTTAAAAAACAGTGTTTTCTGGGAATCGCTTTATGCTGGATCTGTATCTGGGGCATATTTCTGATCCTCTTTGGCAGATCCATTCCCTTCGCAGACTCCTCCAGCGTATTTTCCATAGCCGAGGCGCTGGCGTTGGGACATACGCAGGTGATCCATCCCACAGACTCCTATCTCTCCTACTATCCCCAGCAGATTGGCCTTATAGCTTTTTACGAGATAATTTTGCGGATATGGAACCTGTTCGGGATCACCTATTCGGCCAGCTATATCATACAATGCGTCAATGTGGGTATGGCCTGTCTCATCGTATATTTTCAGTACGGCATCACCGGCCTGTTATCCCACGACAGCGACGGTGCCTGCATTTCATATATTTATCTGGTCATGCTGAACGCGCCCCTGATCGTCTATACCTCTTTTGTCTACGGGGAGATACCCTCCTTCGCTTTTCTCAGCGGAGGATTGTGGCTCATGCTGAAGTATCTGAAACATAACGGCGTCAGCGGCAAAAAGGGATATCTACAGATGGCCGGATGTCTGATGATGCTGACGACCGCCGTGGCGCTGCGCAAGAATTCACTGATCGTCATTATTGCCGCCGTTCTCGTTTTCCTCTGGGAGTGGCTCATATCCCACCGGCACCGGCTGCTCTTGTTCGGGATACTGCTGGCGCTCTGCTCCGTCACCGCCTTGCCCGGCATCCAGCACATATACCAGCGGCGGGCAGGTAATACATTGAGCAGCGGAGTCCCGGCCATTTCCTATATCGCCATGGGGATGCAGGAATCGAGCCGTGGAAACGGATGGTACAACGGTTTCAACTTTTACACATATCAGGACAGTCACCTGGACACCGCCGTCACCGCCGCAAAAAGCAAAGAGGCCATCTCCACGTCTCTGGCCGCTTTCCGCGCGGACCCCGGTTACGCTTTCCGGTTTTACCGGGACAAATTCCTGTCCCAGTGGACGGACGGCAGCTATTTTTGCAGACAGGCCACATATACGCATACCAATGCCCGCAGGGAGATCGTAGAATCTCTCTACTCCGGCAAGCTGTCTAAACCCTTTATTCATTATTGCAATATCTATCAGCTGTTGGTGTACGCCTGCTCCTTCCTCTGTCTGCTGAGCCAGTGGCGCCACCGCAGGACCAACGGCGTCCGCCTGCCTTTTTATACGGGTGTGATCGCCGTGTTAGGAGGCTTTTTATTCCATATGATGTGGGAGGCCAATTCCCGTTATATCCTGCCCTATTTTCTGCTCCTGCTGCCCTATGCGGCCTCAGGGCTGGGAACCGGGACAGAACGGGCAATACGCAAAGGAGAGTTTTATGAAAATACCTGTCAGAAACATTAATATTCCCCATCCCTCCCGCAAGGCGCTGTCTCTCATATGCCTTCTCGCGCTGGTATTATCTCTGGTTCCGCTGCTATATATGGGACGCTATACCCATCCCACCGGCGATGATATCTATTATGGCGTGGACGCTCATCTTATCTGGGAAGAGACCGGCTCTCTCACACAGACCATAGGCAGTGCCCTGCGGGGAGTGGCTCATGATTACCGGACCTGGCAGGGCACCTACGCCGCTATGTTCCTTATGCGATTACAGCCCACCGTTTTCTCCGAAAATCTGTACTTCCTAACATCTTTTCTGGTCATCGGATTACTGCTGGGCGGGTATTGGTATCTGCTGTGCCAAATACGTAACTATATCATTCCTTTTGAGAAATACGAACTTATCGGAATCTGGTCCGTGTTAATGGTCCTCTCCCTCCAATGGGTGGTTTCACCGGGAGAGGCTTTCTATTGGTATAATGGAAGTGTATATTATTCGGGCTTTTACGGTATCACAATGTTTCTGTTTGGCATGCTCTGCAAGTACATCTTCACACACAAAAAAACTACACTGGCAGCAATTCTGTGTCTGGCGTTTCTAGTGGGCGGCAGCAATTATCTGACTCTGCTCTGGAGCATGTTGGTGCTGGTGCTCACCGCCCTCTGGAGTTTATTGAAAAAGCATCCCAAACGCCTGTCCCTAATCTGTATCGCCCTATTTCAGATCGCCTGTTTTGCGGTCAGCGCCTCTGCCCCGGGCAATGAGGTCAGACAAGCCCTCTCCGCTAAACTCCCGGCAGGAAAGGCCATCCTGTTCAGTCTCCTGCAAGGTACGGCCTATCTCTCTGCCTGGCTAAACGGCTGGTGGGTGCTGGGCGCAATAATACTGTTGCCTTTCATGGTACCTGCCTTCGGAAAATTAAAGTATCGCTTTTCCCACCCTTTTATAGTGACGGCATTTATGTATGGTATGTTCTGCGCCCTGTCCTGCCCTACGTTCTATGCGCAGTCCAGCACAGGTCCCGGCCGTGTACTGAATGTTGTCTATTATGGCTTTGTTATTACTTCATATATTTCTCTTTTCTATTTGGCGGGGTGGGTATATAATAATTGCGGAGAATTACAGGACAAACTGCATGTTTTGTTTCCCCTGTTCTGTAAGCTGCTGGTGCCCATCACCGTTCTGCAGATATGCATAGGGCTAAATGACGATACTGTCATGCTCTCCGCCAGTGTACAGGCCATGCGTGATATTGTCCGTCAGACCGGCTCCGCCTATGACCGGGAGTACAAGGCCAGAATACGACACTTGCAGGAGCTGCCTCCTTCCGATATCGTACTGATGCCCTATCAGAACCGCCCCCTGACCGTATATGTGGGAGACTATGGCCCCGCCGCCGATCAGGGCAGCAACCGGGCGCTGGCCAGATGGTACGGCCACAACTCCATCATTGTTGACTATAGCTCGCAGGAGAATTGATCCGGGCGGGCAGAAATGAGGTATATTATGGAAAAACCTGCGATCTGCGGCGGTGTTCCCGTCCGCTCCACACCCCTTAGTTACGGGAGACAGTTTATCGACGAGGAAGATATACGTGCCGTGACCGACACGCTGAAAAGCGATTATCTGACCTGCGGCCCGCGTATCACACAGCTGGAACAAAAGCTCTGTGAGATCACCGGGGCAAAATATTGCGTGGCCGTCAGCAACGGCACGGCAGCGCTTCATATAGCGGCACTGGCGGCAGGTATAGGCCCCGGGGACGAAGTGATCACCACTCCCATCACCTTTGCCGCCAGCGCCAACTGCGCTCTGTACTGCGGGGCCAGACCTGTGTTTGCGGATATCAACCCGGATACCTACAATATAGACCCCGCATCAATCCGTGACCGTATCACCCCCCACACCAAGGCTGTGGTGGCGGTGGACTTTACCGGTCAGGCGGCGGAGTTGGACGAGATAAGGGCTATCTGCCGGGAACACGGTCTGACCCTGATCGAAGACGCGGCCCACTCCATCGGCACGCGCTATAAGGGACAGCCCGTGGGCAGTATCGCGGATATGACCGCGTTCAGTTTCCATCCCGTCAAGACGGTGACCGCCGGAGAGGGCGGAGCCGTAACCACAAACAGCAGAGAACTGTACGACAGACTGGTCCTGCTCCACGCCCACGGCATCACCCGTGACCGCAGCCGGATGGTACATCCCACCGACGATCCCTGGTACAATGAACAGGCCGCTTACGGTTTCAACTATCGCATGACGGAGTTCCAGGCAGCCCTGCTGATGAGCCAGCTGGACAAACTGGAGCGCTTTTCCCGCCGCCGCAGGGAGATCGTGGCCAAATACGACGCGGCCTTTGCCCGGATTCCGCAGCTGCAGGTACAGCAGGAGATACCGGAGTCCGATACCACCCGGCATCTGTATATCCTCAGGCTGCGCAGTGAAACCCTGCGCTGCACCCGCAGAGAATTCTTTGACGCGATGGAAGCGGAGGGCATCCATTCGCAGGTACACTATATGCCGGTATACTGGCACTCCTACTACGAGAGCCTGGGCTATGAAAAGGGCCTGTGCCCTCAGGCGGAGCGCTATTACCAGGAAGTCATGAGCCTGCCCCTGTACTATTCTCTGACAGACGGGGACGTGGAAGATGTGATCCGCATCGTGGAGAAATTGATATCCTACTATGCCAGATAGATCCGCATTTACTTCCGGTTATCGCATATTTAAAGGGGTTGTCGCATAAGCTGCATCAACCCCTTTATCTATGCCAAACTTCATTATTTTATCTTCTCACATATCCATAATGCCAGATTGAAACGCCCTTTTCCGTTGAGATGGATACCGTCCGCATGCAATAAACTCTCTTCTCGGACGCACTGCTCCAACTGCTCATATATATCCATATATGGCAGACTGTATTCCTGCGCCACTTCTATCGCCGCCTCCGCATACTCCGCCAGAATTCCTCCCGTTTCATTGGCAACCAGAGAACCGTTCTCCCAATAGGTAATGTAACCCGGCGTTATGACCACGATCTCCGCCCCGGGGTAGGCGGCCTGCAACTGCTCTAAGCTTACCCGCATGGCACCCGCATATGTGGCCGTATCATATTTGTCCCCGGATTCCACCAAAAGCCCCTGCATATAGTCATTGATCCCATAGTTCAAGAAAAATATCAGACGCCCCTCCCCCTGTTCAATCCGGGAGAATTCCTGTACCCCTTCATATGCGGCTACTCCTTCCGGTATATCGCCGGTCTGTCCGCCGCATAGGTTTGTAATCACATCCATTCCGGACATCCCTGCCCATCCGCCTGCCGACAGGCAGATTCCTCCGTATCCGCAGTTAATACATTTTGCCCCGGTAAATCTCTCCACCACACCCGGTACGGACGTGCTGTCCGTATAATTGCCAAAAATACTGTCACCCAAAAATACAAACGTGGATTGTTCCCATTCCCCCATGTCAGGTATGCGGTGCTGCCAGGAGTCTAAAGTGTTCTCCAGTTCATTCAACAGGTCTTTTCGATTGTCCCCTGTCACCTTATACCGCTGGTCACAGAACACCTCCAGCGTCAGTGTATGAGTGACGCTGGCGTTCAGCACCCCTTCCCCGGCATAATTATCCTGATTGCAGATCAGCCATTCCTGTCCGCCAATATAGAATGTCAGCACATTTTCCGGCGTAACCAACGCCTCCATGGCCCGCCCGTAGCTCCCTATGCCCTGTACTCTTTCCAGGTCCGATACGGACTGCCATTCCTCCCAGGACGGATATGACAAAAGAACTTCCCACCGGATCTCGTCCCGTTCCCCCAGCAGTTCTTCTATCGTATCCTGCCAGTCCAAATCCTCCTCCCAAGCCAGATGCCGCTCCAGCCTGACAGGGTCAATTCCCAAGTATATCCGCTCCGGCAAATCCTCACCGGAGAGCAGCATTTCCAATGCTCCCGTCAACTCCATATAATTATCCAGAACCGGCTCGACCTTCAGGACCGATACTCCCCGATAGTTAAGGAAATCCTCCTCCGCGAAAGACTCCAGCGGATACATGGCTAAAAACACTGCCTCATATTTTTCATCACTTAAAGCCTCCAGATAAGGCTGCAGTGTATCCATCTTGGTCTTATAACGCAGATAGCGATAGGTCTCCGCAGGTCTGTGGGTTTCCGGTATTGTATAGGATTCCACTATGCTGCGCTCCGCGGGCGGGAACAGAATGTACACTGCCGCCGCCACTGCCATAAACGTTGCCACCCATATGAAAATCAATATAACTCCAAATAACTTGGAAAAGAGAGTTGTCTGTCTGTTCTTTCTCATTCTACAACTACATTTTCTCCTAATTTAGTGTACTGTGGCATATGTGCCCGTTGCCCACTATCTGGTCCGGTAAATACATACCCTGCCATCCTGCCCAATCTGTTCCATACCCAGCTCTTCACATCTTTCCTGCAATCGCCCGTTCACAGGGATCGCCAGATACAGGCTTTGCAGCTCCTCCAAATGCTCCTCCACATATTCCCTGTAGCAGCAGCTGACGCCCCATCCGGGCGGCAGGGCGTACAACACCTGCCAGTCCGTAAGCACGGCTCCCTGCTCTCCGGAATCCGCCGGAACATCATTAAAAGTCCAGATCACCACATTGTCAAAATTGGGGACATCCTCCTCCCGCAGCCTGAGTTCCCGGGCAAATGTCTCCTCCCACTGCTCCATCTGCGCCACTCTGTCCTGCTGCGTAAAATAAATCTGATAATCGCCGGGCTGATCCCCCCGATACCAGAACAGATAAATACACAGAGCGCCTATCACCGTGGCCTTTTTGTAGAATCTGGTCTCCATCAGCGCCACAGCCAAAATCCCCACTGCCATAAAGGTCAGCAGATGCTTACTGCCCTCCTTCATTTTATACATTAACAGCAGAGCCATCCACATGCTGAAGAAACAAAATGCAAGATATCCGTTAAGTAACGCCTGCTTTTTTCTTTTTTTGCGGATATCCGCCACACACTGCCACAGCAGGAGCCCCAGAAGCGCAAGATACACTGCAAAAAAAGCCCCCTCCGCAAGACCGCTCTTTAACCCTTGCAGGGTAAGAGCCATAAAAGTCCGCCCCTCATAATAAATCTTAGCCAGAACGCCCTTGATACCTGCGAAAATATGTCCCTGTAAAAAAGGCTCCAGCCACTCGGTCTTAAACAGGGGCGTGAAGTATTCCGCCCCCAGATAGCGCTTGATCAGCAGATAGCCGCCCGCGGTCAGCCCCATTGCCGCAAGGGAACCCAGAATACCGGATAGCCTGTGCCTGCGCACCCACAGATATGCCGGAGCCAGCATAAACAATATCAGATAGGGGCGCATCAGCGTCATGACGCTCCCCATCACAAAAAGCAGCGCCACCTTGCCTGCCGTCTCCTTTTGCGCCGTGTGTATCAGCAGCCCCCAGTACACCGTCAACATGCTAAAACAGATGATCTCAGGCATGCCGCACAGCATGTAGCGGGTATAGGGCCAAAAGCAGCAAAACAGCAGCCCCATCAGTCCCAACTGTTTCCACTTGGGCTTTGTTAACAGCACAAACAAAAATACGGCCAGCGTCATCAGCAGGATATTGCTGTAGACCGGAGCCATCAGATCCCAGCCAAAAAGCAGGCCGTACAGCAGCCAGGGCCACACCAGCACCGGGCTCCAGGCCGCAAAAGAAAGTTTCAGCGCATGGCTCTCGTTAAACCCAAAATATCCCTGAGGATAGCCATGGGATAAGATTCCCTCTACCTGTTTATAATAGAACAGCTCGTCATTCCACTGGGAGGAGGGCAGATAGACCTGCCACAGGCTGCCCCCCTGGGCAGCGCAGGCCGCAATACAGCACAGCAGCGGCAGCAGCGCCAGCAGCCCCGCCTTCAACGTCAGTATCCGTCTGTCCCGGTCCCACCAGCTCCATAATGTCCCGAAAATGTTACTATTCCTCGTTTTCTTCCCCATTAATACGCTCCCTTATCACATATTGAGGCGAGTTGTTAAGACTGATATAGATCCTGCCGATGTACTCTCCTATCATTCCCAGCAAGATCATGATCATACCGCCGAAAAAGACAATGGCCGCCATAGTGGAGCTAAATCCCATAGGCACCTGGGGATTCAGCAGGCGTTTTACGATGGTATACAGCCCGTACACAAATCCCATCGCCGCGCTCAAGATCCCCACACAGGTGGCGATCCGCAGGGGTTTCACGGAGAAAGCGGTAAACCCGTTGAACCACAGGCCAAACAGTTTCTTAAGCGTGTACCCTGAGCTGCCCTCCTGCCGCTCTCTGTGATCCACTTCCACGTTGGCAATATTTCTGGTGGCACGCAGCACCAGACCGATCACATACGGATAAGAGTTCTCATAGCGGATCATATCGTCGACCACAAATCTGCACACCGCAAAATAGCTGGAGATATACAGATCTTTGGGCTTTTCCAGCATAATCCGGGTCATCCGTTCATTGACTCTGCTGCCAAGATTGCGGAACAGGGAATGCTGCTTACGGGCATAACTGGCATATACCGCGTCATAGCCTTCCTCCAGTTTGCCGATCAGCTTGCCCGCCTCGTCCGCCGGAGTCTGGCCGTCATCGTCCAAGCATACGACATACTCCCCCACGGACTGCCGCAGCCCTGCCATCAGCGCCGCATGCTGGCCGAAATTCCGGGCAAAATTGATCCCTCTGATATGACCGTCCTTCCGGCACAGCCTGCGGATGACCTCCCAGGTGGCGTCGGGAGAGCAGTCATTGACCAATATGATCTCATAGCCATACCCCAGTTTTTCCATCGTTCCATGAATCTCAGCCACCACGTTCTCCAGCGTATGTTCCGACCGGTAACAGGGGATCACAAAGCTAACTGTCTTTTCCAGAATATCCATCTCTTCCATATTCCTCTTTCCTGCAAACCACGGCTTTCACCTGTGATATCGCATATCCCAATATCCTCACTCCTGATTCACGATTCCCATCAGCACTATATCCCTGTAGCATCCGTCGATACAGACATCGTCTCTCAGATAGGCCTCCCTTTCAAAGCCGGCCTTCTCATAGCTGCGGATCGCCCGGGCATTGTCCGCAAACACCCTCAGAAACAGTCTGTGAAGTCCCATTTCATCAAAGGCGTAACGGATCATCAGGCGAGCCGCCATGGTGCCGTAGCCTTTCCCTCTGGCTCCCTGGGCTCCGATGAAAATACCGTACTCGGCCTTTCTGTGCCGCCGGTCAATATCCCGCAGATACACGGACCCAACCGGCCTGTCGCCGTCCGTCTCACAGATCATCATCTGCGCTACCCTGCCCGTCTCCACCATGGTGTGAATCCATTGTTCATGGCTCTCTCTGGTAAAAAGCTCCTGATAGATAAAATTCCGGCGCACCGCGTCCTGATTGCGCCACGAAACAATGCTGTCCGTATCCTCATACCCCATAGGCCGCAGATACACAGCCATTTCCGGGTCCCTGTACTCACTCTCCATCGTTGGTCTCCTCAAGTCTGTCCTTGCTCTGTCCCCCTAAACCGCCTGCCCTCTTTCTCACATACCCCGTCAAGTTGCCAAACAGAGTCTGGGCGGCGGAAATACCCAGCCCCATATAGGGGATCAGCAGCACAATATATGGCAGCACATATCTGGATTTGGCCTCCCACAATATGCTGAACAGAAAGCCTCCGATCACACCCACCAGCAGCATGCACTGCAGTATATCCGTCTTTCTCAGCAATCCGGCCCCACAGTACAGGATCACGCCCAGATATAACACCGTCATATACCGGTTCATATAGTCCCGATAGTGCTGCTGCCAGGAGCCATAGTACAGTTTTTCCACCATTCCCGTGGGCGGCGTCTCAAAGGTGGCCGTCATCACCAGACTGCAGACTGTGGGCTCATTCCACTGCTCCTGTATCTTTTCCTTGTAAAAATCCTTTGCCAGTCCCGGATTCTCCCGGAATTCCCGCAGACGTTCCCGGATATAGGTTCCCGCGATCTCATTGGCCTTATCCTCGTCACTCTCCGCCTGCCCCCGGAACACGGAATTGTTATATCCGTTATAGACACCGGCACCTCCTGTGGACTGCTGCATACCCATGGCAATATACATGCTTGCCGGAATACCGCCCTCGATCTTTATGCCGGATCTCAGCTCATAACTCAGACGCATGGCCCCCACGGCGCAGAGCGGCACCAACAGCGTGAGCGCCCCTGCCACCAACACACGAAGGTTTCTGCTGCCCAGGCCGTGAACCAGCATGGCAATGCACACCGCGATCAGCAGCACTGTCACGTTCATTCTGGCAAGTGCCGCCACGCTGAGACACAGAAGGGACAGCAGGAGATAAAGGTTCCTCTTTCTGTGATACCACCGGATCAGCAGCCAGATACCCAACATACTGAACCCCATGGAGAGCAGCTCCCCATACACATAATTGACATAGATAAACAGAGGAAGAAACAGCAGATCTCCCATGAGCACATACAGACAGGCTTTCGCGTCCCCGAACAACTCGTCCACCAGCGCATAGGAACTCCAGACCACACACATGATCATCAAGGCGTTGATATATTGCAGCAGACGCCAGCCGCCGCCAAATGCCAAAAATATTTCATACAGAAAAGTCAGACCATATTGATGGGGACACATAAAAATGTAGCCTGTCATATCCTGAAAATTGCCGGCTTTGAAGTCCATGGCATCCAGATATACCTGCATCTGATCCCACACCGGCATGATATGGCAGACGGACACCCAAACGGCGGATAACACGCCCGACAGCAGCGTCACCCCCACGGCAATGCGACGTACCCGCTTTCGCCAAAGGTTCTCCTCCCCCCGCAGTATGATCCGCTGTATCAGCCAGGTAACTGTCAGCGCGATACAAAAGATAAGCAGATTCCACACGGCTGAATCCGGCTTGATCTGAATATAGTCCTCCTTGAGATTATCCGGATAGCCATGTGTATAGCGCACCGCCCAGTATCCAAGCATCAAACTGATCCCCAGCATCATGATCTGTACAGCTTTCACACAAACCTTTTCAAATATTTTCGGTATCCGCTCCATACCTGCCTCCTGTTCTTCACATTCTCTATGAAGATCCCCCTGCGGGGCTGTGCGGCTTGACCAGCCGGTATACGGCAAATTCCACTTGATCCCCGCAGGAGATGATTTCCTGTCTCTTCAGTTCTACCGGGCCCAGCCTCTGGCTCAAATACTCCTCCAGCCAGGAGATATCCCTGTCTGCCAGCGCCAGCAGGCGCACTTCGGGATGCAGCAGGGCCCCGGCGCCATCCTCCGCGCCATACAGCGCCAGACGCTGCTCCACCAGAGGGCATTGGCCCAGCCATCCTCCCAGCAGCAGAATCTGCCCGCAGTCTCTTCCGTATACTTCCCCCGCGTAGGCCACCGCAGAATACACATCCATCAGATACAGTTCCACACCGCTCCCGGCAATCTGCTCTGTGAGCCGGTCCCACTGCCGCTGTCTCTCCTGTCCGATCCGCATATTTCCCAGCGTCTGCCGCAACTGCATGAAAGCCGCGCCGCCCGACAGCAGCAGGCACAGCGCCATACAGACGGCTGCCGCACCGCGCCGCCACGTCTTTCCCGCCAAAGCGCTGCCCTCTGGGGACGCGGGATTTTCAAGCCACTCACCCAGCAGCATACCTGCCAGCAGCCCGATCTCTATGAGATACAGGGATATCCAGATCCGCTCCGGAAACCTGTCCCTGTGGATCAGATAGAGCCAGATCAGGCTGCGCCCCGCCAACAGGGCCGCGGACAATATAAGCCTGTCCCATCTCCTGTGAATGACCTGCAGGATAAGCAGCAGTCCCAGACACCCGGCCCATACCAGGCCATAAGGCACGCCGTCGTATCGCATATGCAGATAATACGACCGCAGGTATTGCCGGATGCGCTCCCCCATGGCCACAGGCTCTTTCATGCCTTGGATACTTTCCTGCACGCGCTCCAAAACCTCCGCGTCTATGCCCTGATCCAGTATGGTGTCGTAATGGATCAGCACCTGATATTGTCCCCAGTCCAGCCCAAGTTCCTCATATCGGTTCTCATATCGGTCCGTGGACGGGAAATCAGTGTAATCATACAATTTTACCCGATTGTCAAAATACCTCCAGAACTCCTGCCACTCACTGCCGCCGTATCCCACACGGTCTATTCCCCAACAGACCAGCACCGCGCATAGCAGGATCAGCAGAGGACGTCCCTGCCGCTTGAGAGCGCAGCACACCCGGTCAAGCAGCTGCCTTCCCCGGGCCGCGCGCTCCACCTCCCCCAGCGATTCGTCCAAGACCGCCACCAGCAGAAACGGGACGGACAGAAAAAAGACTTCCGACCGCACCAGATAGCACAGTACCAACATCACAAGCGGCAGTCCACGCCCCTGTCTCCGCCCCCATAAAAACAACCCGCTCCCGGCAAGCATGGCGGCGATGATGGTATAGTGCATATAGAGGTAATGGGGCAGCAGCAGTCCCGTAAACAACACTGCCCCGATCAGCGCGGGCGCAATGCGCGCAAAGCCCTTTTTTCCTCTGACTGCCTGCATCATACCGGCAAGTATACCCGTGCCGGCCAGCAGGACGCACCCCGCCATAAACAGGTCAAACCATGGCACAAATACCTGTAACCCGCCGGTGATCCGGTACAGCGCCGCCAGCACCCAGGTCAAAGGATATTTCATCTGTACCCCGTGGCTGTCCGGCATTCCCGTACAGGCTCCGGAGAGAATATACCGTATGGTCACATCATCATTCAGATAGTATATGGGGCCTGTCAGCCATCCCGCCACTGCCATGATGAGCAGCAGGACCGCCGCCGCTGTTCCCTTTATCCACCGTTTGGCGATCTTGTCACGCATAGCCCTACTCCACCTCATTTATCCGGTTTTGAGATAAACCCACGCATTTCATCTGTTTCTCAGAGTAGATCTTGTTCAAACGGTACTCAAAGTCTCTTCTGTCCTTGGCCACCTGCACGTCCAGCACCATGCCGGAAAAAAACGCCTGTATGGCCGCCATGACCAGAAAACCGCACACGATCAGCGTGGGGAACCGGGGCACAAGCCCGGTCTCCAGATACTCCAGCAATATGGGGGCGAACATGACCACCGCCACCATAACAAACAGCAGCCCGATCAGGCTGAAGAATTTAAGGGGCTTATGGTTCTTGTATAATTGTATCATCTTGTGTATGACTTTCATGCCGTCCCGAAAAGTGTTGAGTTTGGATACGCTGCCTTCCGGGCGGTCACGATACTCCACCACCACGTTTTCCACCTGCATATTGTAGTTGACAGCGTGTATCGTCATCTCTGTCTCTATCTCGAACCCCTGGGAAAAGACCGGGAAGGTCTTCACAAACTCATAGGAAAAAGCCCTGTATCCGGTCATGATATCCTTGATATCCGCCCGAAACAGGCTGTTGATGCTTGTGCGCATCAGGCTGTTTCCAAAGTTGTGGAAAGGCCGCTTATTCTCGGTAAAATATGTGGACGAGAGGCGGTCGCCCACCACCATATCCGCATGTCTCTCCAGCACCCGGTCCACCATCTCCCTGGCGCAGTCCAGCGGATAGGTGTCATCTCCGTCCACCATCAGATAACACTGCGCGTCGATCTCCCGGAACATGCGCCGGATCACATTGCCCTTTCCCTGCGCGTACTCCTGACGTATGACGGCTCCGGCTTCCCAGGCAAGCTCAGCGGTTCGGTCGGTGGAATTGTTGTCATACACATATACCGTGGCCTCCGGCAGTGCGCCGCGCACATCTGTGACCACTTTTTCTATGGTCTTTTCCTCATTATAGCATGGTATCAGCACTGCGATCTTATCCATGAGTTCCACCAATCCTTTTCCCGCTTACTCTCTATTGATTATCCTCTATCGCGCGTATTCTGTCAACCTCTTATGGAGGCACCGCCCCCCAACGCAAAACCATATACCCGGCAATACCCCTTCTATTTCTCCTGTTGTCCGGTTTGCGGCTCCTTGGAGACAACGGATACAAAACGCGCCACCTCATCCCTGTAGACGCTATCCCGCACCAGCCAGTCCTGCGGCTTGAGACCGTAGCCGGACAGAGTCTCCAGCACCTCCTGCCATGCCTCGGAGCTCACATTCTGCTTGCGCAGCACGATCACTTCCGACAACTCTGCTATATCCTGCCTGCCCGCCAATTCGGAGGGCTTGACCAGCAGAGTGCGCTCATACACCTGAAATTCCAACAGATTGTCATAAAAGCCATACCCTTCGTAGACGCAGATGCAGGGGAGATCGGCATAGTATTTTTCCCCTATACCCAGCTGCCCGCTTACAGGAGAATCATAGCCGCTGTACAGGTAATCTCCGTCTCCCGGATAGGTTACGACACTGACACAGGATACGGCCAGCAGGGCGCACAGCACGGCCCCGGTTCCTGCCGGACCCCGGCGGCTCCACAGATACAGCAGCAGTCCCGCCGCAGCCATGGCAGCAAAGGGAAATACAGGCATAATATAACGGTCCACCATATAGGGGGACATTTTTGCGGCCAGCAGATAATATACCGACGGAGGCAGAAACAGCAGCCACCACAGTTGTCTCCGCTCCTTTCTGTCCGCCTTGCAGCCGGACTCCGCCATCTGTTCCCCGGATGTCCTGCGTTTATCCCAGACAGTCACAAACACGCCGATGGCGGCCAGGGCCACTACGATCATCGTGCCGATTATGTGTTTTCCGAAGGTGCTTCGCAGCAGAATACGGCCGAAGGCAATCAACCGCTCCCCGTATTCCCGCATACTTCCGCCCAGATTGGCCACAGCCTCAACCGCCCTTCCGTTGGTGAGGATATTCATTATTGAAAAAGGGTAAACCGCCACTCCGATCACCGCCGCGGTAACCATACTTCTGATATAGCGAAAAGCCTCTCTTTTTCTGCCGTTTCTCACCAGGGCGACCACTGTCACAAGCGCCAGCAGTATACAATAAAACAGGAAAAAATACTGGGTCCAAAACCCCATGGCCGTCACCAGGATCAGCCCCTTATTTCCTTTTGTAAAGTCTTTTCCCGTCCGCGCCTGGGGCCCCAGCCATTTCCGCAAATGCAGATACAGGGTGAGCATACACCAGAAAGCCAGAAGGCCGTACATACGGATGAACAGCGTACTGGCTATCGCTCCGGCGGAGCAGCCGTACAACAACCCGCTGTACAGCCCCCAGCACTCCCCCGTCCGAGCCTTCATATAATGACAGTCTGCCAGCAGACGGCCCATCGCGAACATCAGGACACAGCAGCCCAGCACCGCCGCCAGGTTAAAGATACATCCCATCCACGGGGATATCCTGTCCCGGAAAATAGAGGACATGGTGTGTACCAGCATATAGTACACCGGGGGATGGTCGTCTTCCCTGCCGTTGAAATACACGGACAGATAATTAAAACCGTCCCGCTCTCCCACCGTGATATACTCATGGAACTGCTCCCTGCTGATCCAAACCGGCTCATCGTAGACATCCGCGCGGTAGCTGAGCAGCTTGCTGTCCCTTCCGTTCTGCAGTACATCCATTGCCGTGTCCCACAGATTCCCCAGCGTTTCTCCCAGACTGTCCTCATAGATCTCCTGCTGCATGAACTTTGCCAGACGCCCCACCGGCTGGGTGGGCACGATCCATGGATTATATTCCGCGTTGGCCAGTTCAAAGGTCAGCAGCTCATCCATATGATAGCCGTCCTTTTGGCTGATATAAAAGCACTGTACCAGCAGCACCAGGAGCAGTACCAGGCACTGCCATTTATTCCGTTTCAGACTTTCCTTTACTCTCACGACAACTCCGATCCCCCCGCTCCCGAATCTCCTATCTGCGGATGCTGTACCACAAAAAACAACAGCAACACCACCTGTCCCATATTCCACACCATCTCCATGATCCCGTAGCAGAAAAACACCACGCACAGGAAAAAAGGTATGATGGCATAGACGTTTTCGGAGTGAGTTTTCATACTCGCATAATGCTTTCGCAGCAGCAGTACCGTCAGGACAACAAACAGCAATCCGGTGGGAATTCCGTAAGAATACGCGATCTGCAGCCAAAGGTTATGGGCATGCCACACAATATTCTCCGTGTCCTCCATGACATAATGCCCTTCCCCCTGGCTGTGTCCCAGCAGATTTAACTCCTGAAAATACATCTTATAGATACTGAGTCGGACATTTAATGATTTGTCCAGCACTTTTAGGTCCAGTATCTCCATGGCGTCGCCGTTTTCCGTCGCCGCGGTGTCCGTCTGAGTCATGGAGACATTGCCGCTGTCCGCAAGCCCGGAGCTGTCCGCCGCCTGAGCCACCAGCAGAAAAGGATCATTCATCCGGCTGGCGTGGAATGGCAGCGTCCCCCAGATCCTTCCCAGAACAGTCTCCATAAATTCATCCCATTCGATATACTTGGGGGAATCCGGCGGATCAAAGGAGTGAACCTTATTCTCGCTGTATTCCGCCAAAAACCAGACAGGATGATGCAATATGGTGGGCAGCCAGCGTACCGTGGCGAACACCGCCGGAAACAGCAGTATCGTGGTCAGCCCCAGCGCCATAAACCGCCCCAGCACCGCGCTCCACTTTTTCTGCCAGTTCTGCCGGACCACAAAAATGCCGTACAACATCGTCACCAGAAAAGCCGTCACCCAGGCGGTGCGTCCCATGGTAAGGAACATAAAGCCCAGCAGACCGCAGGCACCCGCAAAATAGAACAGTTTCCAGCCCTTCCTGGCTCCTCTTCGGTGCAGCAGATGCAGTTTAAAAAGTACCATCGTATAGACCAGCAGGTAATGCAGCGCTGTGATATTGCAGTTGCTGAACGCGCCAAGATAGCGCACCACATCATAAGGTCTGAAACCGTAGGCAAATATTTGGAGTATGAAAAAAGATAGTATCGTTCCGTCTATCATACCGTCCATCATGGCATCCCTGTCCCGCAAGCTGTATCTCGTCAGATAGAACATGCCGAACATCGCAAAGAACCAGACCGGCCATACCCTGCCGCTGCGGGACAAAGTCATTAACACTGTCATGGCGATCCATATCCAGCCTGTGATACCCGGGTTAAATGCCCATTTCCCCTGGGGCGCTCTGTACCGCCAAAGCCTGCCGATCATATATTTTCCATAGATCAATATCCACCAGACATTGAAGACCGCCAGCACAAAGGCCCACACAAACATGCCCATAAAACTGTCCCGTCCCGATGCAAACGCCCGTACCGTCGGCACTGCAGCCACAGCCACGCACAGCCCTGTCCATATAAGGTTTACCCTCGTCAGCATGTTCCTGACCGAGTGCCCTGTGGCTATAATAACAAGTATCACAATGCCCATAGCGTTGACGGCCATGCTCTGGATATCACCGTTTTGCGTATTGCATACAAAGTCCAGCATATTTATTGCGATAAAGCAAACTGTATACAGAATCCGTTTTTTGTCCATGCTTTCCCATTCTCCACATCTTATGGCGTAGGCCCCGCCGCGTCCCACAGCGCCTCCACCGATTCATAGCCCAGCACCACATATCCCTGCCGGTCATAGACCACTTCTCCCGCTGCGATCACCGGCACCGAGGCGTACTCTGCCGCCTCCTGAGCCGTCAGCAGGATAAAGGTCTTACCGCTGTGATACCCTTCTCTGTAATACCGCGCGGGGCTGGACCAGGTAAACATATCCATCCTGTCTATCTCATGGATATTGGCGATCTCCACGGCACCGTCCGTAAGCTCCGTCATGATATTGCCGTTCCAATAACTGGCATAGCCGAAAGTATAGCCCTGCTCCTCCAGATAGGCAGCCACAGGCCTTTTATCCTCATTTTTATCCTTATCCGCAAAAGAATATACACATTTTGCAGTGGTGAGCGCCAGCGCGCCCCACAGCAGCACCGCCAGAAGCAGCCGGTCCAGCGGCATCTTTTCATGCTCGTAATAGACACAGAGCAGCGGCAGCGCGAACAGGAACACAGTGATGTAGTACCTGGCCACGATGGTGCTGGTAGTGAACAGAAACACAAATGTGTTCAGCGCAAAGGCCGTCACAAAAAACCACAGCAAAAACCGGTGATGGGAGGGAGCTTTCTCCTCCCCTGCCAGCAGGCGGCTGCACCGCACCGTCACAAACAAGATTCCCGCCAGGAATCCGAAAGCCAGCATGGAGATCAGACCCCTGACCGACAGAAAGCCTTTTTCCTCGATATAACCGAACAACTGCAACAGGTTCCCTATGGTATCCTGGGCGCGCTCCAGCAGCACTCCCTGAAACACCCGGATAAAGTTGGTGGCCTCATACATCTGGAACCGGAATCTCCGTCCCAGCACCGCCACATTGACCAGATACCCCACGCCTGCCGCCAGCAGCCCCGCAAAACTCCAGAGCAGATAAGCCAGACGTTTGCCGCAGAGCACCCTGCGGATCTGTTCCCAGGGCTGCCGCAGGGATAGATCTCTGCGCAGCGCTGCAAACTCACTGCTCTTTATAACATAGATACCCGCCGTTATACACAGCGGTACCTGCAGCGCCAGCATATAGCGCACGCCTGACAGACCGCAGACAAGGCTGAGAGCCATATAGGCCGCAGCCGTAACGGCCTTTCCCACGCCTCGCCCCTCCCGGGGCTGTGAAAGCCGCAGAAACATGCCGAACGCCGTCAGGATCAGGATCACATGCCACATATAGGTATTCCCCATCTGCATATGGGTGAGGAACGTCTCCGAGAAGGGCAGCAGCAGGATCACGGAGCTGAAGATGACGGTACTTTTGCGGATCTTAAGGGGTCTCACGCAGTAAAAATACGCGCCCAGCATCAGCAGATATGTGATGATGTTGGTAATTGCCCTGATCAGATGCCAGTCTCCCAGCAGATGAAACAGGGGAACCATGAGCAGCTGCGTATACAGCACCCGGAATTCCGTGGAATAAAACCAATTCTCCGTGGCGATCCACTTACCCTCCTGAGCCAGCAGACGGGAAAATACCATCTCCGCCGCCATATCCGAATCGATCCAATGATCCCCCCACAACACATTCATCGCCACCAGCAGCAAAAACACCGCTCCCAGCAGTCCCCATGCCATTATTTCCCAAAAACGCTCCTTTTTATCCATATATCGTCTCCATCCGTTTCAGCCGGTCAGCGGCGGACGCAGCGCCGCCTACGGTATTCTGAACATTATAAACTTCTGATTTTCAAAGCATGTTTCATATCCGAAGTGCTCTATCCAGCGGGCCAGCAGCGTCAGCTTTTTGTCCCCCGCGATCCTCTCTATCTCCCCGGCGCTCAGCCCCAGCGTTTCCAGAGCCTCCGTTCCGCCTGTCAGATATTCCGCCTGCCTTCTTTCCAGCAGCAGTACCGGCACATCCCTCTGTCCGGCGGTTATCTCCCCCTCCAGCTTTTCCAGCTCCCCGAGCATGACTGCATAATTATACGAGGGCAGATCCGGCCAGGCGGATATGGCAAAGGGCATCTCCAGATAATAGGACAGGGACGGAATCTGTCCATAGAGAATGACCTCCTGTCCCTTTAGTCCCTCCCGGTCCACATACTCCGACAGCGACCCCAATACCTCCGCCCTGTCCGGTGAAGTGAGCATCCCTCTAAGTATCTCATTTCCCTCGATGGGAGTATGTAGATTCTCGCCGCCGTCACTCTCGGAAAATACATAGCCCATGCCAAACAACGTCCCCTGCACTGTGATCATTACCAATATACACACCAGCATAGCCTTGACCGGAAACAGGCTCACCGTGAGGAAAACGCTCCTTCCCCTCCCGCTCAGATTTTTGGTCAGACGCCCCGGCAGCCAGCGGAGGAAACGCGCCAACAGCCACAGCGTAAAAGGAGCCACCAGAAACAGATTGTTTATGGCGGAGTACAGGTGATTGTTGCTGCCCAGCGGCGTGATCAGTATCACAAGTATCGCCAGTCCGCACATGAGTTTTTCCCGCTCTGTGCTCTTTTTGCGCAGGATCGTGATAAGTCCCGCCGCCAGTGTGGCAGTGAGCAGCATCGCCCCCCACTGGAAAGCGCTGACCTTGGTGCTGTATTTAAAATTGAACATATTCTGCAGCATCAGATAATAGAATCCACAGAACACGCATCCCACATAACCCACGTTTTTCAGCGGGTTCAGCTTTTGCGGCAGCAGCGCGTACACCATAAGGCCCAATAACATGAAAAATACCAGATACCCCAGCCAGATACAATTCTGCAGATAATTGCGAAACTGCTGCATGATCATCGAATAAACCGTGTACTCCGATGCCTCCGAGGGCATGGACAGGAGCCTCCCGATCCCTTCGATATATGTCCGCGGCCCATAACGCAGCATAACTGCCGCCAGGCCGCCTCCCAGCCCCAGCAGATAACCGCCCAGACACTGCATGGTCTGCTTTACCGTCACCATAAACTTCTGGCGGCGGATAAACGCCATAGCCCATACCGCCAGGATCAAAGCCATCTGAGCCAGATTGGGGAAACGTACCAGAACATTCACTCCCAGGCACACACCCGCCGCCACAAAATACCGCCAGGGGCATCGGGCCTCTCCCGACAGCGCGTGGTAGAGCAATATCACACCCGCTCCCATCAGCACATAAGTCAGGTAATTGTATAAGAGGGCCGTGGGACACCAGCAGAAACTGACGGCCAGCATCTCCCCCCAAAATGTGATCGTCCGGGACAGCCCTATCCGGCGTGTGAAGAAAAAGTATCCCCCCAGCGCGAGCAGGCTTACAAACAGTCCCGTATAGATATTCATGCCCAGCATCGTACCGCCGCCGGGCAGCAGCGTGAGCAGATGCCCCGCCGCATTGCCCAGATAGGTGCTGAGCAGCCACATGGGGTCCATGCGTCCCATATAGGTAAAGTTACCGTAATTGTATCCTGTATCCCACCATTCCGCGCCCACCCGGATATGCCGCAGAGGATAGAGCAGCAGTATCACGGGATACAGAAGATACAGGTATTTTTTACCCAGTTCAACAGCTTTTCTCATATTTTGATCCCTATATCGCCTATTGCAAAAAGAGCCGCTCCGACAGCTATCGCGATACGGCTCCTTTCCGACTTTTATTTCTCCATTTCCACACTCTTAAGCAGCTCTTTGATCTCCTCCACACTCAGCCATTCGGTATTGTTGCCGGAGCTGTAGGAAAAACCTTCCTCAACTTTTTTTCCGCCCGGCAAAATCTGCTGCCGCTGGCTCCACACCATCTGCGGATATACGATAAAATGCTTATCATACTCATAGGTATGGGCGGAATCCTCCACCGTCACCATCACCTCATGGAGTTTCTCGCCCTCCCGTATGCCCACCTGGGGCATCTCACAGCCGGGCAGCATGGCCTGGGCCAGATCCGTGATCTTAAAGGAAGGAAGCTTGGCGATAAAGGTCTCTCCGCCCCGGGCCTCCTCCAGCGCCTTGATCACCAGCTCCACGCCCTGGCGCAGGCTGATCCAGAAACGTGTCATACGGTAGTCCGTGATGGGCAGCTCCGTGCCGCCGTTATTCAATATATTGTGGAACAGCGGGATCACCGAGCCCCGGCTGCCCGCCACATTGCCGTAACGCACGATGGAAAAGCAGATATCCTTGTTGCCCGCGTATGCGTTGGCTGCGATAAACAGTTTGTCCGACACCAGCTTGGTGCCGCCGTACAGGTTCACCGGGTTCACCGCCTTGTCCGTGGACAGCGCCACCACCTTTTTTATGCCCCTGTCCAGCGCCGCGTCAATCACGTTCTGGGCACCGTTAATATTGGTCTTGATGGCCTCCGCGGGATTGTACTCACAGGCCGGCACCTGTTTCAGAGCTGCCGCGTGAATCACATAATCCACACCCTCAAAAGCTCTTGAGAGACGTTCTCTGTCCCGCACGTCCCCGATAAAGAAACGCAGCTTGGCGGCATGCTCCTTGAACTCATTCTGCATGATAAACTGTTTGAACTCATCTCTGGAGTAAATGATGATCTTTTTGGGATCATAATTCTCCAACACATATCTGGTAAAGGCTTTACCGAAAGTTCCGGTGCCTCCTGTGATCAGGATTGATTTATTATTCAGCATTTCCATGTCCTCCTTATTATATGGCTCTGTGGCAGCTTGTACCTATATCTTCCAGATTATAGCATAATTGTTCGCAAAATGCAATTTCTGTTCCTTATTCCACCAGATATACCATAAAAAAATTGTCTTTTCTGAGCAGAGTATATCCCTCCACATTGGGATTTCTCTCCACCAGAGGGTCCAGCGTCTCCGCCGGAGCGTCCATATACACAACAAAACCTTTGGCCTGTGTGAGCAGCGGGTCCTCCGGCAGTTCCAGCATGTGCTCGTAATCGGAGTAGATCACATATTGATACGGCCAGATCTGATCGGCCATATACCAGCTCCGCTGGCTGGCCTCCTTGGAATATACCATGATCAGAGGGTACTCTTGCCCATAGCGGTAAGACAACTCCTTTTTTTCTGCCTCCTCCGGATAGAGGAACAACACTCTGTTTTGCATATGTCCCGCCAGAAGAGGGACACAGGCCAGCAGAACCGCCGCCACGCCGATGATCCCGCGCCGTTTTCTTCCGGCCGTCAGTTCCGATACCGCCCGATACCACAGATATGCCTGTAACGGCAAAAGCAGCGCCAATACCGGATAGAAATACCGGCAGGAACTGTCTCCCAGAAACAGGGATGTCTTGACCAGAAAGCATATGGACGCCAGACAGGCCAGATATACCACGGCTCCCCGGCCCAGGGCAGCCCTGTCTGTCCCCTCCATGCCTCTGCGGACTGTCAGCAATACCAGCGCCGCCACGGAAAGCGCCAAAACTGCCCACATCATTCCCGCGTACACATTCTTGTCCAGCACCGGCAGAAACATGGCGCACATTTCCCTAAAGCTTCCGTTCAGCAGGACAGAGAGGGCCGCCTCTCCCCGATATCCGTGAAAAATATGCTCTATGGAGGCAGGATAACAGTATACCGCCAGCCCTATAGCCCCGCACATACAGAGACCGTACACCAGCATACGCAGGATTCCCTTTCGCCGCCACAGTGTCACTACGCCGTAAGCAAAGGTCAGGAAGAAGGGGACCAGCAGACAGAAGTAGTGGGTCATGAAAGCCAGCCAGCACAATACCGCCCCCGCCGCCGTATAGACGGCAAACCGTCTCCTGCCGCACTCCCCGCGCCGCATCACCGTCACGATCACGCAGGTATACAGCACCGTCCACATGGCCGACATGGCATACATGCGAATAAACATCACATTGCTGACCGTGGAGGGGGCTATGGCATAGACCAGCCCGCCCAACAGCACCGCCGGATAACAGGCCTCCCCTTTTCCCAGACTGTGCAGCAGATACATGATCCCTCCCAGCGTAACACAGGAGCATAACATATTAAGCGCCAGGCCAAACCATTTATAAAAATGTTCCGGCATTAGAGACATGATCACATTCAGCGCCAGATAGTAAAGCGGCGGGTGAACATCCTCCTCCTGATTTTGTATAACCTCCGCAAACTGAAAACGTTCTCCCTGCCGCACCATGAACTGCCTCTGCATCTCATGACCGGTACGGACGTCATAGGCGCTTCTGGGATATACCGCCGCCGTGCCCGTACTGGAGAAAAAAGAATAGTATTCATCCTCGTGATACCCCTCCTTACTCATGCCGTAACCTGTAAGGACCGCAAGATGTATCAGCAACAGGACAACGCCGCACAGATAGAAATATTTCTTATTCATATTGTTCATATTGAATTTCATATAATATTGTTTCCTTTCGGCTGTCAGGAAATACTGACAGTTTCCACTTTTTTGTCTTTTTAAGTCCCGCTGTAAGAATTATCATTCAAACCATAGCACATAAGCCACCTGCTGACAAGTCTCTTATCCATGCATTTTTTTGTCGCAAAAAAAAATTTTAGAAAATTTCACGTCACATCTTGCACATTTTCCTTTGGTGGATTATAATAGTATTGGTTTGAGACTATTTGAGACGCTATGAAAGGAGATTTTTATTATGAAACTGAATCCAAGAGAACTGGAAGTATTAAAAATTCTGCATGAGTCTGAGAGAGCTTTAACCTCCACCGAGATCGTCAATTCCGGCGCTGAGCTGACCCAGAGCACCGTTCAGGCTGTACTGCGTAAGCTGTTGGCCAATGAGCTGGTTGAGGTTCAGGGTGTGACTCACAGCGGCAATGTTCTGAGCAGAACCTTTGGCGCTACAGAAAAGTCCAAGGATGTTCTTACCGAGAAGTTCCTTCAGGACTACAAGAGTTTCCGTTCCATCATCAGCATGCAGACTGCTGTAGCCGGTATGCTTGAGATGGCTCCCGATGAAACTAAGAAAGAAAAGGACATCAAGGAGTTGGAAAAACTGTTGTCCGACCTCAAGAAAAAAAAGTAGGATAATAACATGATCTATTTCAGTTTTTCATCTGTACTGACAGCGGTATTTGTCAGCGGTTTGCTGTTGGCTTTGATCTCGTTGCTTTTCCGCAGCGAGGAAACATTGGTAAAGATTGGATATAAGGTAATGGCTGTGTTTTGCATTGTGATCTTTGTGAGACTGCTGTTTCCCTATGAATTACCGTTTACAAAGACGGTATTATTTCCAGCAAGTATCTCAAACCCAATATCTTTGCTGCGCCATCGGCATGAGATCATTCCGGGATTTGCGGTTTCCGTTTCCGACGTACTCCTAGTCGTCTGGTTAGCGGGCAGTATAGTATCTTTCGCCGCACTGTTTATACAGCACCGGAAACTGCGGACAATAATTTTGAGCAACAGCAAAGATGTCACCGGTAAAGAGCCTTATGCGTCTATCTTAGATCAGCTCTGCCCGGACAAGGCACGCAAAGGGCTTTGCCTGCGTACCTCTGTATTTGTTGACTCTCCGATGATCCTTGGGCTACGCAAAACCATTATTTTGCTGCCGCAGGAGTCGGCCCCCACAGATGAAAACCTACTGTTTGCCCTTCGGCATGAGTTACAGCACTATCGGTATCATGATCTGTGGCTGAGATCCCTTATAAGAGGCTTGTCCGCATTTTACTGGTGGATTCCGTTCTGCCACACGCTTAACAGCCAAGTCGGGACTCTGCTGGAAATACGGGTTGACGCCGCCATAGTATCTGACGGCGACGAGGCTACTGCCAAGTACATCTCCACGCTCCTGCACTATGTGCAAAATACGAAAGAGCACATGAATCCTTATATGGGTTTGACTCTCAATAAAAAGAGCAGTCTGGAGTACCGCATACACATGATACATAACCGTAACAAAAAGCCCAATATGCTGATTTCGGCAGCATTGTTGTTGCTGGTGTTTGGCTTGTACTTTGGTTCTTATCTGTTTGTTTTTGAGAATAGTTCTTATGATGACTCAATAACTAAATCAGAGAATTATATTCACCTTGATGCTGACAATAGCTATGCAATATCTAATGTGGATGGCAGTTACACAATTTATATTTATGATGGACAATATACTGAAATTGTTGATTCTCTGGAGTATTACCCAGATATCATAGTCTATTCCAGCAAGGAGGAGCACAATGAAACATTTCAAGAAAATCAGTAAATTGGTATTTGTCACCGCATTATGCAGCATGTCGCTTATGTTCGCAGCGCCCAGCCACATTATGCAGGCTCATGCCGCGGTGCCTGCCGACACAGAGACGGTTTCCCCTCATGCAGACGTTTTAAGATGGATATATGAGGAGCGTGAAGACGGACTGTGGAAACGTTTGTACAACACCACCCGCGGCGAATGGGTTGGCGATTGGATTTATGTCGGTCCGGCCAATTAATGATCAAAAATAATTGAATATCGGTATCCAACAGCGTCCCTAAGGGGCGCTGTTTTATTCTCTCTATTGAGCGAGTTGCTGTCGCATAAACATTATGCAATATATAATGCCACATCCAATTCCAATTTTTTCCTTACTTAATTACTCTGCACACGGGAATTTATCATCTGATAAGAGTTGTAAAGTGTTGATGTGGGTTATTTCTCATTTTTTTCAAGGCACTCATTGATAATCAGATTTTGCACTCTGTCCTTGAAGGTTTTATCAGTGTCTTTACTGAAATGCGCTTTGACGGTGTAAGTGATATTACCTAACTTTCGTTTGAAACTGTGGCTTTGATGCTCGTTTTTGATTTCTGCCGTATTTTCTACTCCTTTATATAAAAATAGGGCATTATCCATAGGACACAAGCTTTTGCATAAACCGCAACCGATGCATTTTTGGTAGTCAATTTTTAGTTTATCTGTATATCTTTTCGTTTTCCGGACCAGCTCGTAGGCGCTCACTCTGAAAAGTCCCATAATGCGCCGAATGTCTACCACGTCCAGAACCAGCGGGTTTTCCGGCTGATCGGCTGGAAGAAATACTGACCGCCTTTGAAGCGTTCAAGAAAAAAGCGTTGCAGAGGAAAAATGCTGTATCAACAGAGCGGGGTTATTATGAGATTGGCCGAGAAATCTGCTGAGAAATCTTCTTGAAGGCTCTTGCTTTATTTCGCTTAAACGAATATAATTATACCAGTTTTCAAAATCAAAAACAGGTTCGAGCTGTCGCAAGTGAATGGATATATAACAGTTCAAGAAGCTGCTGAAAAATGGGGCGTAACGCCTCGTCAGGTTCAAATTCTCTGCAAAGAAAACAGAATTGTCGGAGCTATGCGTATGAGCCGTATTTGGATTATTCCTGAAAACGTCAAAAAGCCTACCAATAGCAAACAGACTTTAAATAAGGCGGGAGGAAACACGATTGTTACAACGCACTCTGTATAAAAAACAAAATATTGATTTGTCCTCCGCGCCTTGGACGATGCATGAGTTTTTTGCAGGAAGCGGGTTAGTTGCATACGGTTTGAAAGGTATGTTTGCGCCAATTTGGGCTAACGATATTAGCGAACAGAAAGCGGCTGTATATGAAGCCAATTTTGGATGTGAACATTTTGAACTTGGCGATATAAAAAATGTTAATGGCAGAGATTTGCCTTTTGCTCATTTATCCTGGGCTAGTTTTCCGTGTCAAGATTTATCTTTGGCCGGTTCTTTGGGCGGCATTCATGCGTCCAGAAGCGGATTGGTATGGGAATGGCTACGCGTATTAGATGAAATGGCAGAAATGCCCCGAATACTAGCGTTAGAAAATGTAACTGGCTTACTTTCCACAAATGGAGGCAATAATTATCGGGTTCTCCATATGGCTCTTGTGGAACGTGGTTATGACTGCGGCGCTATCGTTATAAATGCCTCTCACTTTGTTCCACAGTCAAGACCGAGAGTTTTTGCTATTGCCGTGCTGCATGGTTATGAAATCCCTACATATTTGACTGGAAACGCTCCTTGCTGGCTACATAATAAAGCCGCCTCCGATTTAGGGAGAACTTTACCCGGATGGATTTGGTGGCAAGCGGAGAAACCTCCTCGCCGTTGCAGCGCATTAAAAGATATTATTGAGGAAGAATCAGAATTTGATAAAGACACTGTTTTGCGGCTTATTCCAGTACGCCACCAAGCAAAACTCAATGAACATGATACGGTTTACGCTACAGGCTATCGTCGAACACGCCATGGAGAGCAACAATTAGAATTGCGTTTTGACGGCATAGCGGGTTGTTTGCGAACTCCTGAGGGTGGGAGCAGCAAGCAGTATTTGGTTGTAAAAAGAAATAATGAAATCCATGCCCGTTTTTTGACGGTGCGCGAAACCGCCAGACTAATGGGCGCACCGGACAGCTTCATTCTTCCCGGTAGCTATAACGATGGCTATAAAGCGATGGGAGATGCCGTTGCAATGCCGGTTGCTCAGTTCATCGGAGAAAAATTTCTTATAAAACTTGCGGAGACCATATACAATGATTAGTACGGAAGAAAGATTGAAACTATTTCAAGATGAAAACAATATCTATACAAAAGGACCTTTGTCGTTAGTGGTTCAATTTACCCGAATGGTTCAAGATAAAGAATTTCCGTTAAATCAAGACGATTTTCAAACAAGCGGCAAAGGTCAGGTCGCTGGACTTGGCGGCGGTAATCTCCAAAAGATTTTGAAAGAGCATGACATTACCCAACAGTTATCTGCGGAAGGCGGGCGCACCAGTCGCGGAAGTATGGGGTTGATGATTAAATATGTTGATTTTCTTAATGCTTGGAACGAAGAAGAAACTATTATATTTTCAATCGTTGAAGAATTTTGGGCCGAGCAGGTCAGGGAATATTTCAGAAATCAGCCGTTTGTTTTAACCGCCGATACTTCTAAAACGATTGGAGCGAATTTAGACGAATTATTTGAACAGGCAAAGAAACGCCAGAAACAAAATCCGGGAACGCAGTACCTTGGAACCATTTTGCAGCATTTAGTGGCTGCGAAATTATGTCTTATCTTGCCTGAAAACGCATTTGAAATACATGGTGTTTCTGTTGCGGATGCGCCCACGGAACGAAGCGGAGACTTTGTGATAAACAATACCATTATCCATTGTACCACAATGCCCGGCGCTTTACTGATTGAAAAATGCAAAGCAAACCTACGCGGAGGCTGCCATCCTGTTATTATTACGATTTTTGAACGCGTACATACTGCATTAAATCTTGCTGAGGATGCAGGACTTGCCGGGCGCGTTGAGGTATGGGACATTCAGCAATTTCTTTCGGCTAACGTGTATGAGCATAGCCTTTTTGATGAAAGTAAGAGAAATTCTACGCTTTCAGATATTATTGATCGTTACAATAAAATTGTTCTTGAGGCTGAAACTGACCCGAGTCTCCGCATCGAATTTGAGGCGAGATAATTATGATGGCAGATATTTTGACGAAAAAAACGCTCTGAAATCATGCAAAAAGTTAAATCTAAAAAGAACAAATCAACAGAACTGCGGTTAATAGATATATTTAAACAAAATGGCATTACCGGTTGGAACGCAATTATCCGGTCAAAGGTCATCCTGACTTTGTATTTCAAAGAGATAAAATTGCTGTGTTCGTAGACGGTTGCTTTTGGCACGGTCACGATTGCCGGAACACGCGCCCGACGGAAAATCAAGAATACTGGCAAAAGAAACTTTGCCAGCCTGCCGGGCAGAGTCAACCGTATAGAAAAGGCTGATACAGATGCATCAGCCTTTTGATCACAATATTTGTATTTTCAGGCCCGATTACAGATAATCATCCGACCACTCAATATCCTCACCGTCACCGGTGTTGTCTCCGCCGGGATTATCGCCTCCGCTGCTGCCGCCGTCTCCGCCGCCGGGATTGTCGCCTCCGCTGCTGCCGCCGTCTCCGCCGCCGGGATTG
>ERZ777305.206-NODE-206-length-100930-cov-14.167029_pt1 | contig 100930 bp, 96 predicted proteins | sample MGYA00374965_ERZ777305 | MGnify/ENA primary metagenome ERZ777305 (study PRJEB29328, sample SAMD00013331) | mouse gut metagenome | study: EMG produced TPA metagenomics assembly of the Metagenome analysis of fecal microbiota from mouse which was promoted... | reverse complement strand
AACCGGCATTTATCAAGGCTTTATTCCCGAAATCGGTGTGGGAAGTTTGAGTTATTTATTCCCGTGGGCAATGAGCAGATCAATTATGGTGGTGACTCCATCCCGGATGTCTGTGTCTGTGGAACTTCGGCAAATACAGCAGGCACTCGGTTTGGAAAAGTGTGGCATTTAAGCAGAATGGAGGTGTAAGGATGGCAGGATTTGTTTATTTTACGGACGAGCAGAAACAGCGGGCAAACGAGGTAGACCTGGAGGACTTCCTCTCCCGCCAGGGGGAGAAGCTGCTGCGCTCCGGCAGGGAGAAAAGGCTTCAAAGCGACCACAGCATCACGGTGCGGGGCAACCGCTGGTATGACCATGCGGCAGGGACCGGGGGCTGTGCCATCGACTTTGTGCAGATGCATTACAACAGCACATTCCCGGAGGCGGTCACCCTGCTCCTTGGCGGGGAGCAGGGGCAGGCATACCGCACCAGCGAGCCGGAAGGGGAAAAAGAGCCAAAGCCCTTTGCGTTGCCGGAGGCGAACCAGGACATGCGGCGGGCATATGCCTACCTGACAAAGAGCCGCTGCCTGGACCGGGAGGTGGTTTCCGCTTTCGCCGGGAAAAAGATGATCTATGAGGACGCAAAATACCACAACGTGGTGTTTGTGGGGTATGACGCGGACGGGACAGCCCGCCATGCCCATAAGAGGGGGAGCCATACGAAAGGAGAGGCGTTCAAGGGCAACGTGGACGGCAGCGATCCCAGGTACAGCTTCCGGCACCTGGGGAAAGGGAACACCGTCTATGTGTTTGAGGCCCCCATCGACATGCTGTCCTTTATCACGCTGCACAAAAAAGGCTGGCAGGAGAACAGCTATGTGGCATTAAGCGGCATATCGGCACACGCCATGCTCCAGGCGTTAAAGGACAGCCCCCAGGCCGGCACGGTGGTTCTCTGCCTGGACCATGACCCCGCAGGCATAGAGAACAGCTACCGGCTGGCGGACGCCGTAAAGGAACAGCGGCCGGATGTCCGCGTGAGGATGCTGCAGCCCGTCAACAAGGACTGGAATGAGGACCTGAAGGCACAGAATGGGATGGAGCCAATCCCGGCAAAGGAGCATCCGGGGATAGCGGAGTGCAGGGCGTGGTGCGGGACGCTCAAGGAAGTGGCGGAAAGCATCGATCCCAGGCATGCCACCGCGGAATCCCTGAAACGGTACCACTACGGGATCTATCAGACACTGCAGAAGGGGACCAGCCCGGAACAGCTGGAGGATGCCTTTGACGGGGACGGCCTGCTCCTGGCGGGGATCGCAGTCAGGATCATGGAAAAGTACGGAAAGGAGCTTGGGCGGGAGGCTGCGCCGGGGCAGATCATCGACAACCTGTGCGGCAGGTACAGGCCCCATAAGGACAGGGGAAACCTGAAATCCCGGCTTACAGACATGCAGGATGCCTTTGAAAGCGTGATGGCGTGTTTTGCAGGAACAGAGCCGGGAACGGATGAGGAAAAGGAAACGCTGGTCAAAAAATGTGTGGGCCTTACGATGGAATGCATCAGGGCCCACATTTTTGTGGCTGAAAAGCTGCAGGCCCAGAAACAGGAGGGAGGGATAAAACAGATATGCAGCCAGTCGTAATGCTGATACTGATGGGCGTGGGGATGTTTGCCGTCATCGGCGGCATCTCCCTGCTGTCCCATTATTACACCTTAAACGGGATCAAATCCCGGACCGTGGGGGACGGCCAGCACGGCACGGCCCGGTTTGCCACGGAAAAGGAGATCCGGGAAACCTATGCCCATGTCCCCTACGAGCCGGAGAGATGGCGCAGGGGCGAGAACCTGCCCGCAGCACAGGGGCTGGTGGTCGGGTACAAAAAACACGGGGCAGGCATCACCGCATTGGTGGACGAGGGGGACATCCACTGCCTGATGATCGGTGCCGCAGGCGTTGGCAAGACCGCCAACTTTCTATACCCCAACATCGAATACGCCTGTGCGTCCGGGATGAGCTTCGTGACCACGGACACCAAGGGCGACCTGTTCCGCAACTATGCGGGGATCGCAAAGGATTACTACGGCTACCGGGTATCCATCCTTGACCTGCGCAACCCCACCCGCTCGGACGGCGGCAACATCCTGACCATGGTGAACAAATACATGGATGAATACCTTGCGGACACAGGGAACCTGGCGGCCAAGGCCAGGGCGGAGAAGTATGCCAAGATCACGGCCAAGACCATCATCTGCTCGGACGGCGCGCAGGCCAGCAGCTACGGGCAGAACGCATTCTTTTATGACGCGGCGGAGGGGCTTTTGGCATCCGTGATCCTGCTGATCGCGGAATACTGCCCGCCCCAGAAGCGCCACATCGTCTCCGTGTTCAAGCTGCTCCAGGACCTGATGGCGCCGTCCCCCGTAAAGAACCGGAACCTATTCCAGCTTCTGATGGATAAGCTGCCCGCCGAACACAAGGCCAGGTGGTTTGCAGGGGCGGCACTGAACAGTGCGGAACAGGCGATGGCCTCCGTACTCTCCACCGCCATGAGCCGCCTGAACGCTTTCTTGGACAGCGAGATGGAGCAGATCCTGTGTTTTGACAGCACCCTGGATACGGAAACCTTCTGCACCAATAAGGCGGCGATCTTCATCGTGCTGCCGGAGGAAGACAACACAAAGTATTTCATGGTGTCCTTATTCCTCCAGCAGCTCTACCGGGAAATGCTTTCCATTGCGGACGAGCATGGGGGAAAGCTGCCGAACCGGGTCATGGTGTTTGCGGATGAGATCGGGACCATACCAAAGATCGAGTCCATGGAGATGATGTTCTCCGCAGGCCGTTCCAGGCGGATCAGTATGGTGCCCATCATCCAGAGCTTTGCACAGCTGCAGAAGAACTACGGGAAGGAAGGCTCCAGCATCATCACCGACAACTGCCAGGACATCCTCTTCGGCGGTTTTGCGCCCAACTCGGAGAGCGCGGACATCCTCTCCAAAGCCCTGGGGAACAGGACGGTGCTGTCCGGCTCCATCTCCAGGGGGAAGAACGACCCCAGCCAGAGCCTGCAGATGATGAGCCGGCCGCTGATGTCCCCGGACGAGTTAAAGACGCTCCCCAAAGGGCATTTCATCCTTGCCAAGACCGGGTGCTGCCCCATGCAGACAAGGCTCCCGCTGTTCTTAAAATGGGGGATCGTATTCGGGGAGGCTTATGAGGTGCCGGAGAGGGCGGCAAGGGAGGTATTCTATGCTGACCGCTTTGAACTGGAACAGGAGATCCTGCGCCGCCGTGAGGATGAGGAAATGGAGGATGGGGAACCTGGGGAGCCGCCCCTGCCGCCAGGCGCGGTCCGGACGGGCGGCCAGGGCCATACGCCTGCACTCCAGGAGAAAGAGCACTCGCGCCTGCCCAGGCGCATGCCCCTGCGGACAGATTAGGGGGCGCCTATGGGATATTTTACGGAGATCTATGCAAAAGAGCTGCCGCACCGGGCAAAGGCGGTGTATATGTACCTGAAAGACCGCAGCAACAAAGAGGGACAGTGTTACCCTGCCATCAGCACGGTTGCGAAGGAGCTGCAGCTTTCGCGCAGGACGGTGGAAAGGGCCATTGACGACCTGGTGCGGGCAGGGCTTGTCACAAAAGAACAGCGCTGGCGGGAGAACGGCGGACGGAGCAGCCTGCTCTTTACCCTGAAAGGCGGCTGAAATCAAAAAAGAAATGCCGCCAGGGGGGAAGTGCGCCCTCCTGGCGGCATAAGGGATATGCCATGATGACACAAGCGGTGAAGGTATCACCCTAAGAAAGTTTTTACCGGCAGAGAAAGAATATGCAGTTACAGGACAGTCTGGGAGATTGGAAAACCAGGGCAGGGGATGGACTCAGCAGGGGCTGAAGAAGTCGCCGTAATCGCACCCCAGTATTTCCCGGAGGGCAACCAGCTGTGCGGTGGTAGGGTTGCAGGCCCCCTGCTCGATCTTGCTGAGGGAGCTGGTGCTGATGGGGATGCCTTCCAGCTGCAGCTTTGCCACCAGGTCTGAATTGCGCAGGCGTTTCTGTTCCCGCAGGCGGCGGATGTTCTGGCCGATGATGGGGGAACTGCCCTGTTTAATCCGTTCTGCCTTGTTCATGGGGCCTCATCAAAGGCTGATCCCGGACAGGCCAAGGAAATATTCCCGTTTGTCAAGGATCTCTTTTTGCTGATTTTCCGGCAGACAGCGGAACATGTCCTGGTAGTCCAGATCGGCCAGGGGTGTGCCTTTCGTGAGTGCAAGGAGCCGCAGGGAATACCATTCGCCCCAGAGGTCGTCAAACAGGTCCCTGCCGGAGGTGAAGATGCCGGCCTCCTCAAAACCGAAAGGGTAACTGTAATCCTGCAGTTTTACAAAGCCGTACTGCCCGGCGTCCAGCACCATGAGGTCCAGGCTGTACATTTCCGCAAAGGCATCGGCAATCCTGCTGCAGACTGCCCGCTCTTCCTCCGTGATGCGCACCCTGTCTTTTTCAGCCTGCATGTGTTCCACGGTTTCCAAGTGTGCGACCGCATCCTGCAAAAAATCCAGTTTCAGGTCTATCTCCGCCTGTGAATTGGCCGTGGCGGCATACTGGAGCAGCTCCTGCGGCCCCCAGCCGTTGATATCCCTGCACCGTCTGGCAAGACCGGAAAGGGTTTTGCACTGTTCAGGATCGAGGGTGTAGGAAAGGTTATAAGAGTCCATCTGTCAGCGCCTCCTTTCTGGGCTGTGCCGGATCTAAGAGCAGCTCCCGGCAGTCGGAAAAGCCCAGCAGGTATGACAGCATCCCGTAGCGGCTCCCAATGGCGTTGTATCCGCTCACATAGCGGTCGACCAGCTTCATGGCATCCGCCGAAAGATGCATCGCCTCCAGCTTATCCGAGTATTCATCAACCGACCGGAGCAGTGCCTGGTAATCCTCATCCCGCTGTGTGATCCCGTTCATGACGCCATTCATGCGCATACCCATCAGCTGGTAAAGTGTAGATTGTTTGTCCATAAAAAACGCCTCCTTTTCTCGTGGTTGGTGTATGTTAACTCTGAAACGGGGGAAAAGCAACTACTAAGTGAAAAAAGAATTAGTATGCTGGTTAAGCAATTTTAGGCGGCATTTTACGATGTGTGTAAAATGTATTGGTGAAACCATTAAAAAAGACACAAAGGTACCAGTTCACTAATTCAAAACAAATTTGAAAAATACAACATTTTTTGCAAGTATTGGTTTTAAAGTCAGTAATTATAGATATTTGAAGCCCTAATCAGCAAACATGAATTATTGCGGACATCATATAAATATGCTATACTATAAAGAAAGCTGGATATTTGTTAAAATGGGGGAGGTGGATATCCATCCGAGCCAAAGTATGAAATATCACTCTATCGGAATTGAGAATATAGTTCTAACCATGAGGATTGACAGATTTCCTCTGCTCACGGGTATGCTGGTTGGACAAGGATAAAGAGGACTGTATGACCTAATTAACCTGTCAAGAGATGAGTTTTCTGCTGACAGGTTTGGGGAGTTGTATTATCTTGCAAAGCAGATAATATTAACTATATAAATATAATCGTGATGATGTAGACAGACTGTGACAAAGATAATGGAGACAACAACTAAATACAACTTGACATTATCGGACACAAGTAGTATATTATATCTCAACAAATGAATGTTGGGATTAGTTGTTTTGTTTGTGAAAGAGAGGGAATGATGTAATGAAAAATGTTATTAAAAAATTTACAAAAGTGGCGCTGGTGTTCACATTCGTATTTGCATGTACTGCTACAGCATATGCATATAATACAAAGTTTTCTTTCGATTTGACATCCGGCATGTTTAGCCCGTGGAAGTATTCTTCTGAGGCATATAAGTATTCTGCAGATGAAAATCCTGTTGTGGAATGCACATATGTTGAACCGAGTGATGCAACATTTACATATGATATTGTAAACTCAAATGATGAATCCAGAGTAGTTGCATTTTCCGCAGAAGGTACTTTTGCGACTCGTGAATTTGAACGCAATACAACCGTTCAGAATAAGAAGTATAGACTTCGTGTAAAGAGAGACAGCGGTGCATGGAATTCTTCGGCAAATACGCAGGGCACATGGAATATTGATTCCTACTAAAATAACACCTAAATCGTATTTAGTAACAATGTTTATTTAATCCCAACATTCTTTTAAATTAAGTAGGTGGCATTATTATGAGAAGTGAATTAAAAAGAGCTTTGCTTAAAAAATCTAATATTATTCTTATCGTTGCAGTTGTTGGATTGATGATTATAAATGCATATTATGGCGGCTGGAGAACGGCATTGAAAATAGATTCTGCCCAAGATATACAAAACATAGATGATATTATATTTTATAAAAAATATTATGGAAACATGTACAGAGTGTGGGAAAGTTCATATTATATGATACAGGCATTGGCACCAGTGATACTTGTTGCGCCATATCTAAGTACATATTTATTAGAGAAAACAAATCGTTTTAGATATTTTTGTGTTGGCAGAAAAGGAAATTTGAAGTATATTATACACAAAACATTTGCTATTGCGTTATCTGGCACAGCATTATTGGCTTTTTCTGAGATGCTTTTTGCGGTTGTTACTGGTTTATTAACACAACATGATACAGCTCTTGAATTTGTGCAGGGAATAGTATCTTTTAAAGAAGACTATTTTATAGAAAATCCTATGTTGTATTTTGCTTTAGTTTTTATTTCACATATTATATACTATTTTGGTTTTTTGATTTTTGCTATAGGAGTAACGTCTTTTTTTAAAAACAAGATCGCTGTAATCGTAACACCTTTTATAATAGTAGGGGTATTGGATATGGTTTTACCAACAGCATTGCAACCCAATGTGGTTATGCGGCCATATCAAGGGGCATTTCGTATTAGCGGATATTGTGTTTTGATAGGTATATATGTTATTGTTGGTTTGATATTATTGATGGTTTCGGAGAAGATCTACCAAAAAAGAGGAAATTGATGTATATGAAACGGTTTCGTTTTATAAAAAATAAGTTAAGACTGATTTACACATCGCCATTAATATATTTGATGATATTTCTTCAAGTCTTTTTTTTGATTATTTACATGTATATCAATAAATTCACTACTATTTCTGGTTATTTTAGCCTTTTGAAAAAGGATCTTTTTTTGTGGTTTATTTGTATTCCTATTATGGTGATTCAGCATAAGTCAAGTGTTTTCTCTACATACTACAGTTGTATTTCGAGAACGTGCAGTAAACGCAGAATGATCTTTGAAGATTGCGTTATATTGGCAATATCTACTTGCATATCTACTTGTATAGTATTATCCACGCCAATATTTTTTTTGCTGATAAAAGGTGTATCACTTGTTAGTCCAGAATTGATTATAACATTTTTCTTTCTATTGATTCGATATATATTGCTTGGATTGCTAATTCAGTATATAATTTATACCATTAGGTTTGCATATCCGAATCTCCAAAAAAGGGGAGGAAGTGTTTGCGTATTACCATTTCTCCTTTATCTTATATTTACATCTCCAATGGAGGTTTTAAGAATAAAAGGACAATACATACCAATATTAGATTTTTCGGCTGGTGAAAGTTATGTTTTTTCAATTGATGGTGTTAATTTATGGGACTCCGTTGTCTTTTTTAATATTCACTTGATTGGATACTTAGTGCTGTATATCTGGATTACAATTAATTATTTTTCTAAGAGATGGGAGTTTTTAGAGAATGAAAGTGTTGACGCTCTTTAAAATAATCGTTAAAGAGTTTAAAAAAGATATTTTATTTTCCATTATACTTTTTGCTTTGGTAGATTTTATTTATGCAAATTTTACAGGTGTTCAACTTAACGAAGAAAGCGGCAGTATTTTCTGGCAAGGAGGAAACGATATTTATTTTTGGGGTTTCAGTACTGTCTTATTAAAGCTTTTAAATGTATCGATTGTATTTATTGCCGTAGGGAAAATTGTTGATAAATTATCTTGTGATATAATGATCTATATTCTTTCGAGGACAACTAATTATAAGAAATTTATATATGCTTATTCGGCGGTGGTTATTATTTTGGGGGAAATCCTGCTTACTATCTCTCACATTGTATACTATTGTTTTTCGGGATTTTATTTAGAGCAGACCGCATCAAGTCTTTTCTATTTAGCAGTAGACGATTTGGGCTTTTTAGGAATTATGATTTTATATATTATTGCAAACGATTGCTATTCGATAGAAAACAGTTTTTTATATATAATTGCAGTATATATATTAAACACATTTTTGCCCATACCAATTTTACCTGCAATGTCAACTGTTAGATTCTTAGTTCTCAGAAGTCGTATTGGTTTCGTAAAGATATTGTTATTGATTGCAGGTATGGATTTGTGTATTGCAATTTTTTATGGTGCTTTAATTAGAAAAAGGAGAGTAAACATATGTTGAAAATAAGCGGATTGTCAAAAAAATTCAAGAAAAAGGTAATAATTGATAATGTTGATCTGGAATTGGAATTCGGAAATATATATGGTTTTATAGGACCAAACGGATCAGGGAAATCGGTATTTTTTAAAACTATTTGCGGCTTCTTGAAAGCTGATAGTGGAACTGTTGTCTTAAATGATCAAGTTATTGGTAAGGATATTGATTTTTTGCCTGATTTGGGTGTCCTCATTGAAAAGCCAGGATTCATAGAAAACTATACACAATATGATAATTTGAAATATTTAGCCCAAATAAAGAACATCATAAACGATGAGGAAATAAGAACTGCATTGGAAATGGTGGGACTGGAGCTTGACAATAATGAAAAAGTTAAAAATTTTTCTTTAGGTATGCGTCAGAGACTTGCTATAGCTCAGGCAATTATGGAAAAACAAAAGATCCTTATTTTAGATGAACCATTTAATGGATTAGATAAACAGGGTGTGGCGCAAATAAAACAATTACTTTTAGAATTAAAGTCTCCGGACAGACTTATTTTGCTTACAAGCCATATTGCTGGTGATATTGAGGAATTGTCAGATTATATTTTTGAATTTACTGCAGGAAAGATTATTCCCGTGAGTCTACAGGATGCTTGAAGATGTTAATGCATTTACTGAGAGGCTGATAGCAAATATTATGACAGCCAGTATGGTCTTGGTTTGGATGACATAGTGACTGTGTGTATATTAATGACATCAAAGAAATGGTTTCCTGGTACGCATTTACATTCATATATGATAATGCCGCTTTCTTTTTAGCACATGAAAGTTTTTACGAAAGTGATGTATCATGTTGCATAGTACGATGTGCAGAGGAAGAAAATTATGAATTACAAATAATTAAAAGGGGGTGCTTATTGTTGAACGCTAATAGACATCCTAAAATGCATAGGGAAAAGAGGGCGATAGTATCGGACGAATAATGATAATTGAGTTTAATGGAAAGGATACTTCGGTTTTTGATGAGATGCTGGCAATCTTAAAACATCACCCAAATTTTGAATATATACAAATGAATGACGAATCGATACTGTCAGTATCAGGGTTGGAGATTTATCCAAGTCGCAGAAAGATATACCGTGGTCGGCAGGAGATCAGCCTTATTGCAAAAGAGTATGATCTCTTCTGCTTTCTGGTAATGAATAAGGGGCAGGTTCTCACTTATGAGCAGATATATCATAAGGTATGGGGAGATGAGGCATTCGGTAGTGAGAACAATGCAGTGAAATGCCAGATCAAGAACCTGCGAGGGAAACTGTATCGAGCGATGCCGGATGCCTCATTTACTATCCGCTGTGTCAGAGAAGTCGGGTACTGTTTTGAAGTGGCATCAGAGGAATAACAAATTACAAACAGCAGGATTTTGAAACATGCAGTCTAGGTTTCTTTTTTGCCCATTGTCAGATCCAATTTGCAAATCTTTATAAAAAATCGCTGTCCAAGATAAGTATTTATGTGAATAATTGATTGTTATATACATTTTTTACAGAAAAATGCAAGACATATCTCAATCTTGTCCTGATAAGGCATATATAATTTTTGTTAGGCGCACAGGATTTTTTACTTCCTAAAATGAGCTAAAACCCATGATGTAATCGGCCTAAAAACAATATAAAGAACATAACCGACCATTCCGCCGATTACATTTGTAATTAAATCCGTGATGTCTGCAGAACGAAAACCGTTAATAAGCGGTTGTAGTAATTCAATACCTAAACTAATAAAAAAGCAAAAGAAAACCGTCCTGCAAAATCCGACGGCGGGATCATGCGTCATAGGGAACAAAAAACCAAACGGTAGCATCATAATAACATTCAACAAAATCTGCCGCACGAAATCCCCGCGTCCTGTTAAAACATCTACAAACGGAACCATATTCATAAGTTTGTACGGATGGTTCAGAATGAACGGTAGAGATGTTATGACAGGCATGAGGGTGAAGTAAAGTACAAAGGACAAATATACATACATCAGCGTATTGACGAGCAGTACATCTTTGCCTTTTAATTTCCATTTTCTGAAAAAAACAAAGGTGTATAATAAAACTAGTGCTATGATATCTATTAGGTATTTCATTGTATCCTTTCTTTAATAACATTCGATTTTATGTACATCAATTTTGACAATAAAATTGTCTAAGAGTTCTTACAATTACATTATATCAATTTTCATACACAAATGCAAGATTTACCCTAATTTAGAATGTTTTATAAATCAAAAGGAAAAGACTTGTTTTAAACTTTATAAGAGATATCTATTAAAAATTATAATATATAGTGTCAGTATTATATGCTTTTATCGCGCAAAGACTATAAAAATACAACTTATTTGTCAAAATGCGTTCTTCCGTGTCATAATTTGCGATATTTTACATCAGTTCTACACTTTATATACACTTAACTTACATTTGTGTATTCTATAATATCCCTATTGGCAGATTACCAAGGGGAAAAGAGGTGCTAGGAAACCGAATATCCCCGGAAAGGGGATAATATGGAGTCGATGCCGTATAAAGTAGAATATTATACACTCTCCATACACACCGCAGTTCACCAAGGAACTGCGGTATTTTTATGCCCGACAAAATGCCCCATTCCCCCACCTGATTATATAGAAAGCCCTATAATTTTACAAAAGAGCGCACCCTGCAAAAAGGGTCTGCGCTCTTTTTATGTCAGGAAAAACTGCCGCGGCCCGCCGCCTGTCCTTCGTTTTTAAGAAATTCGGAAATGAAGGAGGACAAGCCTATGGCAAAGGCATACAGAATCCCGGATTACAGGAAGATGTATCCGGATGCGGGCGGGGAAGTGATCAGCCTGCTTAAAACCACAGAAAGAAAAATGCAGTACCAGGAATATGACCTGAAGATGGAGCAGACCATCGTAAGCCAGGAGGACCAGACCATAACCACCATACCCAGCAGGGAGGATTCCCTGGAACGGCTGGCAGACCAAGAGGTGCAGTTTGCCGGGGAAACCGAGAGCGTGGAGGAAACTGTGCTGCGGAAGATCCAGTACGCGCAGTTACATAAAGCGCTCTCCCTGCTCTCTGATGATGAGCGGGAGCTGATAGACCGCCTGTTTTTCCAAGGCCAGACCGAGCGGGAAGCGGCAGCGGACATGGGGATATACCGCAATGCCATACACAAGCGGAAGAACCGCATCCTGGGGAAACTGAAAAATTTTTTGGAAAATTTTTGATTTCAGGGTGTGCAAAACGCCCTGCCAACGTGGAAGTAAGTAGAGGGGAATTTTTCCTCCCCTCTGCCCATTGAAAAATACCGCCGCCAGGCGGTCATATCCAGCAGCATAGATACGTTAGCTGTCCAGCTTGAAAGAGCAAAGCGGAGCGGAGGGCACGCCAGGACCACCTGCAGGGCAAAACCTGTCAAAAAGATGACATCAAAGGTGCAGAGCGGCAAATGCCCGTCCCAAGGCGGCCTGTGGCGGGCCGTTTGCCATGAAATGGACAGCCTATAATGATACTTCCGTCCAGTCACAGCCCCGCAGGAGCGGGATCACGCAATGAGGGCGGCCCGGAGAGATCCTCGGAGGGGTGCGAATCCCATGACGGCCTTAAGCCAGGGCCGGTCTTTGCCTGCTGCCTATGGGCGCATCCTGCGCCCGCTCCGGGGAGTAGTGTCGAACAGGGGCATATAGAAATAAAAGACGAAGGACAGGCATTTTCCGGGCCGGGGAATTCCCCGGAGGGGAAATGCCTTCATGATAGAAACTACGGCGGCAGACAGCCGGGGAGCCGGGAGGATGTATCCAAACGGCAGCACCGGGAGCTGCCGCCGTCCTTGTGTCATGAAAATATAAAAATGATGTTTGAAAGCAGATGTTTTCACAGGAGGGAATGCATGGATCAGAAAACCATAGACATGATGGGAAAGATTATGGATACGGAGCGGATGGGCTATGCCTATGTGTATCCGTCAGACGTTGGTACAATGGGTGAAGGGACTCCCACGGGGGAATACCTGATTGCCACAACGCCTGAGAACCTGGCGGATTTTATCAGCAGCCACCGTGACGCATACAGGATAACTGTCACAGACATCGCGGACAGGCCCTTCCTTGACATCAGCGGGGGCTTTATCAACGGCAGACCGGAGCCGGGGATGCGCACGAAGATCTTTAACCGGCTGGCAAAAATCCAGACCGGGGAGATAGCAGCCGGGGAAATCCTCCAGCTTGACAGGAAGCAGGCAGATGCATATTTTGCGGCGGAGGACAGGGCAGTGACCATGGCGGAATACGGCATGGAACTTGGATAAGGGCAGGGAGGTATCCTGCCAGAAAGGAGGAAACGGACATGGGCATCAGGAGGGGCGACATTTATTATGCCGACCTGGCACCGGTGGTCGGGAGCGAGCAGGGCGGCACGCGGCCTGTGCTGATCATACAGAATGACATGGGGAACCGGCACAGCCCCACGGTGATCGCGGCGGCCATTACCAGCAGGCAGGGGAAGAAACCGCTCCCCACCCACATCAGGCTGGAGGACAGCCCCTGCGGGCTGGAACAGGAATCCACCGTCCTGCTGGAGCAGGTGCGCACCATTGACCGTGCCAGGCTGAAGGAATACATAGGCCGGGCGGGCAGGGCGACCATGCAGGATGTGGACCATGCCATAGCGGTCAGCCTCGGGCTGGAGGGGATACTTTTCCCCCAGGAGGAACCGGAACCGCAGGCAAGGAAAGAGGGAGATTAGAGGCCCTCCGGCAAACGGATGCCGGACAGAAAGGGGGAACGGCTTATGGAAAGCAGGAAACGGGCATGGGCATATTGCTCAATCGATGCACCGGAGGATGAAAATGACGCATTAAAGAAACAGCGACAGCTGCTCTGTGGATATGCGGAGCAGATGGAATTTGAAATTGCAGGCAGCTCCAGCGACATCGGGAGGAAGCCGCTGTGGGAGCGCAGCGGCTTTCGGCGTTTTGTGGATGCCGCCACTAGGGGGGAGGTTGATATCCTGCTGGTAACCAGCCGCCGCTGCCTGACGCATTCGTCCATGCAGATGGCGCAGCTTAAGGCGTTGGCGGAGGGCTGCGGCCTACAGGTGTATTCCCCGCTGACCGGGCCGATGGAACTGATATAGGCAGAAAAAAGGAGGCAGGCATGGAGCAGAGGGAATTTGAACACTGGCAGGCGGTGACATCCAGCAGCCGGCACATGTGGGTGGAGGATGCGGTGACACGGATGAACGGGCGCGGCTGCCTCTATTACAGCGGCGGGGAATCCGGGATCTATATGCGCATCACCCAGGACGGGACGCTGCAGGTCGGGAATTATGAGGGAGCCATCCCCCATATCGGGGAGGCGCTGTTCAGGCCGGGGGCGGAGAGGAAATGCGGCGGCTTCAACGAGGCGTTCCAGCTGGCCTGCGAATTGGGCGGCAGGAAATTCCTGGCTGACATGTTCTCCGGCAGCCAGGTCCCCCAGATGGCGGAAACGGGAGGCATGGCACAGTCCATGCAGATCTGAGGGTGGAACCCCACAGGACATGGAAAACAGGATCACAGACAGAAAGAAACATATTGGAACCGAAGGGAGGGAAGGACATGGCGTGGATCATTGGAACGGCAGTGTTTATCATACTTTTTCTGGCCGCCATCTATGTGGTGGCTGGCATAGCGGTCAGCGTGGCAGGGAGCTATCAGACTGACTGACACCCTTTTGTCGGTCCTGCCATATTTGGGGCAGAAATGTTTGTTGGGTATGGATATGGATAACATCACGCCTACACAGTATACTGTGTATGGCGTCAGGGAAGGAGGCGGAAGCGGATGAAACGGTATACGGTGGAGACAGCGGTCGAGGGCACGACAAAGTATTTCTATATCATGGACGGGGAGACGCTGGACATCGCCCTGCTTCCGAGCAAGTATCTGAAACACAAGATAAAGGCAAACCTTTCCCCGAACACGGTAAAGAGGTACGCTTTTTCCATCTGCTGTTACCTGGAATACCTGGCGGAAAAGGGCCTGGACTTCCAGACGGTCTGCGGCATGGGGTATGAGGAACAGAGCAGCCATTTCACGCAGTTCCTGTACTGGCTGAAAGAGGGATGCCATACAGAAAAAAAGAAAACAGGGGATGCCGACAATGGGACCTGCAACGCATACTTAAAGGATGTGTTCGGGTTCTATCTTTTTATGTCGGAATGCGGATATGCGCCGAGCCTGCGGGTGCTTTCCTACAGCCAGATCACGGTGCCGAATGCGGCAGGCGTCAAGAGGACGCTGCGGTGCAGGTCTTTCGGCGGCTACATGAAAGCGGAGGAACGGAATGTGAGGGCGGCAGGCGAAGAAGAAATCATCGCCGCCCTGCAGGCATGCACCAACAGCCGGGACCAGCTGCTCCTCCTGCTGATCGCAGAGACCGGGTTCCGCATCGGGGAGATCCTGGGAGTGTACTATGCAAGGGACATCGACTATGGGAGACATACCATCGGTGTGTACTTCCGCGACGACAACGAGAACGATGCCCGCGCAAAGAATGCGGAGTACCGGAAAGCCAAGATCAGCGATGATGCCTTTGAATTCCTGATGGGATACCTCGCCGAGTACAGGGAACTCCTCCAGCACCAGGATTACCTGTTCATCAACGTCTCCGGCGATACCGCGGGGCAGCCGCTGAAAGTGGACAGCGTCTACGCCATGCTGGATCGGGTGGCGGAAAAGACAGGGACGGAACTGACGCCGCACATGCTGCGGAGGTATTTCGCAGTCACAAGATGGAATGCAGGCTGGCCGCTGGAACTGATCAGCCAGGCCCTTGGGCATAAGCACCTGGATACCACGATCAAATACCTGGGCATCCTGGACGACAAGCTGCTGGAGGCGAGCCGGGAGTTCTATGAGAAGCATTCCGTAAATTACGGCATCGGGAAGATGCCATAGGAAAGGGTGGTGGGTATGCAGGCATACCAATACCTGCAGGCGGCGCCGCAGGAGGACACAGGACAATTACAGGAACAGCTGGAGAGGGAGCTTGCGGAATGCACAGAGATACTCCCCACACACCGCAATAAACTCAGGGCATTCATGGAGGGCAGGGGAATCTGGCATATCTGTGATTTGGACTACCCGGCAAGGGCAGCATATGAGCAGTTCCTGAAAGGGCAGTTCCGATCCACGGCATACATGGCATACCTGAAGGCCATGGACCTGGTCAAGCTGCACTCCATCAAAGAGCAGGTGAGGGCGGTACGGGAAAGGGGAAGGCCCACGGCAGAATACGGAAACGGAATCCTGTTCCTGCCATACCATCCGGACCCGGAGATTGCGGAGCGGTTCATCGATGCCGCCAACAAGGGCAGGCTGGCATGGGATTTCGGGCAGAAAGCGCCGGAGAAGATGAAACGACAGATTTTTGCCAGCCTGCATTATGTCATCGGGAATTATAATGGGGACCAGCTACAGGTTCATCTCCGCAGGCTTAAAGAACTGTACGGTTTCTGCATTGACAGGAAGATTGCCAGCATTGACGGGATTGAACTTGTGCAGGCGGAAGAATTTGAGGAAACCATGCAGGCATCCGGGGAAAAAGGAGCGGCATACGGCATCATCGACCTATGCAGGAAGGCGCTTTTTATGCAGGCTGCCGAAATTTGCTGGGATGCAAATGTGTGGTACATGGAACGCCTGCACATACAGCCGGAACGCCTGAACCCAGCAAAACCGGTAAAGGCTATGTCGTTTTTGGAGGTTACGCACAAGGGAAACCGGGAACTTCTGAAGAAATACATGCGTTATGGGATAGGGGTCACGAACCTGTCAATCAGCGTCCTGCGGACAGAGATGATATGGGTAAGGAACTTCCTGTCAGAGGCAGGGCGGGAAGATATCTGCCAGGCCACAGGGAAGCAGATGGAGGAATACTTCCTGAAACTGGCGGACAAGGGACTCCAGCCGAAATCCTATAATGCGCAGGTCATGAGCATACAGCATTTTTTCAACTTCCTGATCGCAAGGGGGTACATTGAGAGGGCGCCATTCTGTGTGGATTATTACCTGAAAAAAGTGGTGCCGAAACATAATGACAGGAGCGTGGATGCAGAAATCCGGGCTGAGATACTGCAAAAGCTCCCCGGTTTCCCGGAGGACATCCGGCTGATGTACCTGCATCTGTGGGGCATCGGCCTGCGCATCAGCGAGGTCTGCATACTGAAGGGGGATGCCTATTACATACAGGGAAAGGATGCATGGGTACAGGTCTACCAGACGAAGATGCGGAGTTATAAGCGGATACCCATACCATACGCCCTGTACCGCCTGATGATGGTATACCTGAAAAAACATCAGATAGGGCCGGATGATTATGCGTTCCAGAACAGCCAGGGCGAAGCCTACAGGAGCGCCACATTCCGGCTGAAGATGCAGGAATGCTGTGAAAAAAACGGCATAAAAGGAGGGGAATACATTTTCAGGTCCCACGACTACCGCCACGGCATAGCCACTCTGTTTTACGACAGCGGGGTATCCCTGCAGGGCGTGAGGGATTATCTGGGCCATGTCTATGAGGAAATGACCCAGCAGTATATAGACTACATGCCAAGGAAGATAGAAAAAGCAAACGAAAAATATTTTAAGGAGCACGGCAGCCTTGCGGCCGGCCTGAAGATAAGGAAAGGAGGGAGCGGCAGTGATGGAAAACAGGATCAGCCTGAAAGGACTGGAAAGCTATAAAGCGGCAACGGACATCCAGAGGAAACGGATGGGGAAAGACCCTCACTATGACCTGGGCGGCGTCCCGGCAGATAAGATGCGGGAAGAATTTGCGGCATTCATCCTGCACAGGGCAGGGAGCGTGTCCCTGATGACCGTTTATGGGGAGAGACAGTTTTTCAAAAAAGTATGCATTTTCCTGCAGAAACGAGCAAAGCGTGTGGAAAGCTTCGGCGACCGTGACACAGAAACATGGCTGCGGCAGTTTAAGGGATGGATGATGTCAGAGGGCATCCCGCAGACTTTCGAGAAGCACGGGGTATACGGGAGCGTGAGCACAGGCAGGAGCAGGCTTCTCTGTTATTTTATCCAGTTACTGGAATTCACAGGGCAAAAAAGGATGCAGGGGGATGAGACAGATAAGGATATATGGGAAATCGAAAGGCTGGATATCCCGGTCAGGGCGAACCCCATAAAGAATTACAGGACAGTCAATTTCACCAAAATATCACAGCCTGGGATACGGGAGGAACTGAAAAAGGGCATATACCTGAACCTCCAGAAAGAAGCAATCGCCTGCGTACAGAAAGAGATGACGGCAATGCGCCGGCTGTCAGAATACCTGGCCGCCAGGCAGAAAGAGGTGCAGTCCTGCCGGGATATCAGCAGGGAAGTCCTGGAGGAATACCTGACATACCTGAAAACGGAGGATATAGAAACCAAGAGTTTCCATGCGGACTTAAACAGGCTCAGGGCCATCCTGGAGAGCATCGGCAAGGTGTGCGGCTATGCCAACCTGGAGCTGCTGTTCTTAAACCGGGACATCCCGCCGGCCCGCCAGCCGGAATTCAAAGTATACTCTGACAGCGAACTGCAGAGGCTGAATGCCGGGACCGTGAAGCTGGATGAACAGATTGCCAGGGCAATGATCATACACCAGATGCTGGGCACACGGATCTCCGACACGCTGACGCTCCAGACGGACTGCCTGTACGACAGCGGCGGGGAAACGATCATAAGGATACGGCAGATGAAAACAAAAACTTTTGAAAAGCCGGTGAGCCACGATCTTGCAGAACTGATCCGCAAGGCAATCGCTTATACGGAGGAACGGCATGGACCGACCAAATTCATCTTTGTGGACGATAAGAATCCGAAGAATCCCCTGCCGTATAACAGGCTGCAGAACAAGGTGGTGGAAATGATCCATAAAGAAAACCTGCGGGATGACAATGGCAGGCTGTTCGGTTTCGGGAGCCATATGTTCCGGCACTATTACGGGGTGAAGCTGACGGAGATGCATCTGGACGATTTCACCATAGCCAAGCTGCTGGGGCACAGCAGCGTCCAGAACGTGAAATATTACAGGAAGATGAGCAACCAGACGCTGGCCGATGAGACACGGGAAGTCAGGAATATGCTGTCAGAGATCATCCTGCAGAATTTGGACGGATGGGAGGAAGAATATGAACAAATACGAGAAGATGCTGGAATGTAACAGGAAAGCCAGCGATGAGAAGATTGAGAGGGCGAGGAAAGCCATCTTTGAACTGATGGATGAGGGGGAAAAGGTCACAGTCCCGAAGCTGATGGAAAAAACAGGGCTTTCAAGAGGCTTTTTCTACAAGAACCCATCGGTACGCCAGACACTCGACAAGGTGCTGGAACAGCAGGGCGGCGTGAGCCATCCGAGGAAGAACATACTTGACATGGCAATGAACAACGAGATCCTGTCCCTGCAGAAACAGATCCGGGCAATGCAGCAGGAAATGGATGCCCTGCGCCAGGAGAATGAAAAGCTGAAAAAGGCGTTGGATCGGAAGAACAGGGAGCTGCTCCGGAATCTGTAAAAATACATAGCCCTTAAAGGTAAGAACCGACAGCCGACATACACAAAAGTATGCCTGTTGGTCGTTGGTATTGGCAAAGAACTTTTGAGTACATATCCTGCATGGAAATACGCCTGGGATCACAGAGTTTCGGGGCAGGATAAACACACACATATATAATGAAGAAAAAAATTGTCGAAAGTATGGCTGCGGTCATGCTTTTTTTACAGCAAACGACAGGAAAAACAAAACGCCATACACACTTTTGTATGCCGTTAGAGCCAGTGTTTACAAGGGATTGCGGGGGCAGGGTACATTTTACGGACGAGCCCACCGGGGCGCTGGACTCCAAAGCCACGGATGAGCTTCTGCGCCTGTTTGGGAGTATCAACCGGAGCGGGCAGACGATCCTGATGGTGACACATTCCGTGAAGGCGGCCAGCAACGCCGGCAGGGTGCTCTTTATCCGCGACGGGGAGGTGTTCCATCAAATATACCGTGGCAGCAGCACCAACGAGCAGTTATATCAGAAGATTTCGGACACCTTGACATTGCTGGCCACCCGCCCCGGTCAAACGGGAATGCCCGGTCAAACGGGAATGCCCGGTCAAACAGGAATGTCTGGTCAAGCGGATATGCCCGGCCAGGCGGCTGTGTCAGCCCGGACGGCGCAGACGTATGCAGGAGGGGAGGGAGAGCAATGAAGATAGGTTTTTACCCTCGACTGGCGTGGTCGGGTATCAGCAAAAACAAGGAGCTGTATATTCCCTATTTGCTCACCGGTATGGGAATGGTCATGATGCACTATATTGTGAGTTACCTATACACCAGCAACCTGCTGGCAACGGCCAGAGGAGGATCGATAGTGGCGATGCTGATGGGGCTGGGCGTTTTGTGATCGGTGCCTTCTCTGTTGTCTTCCTGTTCTATACCCATTCCTTTCTGCTTCGCAGGCGCAAAAAGGAGTTTGGTCTGTACAGTATCCTGGGTATGAACAAAAGCAATCTGGCACGGATCATGATATGGGAGAGTGCGACGGTGGCCTTTATCAGTCTGGCGTCCGGTCTGGTTCTGGGAATTGTGTTCTCCAAACTGGCAGAGCTCTTAATGCATTTGATCCTGCGGGCGGATGTGGACTATGCCATGCGGATAAACCCGGACAATATAAGGCAGACGGTGTTTCTCTATCTGATCATCTTTGTATTGATCCTGGCAGTGACGCTGTGGCAGGTGCGGACGGCGGACCCCATACAGCTGCTGCGCAGTGAAAACACGGGCGAACGTCCCCCCAAGGCCAACTGGCCCATGGCGTTGACAGGGGCCGTGTTGCTGGGGCTGGCCTATTACCTGGCCGTTACGATCCAAAATCCCGTGGAGGCCATAATGTGGTTTTTCCTGGCGGTATTGTTGGTCATCGCAGGTACCTATCTGCTGTTTGTGGCAGGCAGCGTGGCTCTGTGCAAGGTGATGCAGAAAAATAAGAGATACTATTATAAGACCAACCATTTTGTATCTGTGTCTTCCATGACCTACCGCATGAAACGAAACGGCGCCGGACTGGCTTCCATCTGCATTCTGAGCACTATGGTGCTGGTCATGCTCTCGTCAACGGTATGTCTGTACGGGGGCATGGAAAGCAGTCTGCGTTCCCGATATCCCCGGAATATTGTGACGGATAACCGGGCCGAGAACTGGGACCAGCTGCGGGAAGAGAATTATGCCCCTCTGCGGGCGTCTGTGGGGCAGGTGATTGACAGCCATGGGCTGTCTACGGAAAATGTGATGGAGTATGCCTGCGTTACGTTTGAGGGATTCCTCCGCGACGGTGTTATAGATACGGTGGAGACGGTAGAGACATGGGATGAAGTGCCTTTTATGAATCTGTGGGAAATATTTGTAATTCCTCTGGAGGATTACAATCGCCTCATGGGGACTCAGGAGACGCTGGAGCCGAATGAAATACTGATGTATACCACGAAAATGTGGTTTCACCAGGACAGTCTGCGGATCAGCGGCACAGACCAGGTATGGCAGGTCAGCAGGGCAAAGAGTTTTGTGAATAACGGCGTGGATTCCATGCAGGTCATCCCCTCCATGTTCCTGTTTGTGGAAGATATGGGAAGCTTTATCGACTCCCTTGCGGACCGGATGGATAGCTCTGGCAATACGCTACTTAGGTATGGATGGATCTATGGTTTTGACCTGGATTGCCCGGGAGAAGAGCAGGGCCAAATTTTCTATGAGATTCAGGGCCGGCTTGCGGAGTTACGGGCAACAGGATATCCGCTGCTTTGCCAGGCAGAGTCCGTGGCTATAAACCGCAGCGGATACAGCGAGATGTACGGCGGTCTGTTTTTCCTGGGAATCATGCTGAGTATTGTGTTTGTAGCGGCTACCGCTCTGATCATGTACTATAAACAGATATCGGAGGGATATGAGGATCAGGGGCGTTTTGAAATACTGCAGAAGGTTGGCATGACCAAGAAGGAGGTCAGAAAGAGCATTAACAGCCAGGTGATGACCGTGTTTTTCCTGCCTCTGGCAGTGGCGGGTGTCCATCTGTGTTTCGCGTTCCCGTTTCTCTACAAGGGATTGCTGCTGCTGAATTTCAGCAATCAGGAGCTGCTGATGTGGGTGGCGGTGCTGGCGTTCCTGCTGTTTGGCGCAGGGTATGTGATCGTGTACCGCATCACCTCCAGAGCCTACTATCATCTGGTGGGCGGCAGTGCCAGATAGAGCGTATTTTTTGACAAAATGATTGAAAATTCCCGTTGTCGGAACGGAATTGTGGAATTTTTTTAAAACTCAAAAAAAAGGTTGCAATTTTCGTGGAAATATATTATAGTAAACAAGTGCCACGAAAATGGCAGCTGTGGCTGATTGGTCAAGCGGTTAAGACGCCGCCCTCTCACGGCGGAAACAGGGGTTCGATTCCCCTATCAGCTGCTTTCTTTCATAGATATTGGGATAACAGTTATGGCTGATTGGTCAAGCGGTTAAGACGCCGCCCTCTCACGGCGGAAACAGGGGTTCGATTCCCCTATCAGCTGTTATTCTTTTAAAAGAATAGCCCAACCCCGAAAGTGCCGGAAACAATTTGTTTCGGGCATTTTTGTGTTGTAAGCATTTTTAGTCAAGACAGAAAATGCGGGGGGCGGTATTCTGTAGTTGTAACCGTACGGTTTATTAACCGTTATAGGCGTTTGCGAAACGCCTGATTAACCATTAGGAAGGGAGGTGGAGGAGTTGGATCGTTTCGAGGCGGTTTTTCACTCTCTGGATGTGATCGAGGAGAAGATCCGGGAAAAACTCACGGTGGAAAAACTGGCGGACAGCGTCCATTTTTCCAGATATCATTATCAGAGACTGTTTCGCGAGGCGGTGGGAGAGAGCGTGATGCGGTATGTGGCCGGGCGCAGGGTGGCTCTGGCGGCCCGCGAGCTTGCAGAGACAGACGACACTGTTCTGGAGATTGCCCTAAGATACGGGTATGACTCTCATGAAGGCTTTACGCGGAACTTTCGGGCGCATATGGGAGTGACTCCCGCGGAATATCGAAAGTATCATTTCTCCATAGGACTCCCACAGACTCGAAAGGAGAGGAAAACAATGACGTATTCAAAGAACACGGACGAGATTATCCGGGAGTTGAACGGGTTGATCGTTAAGACTCGGGAGACAGCGGCTTTTACCGGAAAAAATCGGGATATTCCCGGCGCGGAATCCTATGGGGAATTTTGGAGCTGGGCGGGGGACCGGATGGAGGCTGTGGCGGATGCGCTGGCGAAGATATTGGAGCGGGTTACGGCCATCGCCCAAAGGCCCGATGAGATATCCGCCCGCTTTATGATTATGAAGGCTGTGGAGGACGCGGCGTTTTGGCTGCGGCTGACCGCCTTCCAGACCAGACTCACCATTGCCAGAGCCAGGCCGGAACACCGCGGTGCCTTTGAACCCATATGCCAGCGGTATGACAGTCTGGCCCGTAGCGCCGGGACGCGGGCGGAACAGATCTCCGCATTTTTGGGGGACCTTGCGGAACTGATCTTCCGTGACATGAGGGACAATGCCGCGCTTTGTCTGCAGAGGGCAGTGGAAAGCGGCAGAGCAGCGGCTGAAAAGCTGTCCTGTAGTCCGGGGCTGCCGTATGGTTATATCGCGGAAACCGTGGCGGACCTTGCGGAAGAACTGGATGCCCTTCCCCTCTGGGAGGTGAATGTGAACCGTCTGGAAGATTACTGTATCAGGCTGGATATCATCGGGGCTGCGGGTACTCTGGACGGGATACGGGCACCGGAGCATAAAGCGCTGCTGGATAGTATTGGAGATTTTCGGACCCGGATGAACGAGGCAGTGATATTTTTCCGGGATCTGCCCACGGACGCGATGGGCGCTCCCGCACCGGGGAAACCGGACCGGGCGGCTGCCAAAGAGCTTGAGGATATGGTCTTACAGGGCAATATATTGCTTTTTTATCTAAAGGGTGAAATACAGAAGATGGACACATGTCTGGACCGGGAGCACAAGGCGGCACTGGAGGAAATCAGCGGCAGAATGGAAGGGGTTCTCAGGAGGGATATCCGCGACACTGACGCAGACAGACGGACCGACATTCTGCGGGAGCTGAGAGAAATATACCGGGCACTGACAAAACAGGCGGAGGAACTGGCTCCGAGGGGGGCGGCTATAGAATATATCGGACAGGAAATAGGAAAAATGACACAGCGCTCTTGACAGACAGCATCTAATGCGTTAGACTTATTGTAAGTCTAACGCATTAGAATTTATAGGAGAAAACAAATGGGTATACCTAAAATTTTTGAAAGTGAATATCGTTTTTGCGAGATCCTGTGGGAAAAGGAGCCCATAGGCAGCGGGGAACTGGCGGAGCTCTGCGGGGAGAGGCTGGGCTGGAAGAAGTCCACTACATATACGGTCATTAAGCGGCTGGCTGAGCGGGGGGTGATCAAATCGGAAAAAGCGGTGGTGACATCACTGATCTCCAGGGAGCAGGTGCAGGAGGCAGAGAGCCAGGAGATCGTAACCAGAAACTTTTCCGATTCTCTGCCCCAGTTTGTGGCAGCTTTTACCAGAAACAGAAAACTGCGGCCGGAGGAAGCGGAAGAGATCCGGCGACTGATTGAAGAGTATCGGGAGTGATGAACGGAATGGATAGTATATTTTTGAAGATATTGGAGATGAATATGGCGGGGACCGCCTGTATTTTGTTTGTGCTGGCGTTTCGTCTGCTGCTGCGTAAAAAACCCAGAGTTTTCTCCTATGTGTTATGGGCGGTTGTCTTTTTAAGGCTGATTTGTCCATTTACGCTGCAAAGCCCCTATTTCGGTCTGTCTTTGGGGAATATGGAACAGAGGCTGGAGACCGCGGCTTATGAGCAGGAGACGGTGAATTACCAGATGCTGGTGCATAAGGACGGTACTGTGGAAACCTCAGTGAGCCGTGGAAGGCAGGGCATGACGGCAGGGGCGGATGCTTTTTGGGCCGGGCCGGACGGGAGTATTGTTCTCAATGCGCTGCCCCGGAGCGCAGACTGGGAGACGGGACTGTCCCCCGATCCGAGGAGCCAGATCAGCAGGCGGTACAGCCGCAGCGAAGTACTGTTCCAAACGCGAAGATGGGTTGCCGTGGGCAGTCTTGTCTGGGGAGCGGGAGTGGCGGCGCTGTTTATCTACAGTCTGATATCTTATCTGCTGCTGCGCGGACGGCTGAGACAGGCTGTGCGGATACAGACGGACGTGTATGAGAGCGATCGGATCGGCACTCCGTTCCTGCTGGGCATTTTTGATCCCCGTATCTATCTGCCTGTGGGACTGCCCCAGGAGCAGAGAGCTTATGTGCTGGCTCATGAGCTGGTACATTTGAAGAGAAGAGATTATCTGGTTAAAACGCTGGCGTGGCTGGCGGCATCTCTACATTGGTTCAATCCGCTGGTGTGGCTGGCTTATGGCCTGATGGCCCGGGACATGGAGATGTCCTGTGACGAGAGAGTGATACGGCGGTTGGGAGAGGGGAGCAAAAAGGCGTATTCCAAAGCACTGCTGTCCATATCCGGCGCTGTGGGAGACGGTTTTGGCAGAAGAGCGCTGTCGGTTACGCCTCTCGGTTTCGGAGAGAACGACATTCGCAGCAGGGTAAAAAATATTCTTGGCTACCGCGGAGTGAAGATCGGCACAGCGGCAGTTCTGGCGGTGCTGCTTGGAGCAGCGGGACTAATTCTGATGACGGATATGAAGGGGGCCGATGAGAATCGCGGGCCGCAGCCCATGGACGAGGTCCGGCCTAAGGAAGAGATACCGCCGGAAACGGAGAACCCCGCAGGTGCGGAGGGAAATCTGGAGGAACGGGAACTGACGGAGCTGGAACAGCTCGGCAGTATCATATGGGAGAATGAAGCATCGGGAGTGGACCAACAGGGCGGCGAATACGCTGTCTATCTGCCCACACAGGGGGGCATACTAGACGAGAAACCGCTGAGCGGTCCGGAAAATCTGAAGGAGATGAAACGGGGCGAAGAGATGACCTGGGAATTGCTGCAGACTCTGGTGGAACAGAAGAATCCGCAGCTGGAGGATTATGCCGGTTACGCGGAGGCAAGCTGGCAGGAGGACCGTGACGGTAACACCGGCTGTCTGGAATATCTTCTGGAGGATACGGAAAACGGACAGAGTTACCGGCTGGATATATATTATTATAAGGAAGATCTGAAACTTGACAGCGTATATCTGTATCGGGAGAGCGACCGGGGCCTATGCATGTTGTACCAGGACAGAGTGGCGGAGGGCAAAGGACTCTGGCGCAATACGGAGATCGATGCCTTTCGCCGGGATATCAAACAGTTGGGCGACTGGGTGAGCGGATGGGAACTTCCCCATGAGGAACAGGTACAGATAAGCCCGTACTACCGGTCGGATCTATATCTGGGAGGGGGCGTTTTGTTTAGCTGGAAGGAGGAAAGCCGGAACCTGGAGGAGATGTGGGCGCCGGAGGAGTGGAAGAGCGCCGGAGGTTTTTGCCGGTCTGAGAGCGAAGAGTATTTTATGTTTGACGGAAACGGACGCCTGACGGACCTGGAACTGCGTATGAATCACTCTGAGAAAATTGGGGACAGTGAAATCCTGGAGGGCTGTCAAGAGCAGGCCGTCCTCATATCCATGAACCATGATCTGTATACGGTCTCCGAATTGGATATGCTGGCGGAGGCGGGCAGACCGGTGCCGGAGGAGGAGACCACGGCGAATATCTGGTATATCGGTTTCGCAAGAGAGAACGCGCCCTGCGGTTATATCCTGTTTTTGTCAGAGCGGTATTATACCAAAGAGGAGGCTGTCGCCATGGCGCAAAGTGTCCGATTTACCGATGCCGCATGGCGATAGACCAGGTTTTCCCTTGACAATTCCTGTAGATAGCGATATATTTAGTCCTGTGAGAAAGGAAAAAGTTTTCATTGATTCTCATCGGACTTTAGGTCTCTCAGAGCAGAACGGAGCGTTATTATAAGCCTGTCGTCCATCTTGGCCATGCTCTCTTGGTGGGTGGCGGCATACTGCCGGATCTGCTCGTCGGTATGGGTCATGAGCCAGAACGGACGGGCAACAGGGGCCTTAAAAAGCAGATCCTGGTCCATCCAGTGATAGCGATAATAGGTGCGGATTTTATACCAAAGGTTGATGGGCTTTCTTTCCATAATGATTATGTATCCTTTCTCGATTTTTTTGTCTATTGCGGGCAAGACACTGTAAAGACAACGTGCCATGATATCATTGTAACAGGTGCGGCGAAAAACCGCAATACTTTTTATGAAAAAATGCATTAGAAATAAAATTTGAGGAAGGAATACGGTATTACAAATATGATGGACAAAAGCGCGAAGATATACGTGGCCGGACATCGGGGGATGGTGGGATCGGCCATCGTGAGAGAATTGGAGCGTCTGGGCTATGAGAATATTGTCACCCGCACGCACCGGCAGCTGAATCTGTGCAGCCAGCAGGCGGTGGAAGAATTTTTTGCGCAGCAGACTCCCGACTATGTGTTTCTGGCGGCGGCAAAGGTGGGCGGAATAGCGGCCAACGACAGCGCCCAGGCGGATTTCATGTATGAGAATATGATGTTGGAGATGAATGTGATCCACAGTGCATGGAAATATGGATGCAAAAAGCTGGAATTTCTGGGTTCGTCCTGCATTTATCCCAGACTGGCACCCCAGCCCATGCCGGAGAGCTGCCTGCTGACCAGCGAGCTGGAAAAGACCAATGAGGCCTACGCGCTGGCAAAGATCTCGGGTTTGAAGTATTGCGAGTATCTTAACAGGCAATACGGAACGGATTATATCTCGGTGATGCCAACCAATCTGTATGGCCCTAACGACAATTACCATCCTACGCACAGTCATGTACTGCCGGCTCTGATACGGCGTTTCCATGAGGCCAAAGAACAGGGGCTTTCCCATGTGACCTGCTGGGGAGACGGCAGCGCTCTGCGGGAATTTCTCTATGTGGACGATCTGGCGCGGCTCTGCGTTTTCCTAATGAATCATTACAGCGGAAACGAGACGGTGAACGCGGGGACAGGCAAAGAGCTGAGCGTCAAAGAATTGGCGGAGACGGTGGCTCGGATCGTAGGCTATGAGGGAGAGATACGCTGGGACACCAGCAAGCCCAACGGGACGCCCAGAAAGCTGCTGGATGTGAGCAAGGCCAAGGCGCTGGGCTGGCAGTATCAAACGGAGCTGGAGGAAGGAATTCGCCTGGCCTATGAAGATTTCCTGCATAATCCCATGCGGGCAGAGAGATAGAATAACAAAAAGAGGGGTCTTCGTGGCCCCTCTTTTTTTGGACATATTTTATTATTTCTAAAATTCGGGCGATACAGGTTCCCTTCTTGGCAGTGCAGGCCGTTCCGCCCTGTCACATATGGAAAGCATGCTCAGATACTTTACCAGATCCTTCCGGCTTTCCGGTGACAGCTCAATGATAGTGTTCATGATATCGCTGGCGGTGTACCGGTCTACCAGCTCCCGGTTCAGATCGTCGATGGGAGAGACGTACTGCGTGCGGTCGAGCAAATAATCCGCAGACACTTGAAAATAGTTGGCCAGCTTGCACAGAGTCTTGAGATCCGGGGAATGTATACCGTTTTCATAGTTGGAGATAGTACCTACCGAAACATGCAGGTACACAGCCAGCTGTTTCTGATATATTCCTCTTTCTACCCGCAGACGGTACAGTTTTTCCCCGAAATCCATAATCCCCTCGTTTCTGTTTCTCACAGACTGGTTTGAGAAACCGTGATGATCAGAACTTGTCGTTTTCTGTCAAATTATATTATATTGTAACACATTTTTTGAAAAATGGAATAGTATTATAGAATGTAGGAAAAATTTGATTTCATGTATTCTAAAATTGAGGCAGGATAAAGTTAGTCTACATATGGGATTATGCGGGCGTTTTCTTAAGAATATTCTTTGTAAATATTCTTGCAAAAATATATTGACAAGCACTGCGCGAAGGCATATACTTTAAAAAGAATTTAAGATTGTTATTAGAGTGAGAGTGGTTGCAGACCACTCTTTCTTGATGTTATAGCCAAAGGGGATAGAGATATGTCGAAGAGAGAGGATTACGAGAACAGGACGGAAACGTTGTTGCAGCCCATAGCTGCCGCCCAGGGCGTGGAGATCTATGACGTGGAGTATGTGAAGGAGGGCAGCGAATATTATCTGCGGGCTTATATTGACAAGGCGGAGGGGGTAAATATCCAGGACTGCGAAAATGTGAGCAGGGCGCTGTCCGATGCGCTGGATAAGGAGGACTTTATCCCCGACGCATATATTCTGGAGGTGAGCAGCCCGGGCCTGGGGCGTACGCTGAAGAAAGACAGGCATCTGGCCGGCAGCATCGGCGAGGAAGTGGAGATCAAACTGTATAAGCCCCTTGATGGGACCAAGGAGTATGCCGGTGTGCTGAAATCCTTTGACCAGGGCAGCGTTGTGATAACGGAAGGGGCAACAGACCGTATTTTTGCGAGAACTGATATAGCGGTGATTCGATTGGCGCTTGACTTTTAAACAGGAATTGCCCATGAGGGCAGAATGGAGGAAAAGTAGAAAATGAATAAGGAACTGATGGAGGCACTGGATATTCTGGAAAAGGAGAAAGAGATCAGCAAGGAGACTCTCTTTGAGGCTATAGAGAACTCGCTGCTGACTGCCTGCAAGAACCATTTTGGCAAGGCGGACAATGTCAGGGTGGAGATTGACCGGGAGACCTGTGATTTCCTGTGCTACATGGAGAAAGAAGTGGTGGAGACCGGCGAGGATGTGGAAGATCCCGTGCTGCAGATCGCTCTGGAGGACGCCCGGGAACTTTCCCAGAAGGCCCAGGTGGGGGATGTCCTGAATGTGGAGATCAAGTCCAAGGAGTTCGGGCGTATCGCCACACAAAACGCCAAGAACGTTATCTTGCAGAAGATCCGTGAAGAAGAGCGCAGCGTCATCTATAATCAGTATTTTGAGAAGGAGAGGGATGTGGTGACCGGCGTGGTGCAGCGCTACATCGGGCGCAATATCAGCATCAATCTGGGCAAGGCCGACGCGATGCTCAGCGAGAGCGAACAGGTGCGCGGGGAGGTGTTCATGCCCACGGAGCGTATCAAGGTATATGTGCTGGAGGTAAAGAATACACCCAAGGGGCCCCGCATCAATGTGAGCCGCACACATCCGGAACTGGTAAAGAGACTGTTTGAGTCCGAGGTGACGGAGATCAAGGACGGCACGGTGGAGATCATGAGCATCGCCCGCGAGGCCGGCAGCCGCACCAAACTGGCGGTATGGTCCCACAATCCCAATGTGGACGCAGTGGGTGCCTGCGTGGGATTGAACGGCGCGAGAGTCAACGCCATAGTAGAAGAACTGCGGGGTGAGAAGATCGATATTGTGAACTGGGACGAGAATCCCGGCAATCTGATCCAGAACGCGCTGTCCCCGGCCAAGATCGTAGCGGTTTTCGCGGACCCTGACGAGAAGACAGCAAAGGTAGTGGTGCCGGATTATCAGTTGTCTCTGGCCATCGGCAAGGAAGGGCAGAACGCCCGTCTGGCGGCGAGACTGACGGGCTACAAGATAGACATCAAGTCCGAGACACAGGCCAAGGATGCCCCCGGTTTCCGCTATGAGGATTACATGGATGACGAGTACGATGAGGACGAGGATTATATCGAGGAATATGACGGCGAAGACGGAGAGTATGCCGAGGACGGCGAATACCAAGAGTAAGGGGGCGGCGCAATGGTAAAAAAAGTTCCCTTGCGGCAGTGTATCGGCTGTGGCGAGATGAAGAATAAAAAGGAATTGATCAGGGTTCTTAAGGCCACGGACGGGACGATCTGTCTGGATGTTACAGGAAAAAAGAACGGCAGGGGCGCATATATTTGTACACAGAGAGAATGCCTGCGGAAAGCCCGCAAAAATAAAGGGCTGGAGCGTTCCTTTAAGGTGAGTATTCCCGAGGAAGTATATGAGAGCTTAAGCAAGGAGTTTGAAGATATTGAGGCAAAATAAAGTATTATCATTGCTGGGACTGGCAATCAGAGGACGCAATTTGGTAAGCGGTGAGTTTCAAACGGAGAACGCAGTAAAGAGCGGGCACGCTATGCTGGTTATCGTGGCAGAGGATGCGTCAGCGAATACCAAAAAGTTTTTCACAGACAAAAGTTCCTATTATGGCGTTCCGGTGTACTGTTACGGAACTAAGGAGAGCCTGGGCAGCGCCATAGGAAAGGAAATGAGGTCTTCTCTGGCAGTATGCGATGCAGGTTTGGCACAGGCGGTTATAAGGGCACTGGACAGTGAAGGTGTATGCCAGGTAAAGGGAGGTAGTGAGCATGGCAAAAATGAAGGTACATGAGTTAGCGAAGGAAGTAAACAGGTCAAGTAAGGAAATTGTGGCATTTTTGCAGGAAAAAGGAATAGAAGCCAAGGCGGCCAACAGTTCAGTGGAGGATGCGAACGCGGAGCTGGTGAGAAAAGCTTTTGGCGGAAAGGGAGACACACAGGTGGGAGAGACTCGTGAGAAAGCCTCTAAGGAGGACAATAAGGAGAAAGTCATACGGGAAGAAACTCCGGTAACTGCCAAGGCGGAGACAAAAGCTCCGGAGTCCGGGGAGAAAACGGAAAAACCGGCGGAAAAGCAGAATGCTCCGAAAAAGAAAAAGAACATTATATTTGTCAGCAATCCGCAGAATTCTAAAATGTCGGGGCAGAAAGCCAAGGGGAACGGTCAGCAGGGACAGGGAAGGTCCGGACAGGCAAGACCCGGACAGAGCGGACGCGGCGGAAATAACAATAATAATGGCGGCGGCAGGCCCGCCCCCAGAATGCCGATCAAACCTCTGACCCCTCCGTCTCCCACTCCCAGTGTGCAGATGGTGGTGTCAAAGCCTCAGCCCAAGCCCAAGCAGCCCGTCCAGGAGCCTGCGGCGGAGACCCCCGCAGCGCCGGCGGCGGTGCAGAACACTGCGCCCTCTCCGGCTGTGACGGAGACTCCCGTGCAGGAGCGCAGCACCCAACAGGACGGCGATCGCAGGGAGCAGAACAGAGCCGCCGACAGAGAGCGGGAGAGGAATCCCGAGCGCGGCGGAGAGCATAGAGACAGCGGTTATCAGGGCGGCAGAGATGGCCAGAGAGGCAGCTATCAGGGCGGCCGTGACGGTCAGGGAAACCGCGACGGCCAGAGAGGCGGCTACCAGGGCGGCAGAGACGGCCAGAAAGGCGGCTATCAGGGCGGCAGAGACGGTCAGGGAAACCGTGACGGCCAGAGAGGCAGCTATCAGGGCAGCCGCGACGGTCAGGGAAACCGCGACGGCCAGAGAGGCGGCTACCAGGGCGGCAGAGACGGTCAGAGAGACGGCAGTTTTCAGGGCAATCGTCAGGGAAACCGTGACGGTCAGACCAGAGGCGGCTACCAGGGCGGCAGAGACGGCCAGAGAGGCGGCAATTTCCAGGGCAGCCGTCCCGGCGGCGGTCAGTTCGGCGGACGGGGCGCGGCTCCCGGAGGCAGGCCGGCGTTTAACAAGGACGGAAACGGCGGACGCTCCTTTGGAGGCGGAAGACCCGGACAGGGCGATAAGTTCCGGGGCCAGCAGCAGGGCGGCAAGAGCTTTGCCACGGATACGCCCGGCAAGGACAATGAAAAGCATAGAGAAGAAGAAAAGAGACGTATCAGCCAGGAGAAGGATAAGCGCAACCGCAAGGATTATATGTATGAGGAAGACGAGGCGCTGAAGAATAAGCCCGGTCGTTTCATAAAGCCCGAAAAGAAGCGGGAGGAGGCCGTAGAGGAGGTTATCAAGGTCATCGTACTGCCCGAGTCCATCACCATCAAGGAACTGGCGGAAAAGATGAGACTGCAGCCCGCGGCCATCATCAAGAAACTGTTCCTGGAGGGCAAGATCGTCACTGTCAATCAGGAGATTTCCTACGAGGATGCGGAGAACATCGCCATGGAGTACGATATCCTCTGCGAGAAGGAAGTAAAGGTGGATGTGATCGAGGAATTGCTCAAGGAGGATGAGGAGTCCGAGGAAAACATGGTGGAACGTCCCCCCGTTATCTGTGTTATGGGACATGTAGACCACGGCAAGACCTCCCTGCTGGACGCTATCCGTAAGACCAATGTCACGGATAAGGAGGCAGGCGGCATCACCCAGCATATCGGCGCGTATACGGTGTCTATAAACGACCGTAAGATCACGTTCCTGGATACTCCCGGCCATGAGGCTTTCACCGCCATGCGTATGCGGGGTGCCAACGCCACGGATATAGCGATCCTGGTGGTGGCTGCGGACGACGGCGTAATGCCCCAGACCGTAGAGGCCATCAACCATGCCAAAGCGGCAGGTATTGAGATCATCGTGGCCGTAAACAAGATCGACAAACCGGGTGCCAATGTGGAGCGGGTGAAACAGGAGCTGACCGAGCATGAGCTGATCCCCGTGGACTGGGGCGGAACCACCGAGTTTGTACCCGTGTCCGCCAAAGCGGGGGACGGTATCGAAAATCTGCTGGAGACGATCCTGCTTACCGCGGATATTCTGGAGCTGAAAGCCAATCCCGACAGAAGGGCCAGGGGTCTGGTCATCGAGGCGGAGCTGGATAAGGGCCGGGGTCCTGTGGCTACGGTTCTGGTGCAGAAAGGACGCCTGCAGGTGGGAGATTTTATCTCGGCGGGTTCCAGCCACGGCAAGGTCCGTGCCATGATCGACGACAAGGGACGCCGGGTCAAGGAAGCCCTTCCCTCCACTCCCGTGGAGATCCTGGGACTTAACGATGTGCCCAGCGCGGGCGAGGTGTTTATCGCTCACGACAACGATAAATCCGCAAAAACCTACGCGGAGACATATTTAGCGCAAAACAGGGAAAAAATGATAGAGGACACCAAGTCCCGCATGTCTCTGGACGATCTGTTCTCCCAGATCAAGGAGGGCAATTTGAAGGAGCTGAATCTGATCGTAAAGGCGGATGTGCAGGGCAGTGTGGAGGCTGTAAAGCAGTCTCTGATGAAACTGACCAACGAAGAGATCGTGGTGAAGTGTATCCACGGCGGCGTGGGTGCCGTCAACGAATCGGATGTGGCCCTTGCCAGCGCTTCCAACGCCATTATCATCGGTTTTAACGTGCGTCCGGACGCAACCGCCAAGGCCACGGCCGAGAGGGAGAGAGTGGATATCCGGCTGTACAAAGTTATCTACCAGGCCATCGAGGATATCGAGGCGGCCATGAAAGGTATGCTGGACCCCATCTTTGAGGAGAAAGTCATCGGTCATGCCGAGGTGCGCCAGATATTCAAGGCTTCCGCAGTGGGCAACATCGCGGGTTCCTATGTGCTGGACGGTACCTTCCAGAGGGGATGCAAGATCCGCATTACCCGGGAGGGAGAGCAGATCTACGAGGGCAGTCTGGCATCCTTAAAGAGATTTAAGGACGATGTGAAGGAAGTCAAGGCCGGTTTCGAGTGCGGTCTTGTGTTTGACGGCTTTGACCAGATGCAGGAGCTGGATATCGTCGAGGCGTATATCATGGTAGAGGTGCCCAGAACTTAGGGAGATTGTTATGAGAAAAAACAGTATTAAAAATACCCGTATCAACGGGGAAGTTCAACGTGCTCTGGCGGAGATCATCCGCAGCGGCATCAAGGACCCCCGCATCAGCCCTCTGACCAGCGTGGTGGCCGTGGAAGTGGCACCGGATTTAAAGAGCTGCAAGGCGTGGATCAGCGTTCTGGGCGGCGACGAGGCCAGGCAGGCCACTTATCAGGGGCTGCGGAGCGCAGAGGGATATATCCGCTCCCAGCTGGCCAGAAGCATTAATTTGCGCAATACTCCCACGATAACCGTTGTCATGGATCAGTCCATCGAGTACGGTGTGAATATGTCCAAGAGGATCGACGAGGTTATCAGCGCCGACGAAGAGGCAGGCGCGGGAGGCAATGCAGGAGGAAATACGTGAATATTTTACAGGAATGCCAGGGAGCGTCCCGCATTGCCGTCACCGGACATGTCCGGCCCGACGGCGACTGCGTGGGCTCCTGCCTGGCGCTTTTTCAATATCTGCAAAAGATGATGCCCCAGGCCCGGGTTCAGGTATATCTGGAACAGCCCGCGGATATTTTTTCCGGGATCAGGGGATATGACCAAATAGACAGCGCGTGCGAAGACACCGATCCCTATGATGTTTTTTTTGTGCTGGACAGTGTACCGGAGCGAATGATGGAGCCGGCTAAAAAGATCTATGACAGGGCGAAAAAGACCGTCAATATAGATCATCACATCAGCAATGAGGGAGCGGGCGACCTGTCCTGGGTGGTGCCTGAGGCCAGTTCCACCGCGGAACTGATCTATGAGCTTATAGACAAAAGCGCCATGGACGCGGATATAGCCATGGCGATCTACATAGGTATCATCCATGACACGGGCGTGTTTCAATATTCCAACACGTCTCCTCGGACCATGGAGATCGGGGCGCAGCTGATAGGATATGGCTTTGATTTTCCCCGGTTGATCCTGGAGACCTTTTATCAGAGAACTTATGTGCAGAGTCAGGTGCTGGGCAGGGTACTGCTGGAGAGCATCCGGTTCATGGACGGCAGCTGTATCGTGAGTTGTCTGGACCGTAAGACCATGGATTTCTATAACGTGAATCATAAAGATCTGGACGGTATCGTAAATCACCTGCGCAATATCAAGGGAATCCACTGCGCGGTGTTTATGTATCAGACGGACGTGCTGGAGTACAAGGTCAGCCTGCGCTCCGACGAGTGGGTGGATGTGTCGAAAGTGGCGGCATTTTTTGGCGGCGGCGGACATATGCGGGCGGCGGGCTGTACCATGCGGGGGACTTTCCACGACTGCGTGAACAATCTCTCCCTCCATATCAAGGAAGAGATGGAAAAACAGGAGTGACGGCGGAAGATGTACCATGGAATTGTGATCGTTCATAAAGAAAAAGGCTTTACCTCCCACGACGTGGTGGCGAAAATGCGGGGAATCTGCGGCCAGAAAAAGATCGGCCATACCGGCACGCTGGACCCGGAGGCCACGGGAGTGCTGCCCGTATGTCTGGGAAGCGGCACCCGGCTATGCGATATGCTCACAGAGCGGGACAAGGAATATGTGGCGGAGTTGCGTCTGGGGGTGGAAACGGATACCCAGGATATGACCGGGACCGTATTGTCTGCACACCCGGTGGAGGTAGGCGGGGAGCAGGTGAGAGAAACGATTCTGTCCTTTCAGGGCAGCTATATGCAGACGCCGCCCATGTACTCCGCACTGAAAATAAACGGCAAAAAGCTTTACGAACTTGCCAGAGAGGGCAAAGAAGTGGAGCGTCAGGCCCGGGAGGTACAGATCCGGGAGATTGAGATCCTGGATATCTGTCTGCCTGTGGTACGCCTTAGGGTGGTGTGCAGCAAAGGCACTTATATCCGCACACTGTGCGCGGATATAGGACAGAGACTGGACTGCGGCGGAGCCATGGAAAGTCTGACCCGTACCCGGGTGGGGAATTTTTCTCTGGCGGAGGCGTATACTCTTACGCAGCTACAGGGGCTTAGGGACCAGGGGAGGCTTTCCCGGGCGATTTTACCGGTGGAAAGCGTATTTGAAAACTGTCCTGTGCTGCATGTGCGGTACGATCTGGCCAGACTGTTGGAAAACGGAAACGCGCTGACGGTGGAGCAGACGGCGGAAAAGGAGCGGTACGCGCCGGGGCGCTGGGTGAGAGTATGCCGTCCGGATAACCGTTTTGCGGGCATCTATGCCTACGATGAGGAAAAAGGCAGATATCAGCCGGTGAAAATGTTTTTGGAATGAATACATGATGGAAATAATAACAAATACACTGGATTTTCAACTGAATAGGGATACGGCGGTGGCAATGGGCAAGTTTGACGGTCTGCATGTGGGGCACAGGGAACTCCTTGGCAGGATACTTAAGCAGAGAGACCGGGGACTTGCCCCCTGTGTGTTCACCTTTGATCCGTCTCCGGCCGTGTTTTTCGGGTTTTCCGACGGAAAAGAACTGATGAGCCGGCAGGAAAAACACCAGGCTTTCAAGGAGATGGGTGTGGAGGTGCTGATAGAGTTTCCGCTGACGAGAGAAACCGCCGCCATGTCCCCTGAGACTTTCATAAAAGAGGTGCTGGCGGGGAGGCTTAAGTGCGCCTACGTGGCGGCGGGGGAGGATGTGTCCTTCGGAGACCGGGGAGCGGGAAACGCGCAGCTGCTGCGGCGGATGGGGACGGAGTGCGGCTTTGAGGCGCAGACCATCAAAAAGATCAAGGTCCATGGACGTGAAGTCAGTTCCACCTATGTGCGTAAATGTGTGGAGAGCGGACGGATGGAGGAGGCCGCGTGTCTGCTGGGGAGCCCTTATACCGTGAGCGGCAGGGTGTGCCACGGGGCGGCAAGAGGAGCAACTTTTGACATGCCCACGGCAAATCTGCCATTTCCCCAGGACAGGCTGGCACCTCCTTTCGGAGTATATTTTTCCCGGGTGGCGCACGGGGGGAAGAGCTATGCCGCCATCAGCAATGTGGGCTGCAAACCCACGGTTACGGACGCGGGCCGGGTGGGGGTGGAGACATATCTGTATGATTTCGCGGGCAATCTCTACGATGAGGATATTGCCGTGCAGTTGCTGGCTTTCCACAGGCCGGAGCGGCGGTTTGAGTCGGTGGAGGCGTTGAAGCGGCAGCTGCGGGCGGACAGGGAGGCCGGCAGGGAATACTGGGAAAAAGGTAATAATTCTTAAAAAAATATAAAAAACAGGTTGCCAGTTTTCTTATTTTCCCTTAAAATAGACTCGTATGTGTAACTATTTGATTTCGGGGATAAACAGGATTTTGTTACGAATGAAGGGAATAAACGTATGAATGTACGCATTTTGCTGTCACTGGCCGGGGGGCTGGGCCTCTTTCTGTTTGGTATGGACCTGATGAGCGACTCCATCGAGAAAGTGGCGGGCGCCAGGCTGCGCCGAATATTGGAGATATTTACCACCAACCGTTTTACCGGTATGCTGGTGGGTATTGTATTTACCGGGATCATCCAGTCCTCCTCGGCCTGTACGGCTATGGTGGTCAGTTTTGTCAATTCCGGACTCATGAATCTGTATCAGGCGGCGGGCGTGATCTTTGGAGCCAACATCGGTACCACCATCACCTCCCAGCTGGTATCTCTCAATCTTTCAGCCGCGGCGCCGGTGATCCTGCTGTGCGGCGTGCTGGTCATGATGTTCAGCAAAAAGGAAAAAGTTAAGAAATTCGCGGAGGTGATCGTGGGATTCGGCATTTTGTTCACCGGACTCAGCACCATGTCAAGCGGCATGGCGGAGATGAAGAACGTGCCGGAAGTGGTGGAATTGATGAAATCCCTGAAAAACCCTTTGCTGGCTACGCTGGTGGGCACTGTGCTGACGGCGGTGATCCAGAGTTCTTCCGTGACCGTCAGTATCGTGCTGCTGTTGGCCAATCAGGGATTTCTGGATCTGGGAATATGCATGTACATCATTTTGGGCTGTAACATCGGGGCCTGCGCAACCGCGCTGATCGCCTCCCTGCCGGGCAAGAAGGACGCCAAGAGGGCGGCACTGATCCATTTCTGGTTCAATGTGGTGGGGACGGCGCTGATCTATGTGATCCTGTTTGTCGCCAAGGAACCCATCATACATATGATACAGTCCATCTCCGCGGACAACGGCAGATTTGTGGCCAATGCCCACACCATCATCAAGGTGTTCCAGGTGATCGTGCTGTTTCCCTTCTCCGGGGCCATCGTGAAACTGGCCAGCATCACCGTGCCGGGAGAGGACAAAAAGGTGGGCTATCGGGAGAGCTACCAGCTGAAATACATAGGCGAGAAGGTGGTCTTCAACCCGGCTACGGCGGTGGTTGAGGTTATCAAGGAGCTGGACCGCATGGCGTCTCTGGCCAGCGAGAACCTAAACCGCGCCATGAACGCGCTGATCACGCTGGACGAGGAAGACATCCAGGAAGTCTATGAGGTGGAGAAAAATATCAACTTCTTAAACCATGCCATCACAAATTATCTTGTCAAGATCAATCAGACCACGCTGCCCATCGAGGACTTGAAGAGTCTGGGCGCGCTGTTCCATGTGGTCAATGATATCGAGCGTATAGGCGACCACGCCGAGAATGTGGCGGATGCCGCGAGACAGCGGCAGGAGGGAGACGTACATATCAGCAAGGAGGCCCAGAAGGAGCTGGGCGAGATGCTGGATATGGTCAACACCATCATTCAGTATGCCATAGAGATGTTCGCCAAGAGCGACGACCGCCATATGAACGAAGTGATCGTCCTGGAGGAAAAGGTGGACAACAAGGAGAGGGAGCTGCAGCAGCGCCATGTGGAGAGACTGGCCAGAGGGGAATGCACTCCCGAAGCGGGCATGATCTTCTCCGATATCGTCTCCGGCCTGGAGAGAGTGGCGGACCACGCCACCAATATCGCGTTTGCCATCCGGGACGAGTAGAATGTCTGATAACTTTTTGCAGGAAAAAAAAGGAAATTCGCATAAACTGTTGACAAACCGTGCGGAATGTGTTTATAATTCTAACAGTTAATAAATTTGTAATAAATTTGTAACGAATGTAACTGGTTTGAAAATGGTTTGAAATGATTTCTGTAATGCGAAAAGAGGAAGACATGCAAAAAAGAAAAAAGACAATAAGAAGAATTGTAAGTGCCTGTGTGGCAGCCTGTCTGCTGTTGCCGATGAATGTACAGGCATCGGAGAGCGGCGGTGCCAAGGATGTATTACAGCAGGCAGGTATCGCGTCCATGATGGATGTTTCTCTTACGGAAGAGGAATACATAGCGGCGGCCCAGCAGGCCCAGGGAGCGTCCTGGGGCTATACCAATATCGGGATCGCCAATGTGGAAACGGGTAATCTGAATGTGCGGGCCGAGGCGTCCACCGGCGGAAAGCTGGTAGGGAAGATGCCCAAGGGATCGGCCTGTGAGGTTTTGGAAGTGTTTTCGGACATCGGATGGGCGCATATCAAGTCCGGCGAGGTGGACGGATATGTCAGTACAGAATTTTTGCTGATGGGACCCGAGGCCAAGCTCCGCGCCAACGATCTGGTGCGGACCGTGGTGGTGGCGGACACAGACGGTCTTCGGGTGCGGGATGAAGCCAGCACGGACGGTGCGGTGTACACCCAGGTGCCGGAGGATGAGGAGATGGATTATGTGTCCACTCTGGACGGCTGGTACGAGGTGGATATAGACGGGGACAACCTGTTCGTGTCCGCTGAGTTCTCCCATGTGGAAGAGCGTCTGGACACGGCAGTTACCATGGCGGAGCTGATGTATGGACAAGGTGTCTCCGATCTCCGTGTGGATCTGGTGGAATATGCCAAACAGTTTTTGGGCAATCCCTATGTGTGGGGCGGCACCAGCCTGACCAAGGGTGCCGACTGTTCCGGATTTGTCATGAGCGTCTATAAGAACTTCGGCATTTCCTTAAGTCACAGTTCACGGGCTCAGGCCAACGAGGGAACCAAGATTTCCTACTCCGATATACAGCCCGGAGACCTGGTGTTCTATGCGAACAGCAGCGGTACCATCAACCATGTGGCCATATATATAGGAGGCGGAAGAGTGATCAGTGCCAGCAATCCCAAGAGCGGTATCAGGATCAACAAGTACAATTACCGCACACCTGTGAAATACGTGAGCATATTAAAGGATTGATGAAAACGCAATTTAGGTGTTTACAAATGAAGTGAGATGTGTTATTCTTTATCGGTATGAGTTCGCCGACGCTCAGATACGGGACACTCCAACCCGGTCCTGGTGTACGGTAAGTATAAGAATATGGAGGAAAAGAACATGATTTCTAAGGAGAAAAAGACCGCAATTATCAACGAGTACGCAAGAACACCCGGCGACACAGGTTCACCGGAGGTTCAGATCGCAGTGCTGACCGAGAGGATCAAAGAGTTGACCGAGCATATGAAGGCCAACCCCAAGGATCACCATTCCAACAGAGGTCTGTTGAAACTGGTTGGTCAGAGACGTGGTTTACTGGCTTATTTAAAGAGCAAGGATATCGAGAGATATCGTCAGTTGATCGACAGGTTAGGTCTGAGAAAGTAAGACTTTGGGAAGGCGGAGCAGCAGCCGGATACGGCACTCCGCCTTTTTGCCATAGAAGAGTTTCCAATATCAACGGATGCAATACCGCAGACAAAGCCAGCGGTATGCGGGAAAGAGGTAAAAATGTATAATTCTTATTCAATGGAACTGGCCGGCCGTACTCTGACAGTGGACGTCAACAGAGTGGGTAAACAGGCTAACGGCTGTGCGTTTATGCACTATGGAGAGACTACGGTGTTAAGCTGTGCCACCGCGTCTGAAAAGCCCAGAGAGGGCATCGATTTCTTCCCCCTGAGTGTGGAATTTGAGGAGAAACTGTACTCGGTGGGCAAGATCCCGGGCGGATTTAACAAGAGAGAGGGAAAAGCCAGCGAGAACGCGGTGCTGACCAGCCGTGTGATCGACAGGCCCATGCGTCCCCTGTTCCCCAAGGATTACCGTAATGATGTGACGCTGAACAATATGGTGATGAGCGTTGACCCCGAGTGTCGTCCCGAGCTGGTAGCCATGCTGGGCGCCGCCATCGCCACCTGCATCTCCGATATCCCTTTTGACGGTCCCTGCGCCATGACCCAGGTGGGTATGATAGACGGAGAGCTTATCATCAACCCCTCCCAGGAGCAGTGGAAGAGAGGAGATCTGAATCTGACAGTGGCCTCTACCCGCGAGAAGGTTATTATGATCGAGGCAGGTGCCAATGAGATTCCCGAGGCAAAGATGATCGAGGCCATCTACAAGGCTCATGAGATCAATCAGACCATCATCGCCTTTATCGATAAGATCGTGGCCGAGGTGGGCAAGCCCAAGCACACCTATACCAGCTGCGCAATTCCTCAGGAGATGTTTGACGAGATCATGAAGATTGTCACTCCCGAAGAGATGGAAGTGGCTGTCTTTACCGATGACAAGCAGACCCGTGAGGAGAATATCCGCCAGATCACTGCCAAACTCGAGGAGGCTTTCGCCGAGAACGAGGAGTGGCTGGCCATCTTGGGCGAGGCCGTATATCAGTATGAGAAAAAGACCGTGCGCAAGATGATACTGAAGGATCACAAGCGCCCCGACGGCCGTGAGATCACCCAGATCCGTCCTCTGGCCGCAGAGGTGGATCTGATCCCCAGAGTGCACGGCTCCGCCATGTTCACCCGGGGACAGACCCAGATCTGCAATGTCTGTACTCTGGCTCCTCTGTCCGAGCAGCAGAAACTGGACGGACTGGACGAGAACGAGGTGAGCAAGAGATATATGCATCACTATAACTTCCCCTCCTATTCCGTGGGCGAGACCAAGCCCTCCAGAGGACCGGGACGCCGGGAGATCGGTCACGGCGCTTTGGCGGAGAGGGCGCTGATCCCCGTGCTGCCCAGCGAGGAGGAATTCCCCTATGCCATCCGTACGGTGTCCGAGACTTTTGAGAGCAACGGTTCCACCTCCATGGCATCCACCTGCGCATCCTGTATGTCTCTGATGGCGGCAGGCGTGCCCATCAAGAAGATGGTGGCCGGTATCTCCTGCGGTCTGGTGACCGGCGAGACCGATGACGATTTCGTGCTGCTCACGGATATCCAGGGACTGGAAGATTTCTTCGGCGATATGGATTTCAAGGTGACCGGTACAACCGAGGGTATCACCGCGATCCAGATGGATATCAAGATCCACGGACTGACCAGACCCATCGTGGAGGGGGCCATCGCCCGCTGCCGCGAGGCCAGACTGTTTATCATGGATAACTGCATGAGACCTGCCATTTCCGCTCCCCGTCCTCAGGTTGGGCCCTATGCGCCCAAGATCATCTCCATTCAGATCGATCCGGAGAAGATCGGCGATGTGGTGGGACAGAGAGGCAAGACCATCAATGAGATCATTGCCCGCACCGGGGTTAAGATCGATATTACCGATGACGGCAAGGTATCCGTATGCGGAACCGACAAGGTGATGATGGACAAGGCTGTGGAGATGATCAAGATGATCACCACAGATTTTGAGGAAGGCCAGATCTTCAAGGGCAAGGTAGTCAGCATCAAGGATTTCGGCGCGTTCATCGAGTTCGCTCCCGGCAAGGAGGGCATGGTTCATATCTCCAAGATTGCCAAGGAGAGGATTAACCGCGTGGAGGATGTGCTGACTCTTGGGGATGTAGTCACCGTGGTATGTCTGGGCAAGGATAAGATGGGACGTATCAGCTTTTCCATGAAAGACGTTGCACAGGCTTAAGCACATAAGAAAGGCATGCGCCACTATCCACATATCCGGTAGTGGCGCTTTTTATGATTTCTTTAATAAATGTTTAGAAAGAATACATTGTATTTGCCTGGATTTGGGCGTAGGATTATAGAAAAGGCGGCATATACGGCGGTCGCAAGGCCCCGTAGGACCAAAACGGAGAGGCAAGTGAAGGCTGTATGAGAGAGAAAATGATGCGCTTTATGCAGGGCAGATACGGAAACGACAGGCTGGGACAGGTGATGCTGATGCTGGCGCTGGTTTGTGTGGTGCTGTCCCTGTTTAGGATTCCTTTTATTTCCACGCTGGGTCTGGTGATACTTTTCCTGACATATTACCGCATGTTTTCGCGGCAGATCAGCAAACGCGCGGCGGAGAATCAGAAATATCTACAGCTGGAGTGGAAACTGCGGGTAAAATTGCAAAAGAGAAAGCAGGCGCTGGCAAAGAGCAGGACCCACCGCGTCTACAAATGTCCAAACTGCAGTCAAAAGATCCGCGTTCCCAGAAACAGAGGCCGTATCGCCATCACGTGCAGGAAATGCGGCACAGAGTTCATCAGGAAGACCTGACCCGGGAGATGAGCCTATGTTTGGATACATTGTAGTGAATCAGCCGGAGCTGCGCATCAGAGAGTGGGAGATGTACCATTCCTATTACTGCGGCCTGTGCCGGATATTAAAACAAAAATACGGAAGGGTGGGTCAGTCCACCTTAAGTTTTGATATGACGTTTGTGCTGATGCTGCTCTCGGGACTTTATGAGCCGGAGACGGTATGCGGAAAAAGCCGCTGTGTCATGCATCCGGGCAAAAAGCATGAGTACCGCTACAACGAACTGACGGAGTATGCGGCGGATATGAATATGCTGCTGGCGGAGTATAAATGTATGGACGACTGGAAGGATGACGGAAAGCGTCTCCGCCTGATGACTGCCCGTATTTTGGGGCGCAGGACGGGAGAGAGCAAACGTCGGTATGCCAAAAAGCTGGAGCAGATTGCCGTCTCCATGGAAAAACTCTCCCGGGCGGAGGAGCAGGGAGTGACGGACTTAGACCGAATGGCGGGCTACTTTGGACAGGTGATGTCCCGGGTCGTGACCTGCCGCGAGGATGAGTGGACAAGTATTCTGCATCGTTTCGGATTTTATCTGGGTAAATTTATCTATCTGCTGGACGCCTATGAGGATTTGGAGGAGGATATCAAAAAGAACCGCTACAATCCTCTGCGGGAGCGGTATCAGGCCCCCGATTTTGAGCAGAGCTGTCAGGATATTCTGACGATGATGATGTCGGCCTGCTGCCGGGAGTTCGAGCAGCTCCCCATATTGGACAATGTGGAGATACTGCGCAATATCCTGTACTCCGGTGTGTGGAGCCGGTATAAGGCAGTGCGTGACAGAAGGCAGAAAGCGGAAACAACGAATTAATAGACGGAGAACAGTATGAGTGACCCTTATCAGGTGCTGGGGGTGTCCCGCGGCGCTACGGAAGAGGAAATCAAAAAAGCATATCGTGCCCTGAGCCGGAGATATCATCCGGATGCCAATGTGAACAATCCCAACAAGGCCCAGGCGGAGGAGAAATTCAAGGAGATTCAGGCGGCGTACCAGCAGGTGATGAAGGAGAAGACCGGGGGCTATGCCGGGGGATACGGCCAGAGCGGCAGCGGCGGTCGGGAGGAAGATCCCTTTGCGGGCTTTGGATTTGGTCCCTTTGGGTTTTACGGCTACGGACAGAGACAGAACACCGGCTATGAGGAGCAGCCTCACCTGCGGGCGGCGGGCAACTATATACGCAACGGCTATTACCGGGAGGCCCGAAATACATTGGATCAGATGGACAGCGGCGAGAGGAACGCCAGATGGTATTACTACAGCGCCATTGCCCACTCCAGTCTGGGCAACAATGTGGCGGCGCTGGAACATGCCAGAAAGGCGGTATCCCTTGAACCGGGAAACGGAGACTACAGACAGCTGCAGCAGACGCTGGAAAACGGCGGCAGCTGGTACCGCCAGCGCCAGGCGGGATACGGCTATCCCACCATGGGCGACGGCAATATATGTATGAAACTCTGTGTGGCAAATATGATTTGCAATATGTGCTGCTGCGGACGCGGTTTCTTCTGCATATAATTACATAAATAAAACAAGCGAAAGCAGCATCATTCTTCAGCTTTGTTTTGGGCGTTCATGCTGCCCCGCACGGTGATACCGTTCACTTCCACATTCGCTCCCAGCTCGATGACCAGACATTCCCGCCCGTCTATGATCCGGGTGGAGATCAGATCCGTGCGTCCCGGATCGACTTTCACCACGACTTCGGGAGTCTTGACGTCAAAAGAACGGCTGTTGTAAACATTGCTTACATATAACCGGGCGTCATCCCCTGCTGCTGCGTCATAACACTGATCAAAGACTTCCATCTTTTCATTGGCCACGCCGCTGTCCGCGAACACGGTCTTGACCTCGTTCCTGTCAAGGACCAGAGGGGCCGCGTCCTCCTTGTGATCCTCCACCATCTCCACAATTTTTTCATGAATGCTCTTTACCGCCTCCACGCTACAGGTTTCCCCCAGCGTTTCCTCCACCAACAGTTGGAAAGTCTCTTTTTGCCCTCCGGCGGACAGCGGCAAAGGACAGCCTAAAACCAGATCCACAAAAGCCTCCTTCAATTCTTCCGCATCCTTTGAGTAATACAGCACGCTGTGGAGGTCTGCACCCCGGTCATTGAAAGCGGGAAACAGAAAGCCTGCGTCCGGGACTCCAACCACCCAGTCCCTTATACGGTTGTGAAAACCGTTCTCCTGCGCGTCATAAGACAAGCCGGGCTTGGACAGATTGACAGGACAGATACTGACCATAATATACTCATACACCTCGTCCGAGGCGTCCTCCATCTCCAGTCCGTCCCGGGTGCGTCCAGGCACATCATAGGCATCGTGGATCACCAGAATCAGATAGTTGCCCACAAACTCATAGGAGTCAATAATATTGGTGTAAAAAGCGTCCAGCAGCTCATCGTCCTTCAGCTTGCTGTCCCGCAGACGCAGCAGCATCTCCTGCGTGCCTCCCTCCTCCTCAGCCTTAAGGGGGAACTCCAACGTATGCAGATTGCGTCCTATGGAGCCGGACAAAGTCTTCCTGAGAATCTCAAAATACTTAAACATCTCTTCCTCCGGCAGAGCCAGAAAAGCCCGCCCAAACTGGGCCTTCTTATTTTTCTCCCCATCCACATAACAGCCGCATATGCGTGTAATAGAGCAGTTATTCTGCGTAAAAAGTTTCTTAATCTCGGATATCTCCTGCTTAACCATATGTACCTCTTTTCCGCGCGGCTTGCCGCACATTTTCTCCTGCCAGTATAATCCATAAAAAATCAAAATGTCAACCGAATTCGCCAAATAAAAAAGCAATAAAAAAGCCCGTATACCCAAACGGCAAACAGGCTCAAAAAAAGTGGAGATAGCGAGACTCGAACTCGTGACCTATACGTTGCGAACGTATCGCTCTCCCAACTGAGCTATATCCCCATAAGGAGATTATAACACATTTTTTGGAGAATGCAAGTACTGTTTTTGGCACCCTATATGATCCTATATTCCTTTTGACCCAGAAAAAAAGTTTAGTAAATCCCCCTATTCGTAAAAATATTAACATCTCATAAATCCACAACAGCCTATTTCTGAAAATTCAGAGAAGCCAAGCGACTTATAGAAAGATACTGTTCGGGGTGTGTTGTCCGTTGTCAACTCGATTTGCCGAACAGCAGAATACCGGTTAAGAACAGCTTTGAGCAGCGCTGTTCCAACGCCATGTCTTTGTTTTTTCGGATATACCAAAATATCCTGAATAAAAATAATGGTGAATCCATCGCCAACCACTCTGATAACTCCAAGCAATTCATCGTTCTCATATGCCGCCAGGACTAACAGCGAGTTGTGATATCCCTGCTCCAACGCCGGCATATTCTCCGTATACGCAGTCCATCCAACCTCTGTATATAGGCGCAAAATTTCATCTGCCATTTACAATGTATATTTATATTAGATACACAATTTTGAAAAAGGAGTAGTAAACCTATTTAAAACATTTAAAAGTGTCTGATTAATTATGCAATTAATCCGAAAACATATTTCAAAAATAAGCAGTAACCAGCTCCAGAGACATAATCGTTCCTGGCAGGACCGTCTGGAAACGTCGGCGCTTGGCGAGGTATGCCGAATTCATTCGGCACGGGCCTAGCGTCCGCTACGTTTCCAATCGAGCGAGAGCGTGTCCAGCCAGGAACGATTATGTCTCTGGAGCGTCCCACGCCAGAAACCAGGAATAAAAAAAGCCCGGAGTCGTCCCATGCCGACATAAGGTAAAAAGTCTTCATATATGACGTACATTGCCGGAAAAGAGCAAAAAACCATGAATAGTGCAGGAACTTGCGGCGACTTGCAGTTGCTGTCTGATATGGGAGAATCGTATAATGAATAATGATATAAAGTCAATATGTGGAGGAGAATCTAAGACTATGGAACAGTTGCGCATTACCGCTGCCGATGATAACGAAAAAGTGTACAGAATACTGGGAGATCTGATGAACGGGGACAAGGAATTTCAGATAATGATCACCGTACCCGGAGGAAGAAAGGACGGCGACCGCCAACAGAACGGCGAGACGCTGATCCAGGCCGCGGAAGAGAGAAACGCATCGAAAGCAACGCCGGAAAAAGCCTACGATCTGGAACAGGACGTGACGGATATCATTCATGAGATCGGCGTCCCGGCACATATCAAGGGATATCAGTACTTACGGGAGGCCATTATGATGTCGGTGAAGGAGCCCTCGATGATCAGTTCCATCACCAAAGTTCTCTATCCAACCATCGCCAAGCGTTTTCAGACTACCCCCAGCCGCGTGGAGAGGGCTATCCGCCACGCCATAGAAGTGGCCTGGTCCCGGGGCAGGATGGAGACATTGGACGCCCTGTTCGGCTATACGGTGAATACCGGAAAGGGAAAGCCCACCAACTCCGAGTTCATCGCTCTGATCGCGGACCGCATCCGGCTGAAATACCGGGAGTAGATTCCAAATATATGTAAAAATTTCAGAAAAGGCTTTCCTAAAGAAACAGGATGTAGTATAATTCACTTATCTACGAGAAGGTACAAATGGAGGTTTGCACATGAAAAGAATACTGTTCGCGGCATCTGAGGGAGTTCCTTTTATCAAGACGGGAGGGCTGGCCGATGTGGTAGGTTCTCTGCCCAAATGTATTGACAAGGAATATTTTGATGTGCGGGTGATTTTGCCCAAATATACCTGCATGAAACAGGAGATGAAAGATAAGCTGGAATATGTGACCCACTTTTATATGGACTTTAACTGGACGGACGCCTATGTGGGTGTTCTGAAGGCCGAGGTAGACGGAATTCAGTACTATTTTATTGATAACGAGGGATATTTTGGCGGATTCAAACCCTATGGGGACAATGCGCTGTTTGAGATCGAGAAGTATGCCTTTTTCTCCAAAGCGGTGCTGTCGGTGCTGCCGATCCTGGATTTCCGGCCGGACATAATCCATTGCCATGACTGGCAGACGGGATTGGTGCCGGTATATCTGAAAGAGCGTTTTCAGGGCAGCGACTTTTTCCGGGGGATCAAGTCCGTTATCACAATCCATAACTTAAAGTTCCAGGGTAAATGGGACCCCAAGGTGGTGCAGAGCATCACCGGACTGCCCCAGTACTATTTTACGCCGGATAAGCTGGAGGCCTACAAGGATGCCAATCTGCTCAAAGGAGGTATTGTATTCGCGGACGCGGTGACCACCGTGAGCGATACCTATGCGGAAGAGATCAAAACCAAGTTCTATGGGGAAGGTCTGGAAGGTCTGCTGAAAGCCCGCAGCGGCGATCTGCGGGGAATCGTCAACGGTATCGACTATGAGGAATTTAACCCCGAGACGGATAAGTATATCGTGAGACCCTACAACGCAGTGAATTTCCGTAAGGAGAAGGCAAAAAACAAGAGGGCGCTGCAGGAAGAGCTGGGACTTAAGGTTGACGAGAAGAAGATGATGATCGGCGTGGTTTCCCGCCTTACGGATCAGAAGGGCTTTGACTTGATCGCCTACGTGATGGATGAACTGTGTCAGGACGATATCCAGCTGGTGATCCTGGGCACCGGGGAAGAGCGGTATGAGAATATGTTCCGCCATTTTGACTGGAAATACAGCGATAAGGTATCGGCCAATATTTTCTATTCGGAGGAGTTGTCCCACAAGATTTATGCGTCCTGCGACGCGTTTCTGATGCCGTCCCTGTTTGAGCCCTGCGGTCTGAGCCAGCTCATGTCCCTGCGCTACGGCACTGTGCCCATCGTCAGGGAAACAGGAGGTCTGAAAGATACGGTGGAGCCGTATAATGAATATGAGAGCAAGGGCACAGGCTTTAGCTTTGCCAACTACAATGCCCACGAAATGCTGGCCGCTGTCCGCTATGCGGAGCAGATTTATTACGACAAAAAGCGGGAGTGGAACAAGATCGTGGACCGTGCCATGGCGGCGGATTTTTCCTGGGAGGTATCGGCAAATAAGTATCAGGAGATGTATGACTGGTTGATAGGATATTGAGAGAATGAGCAGCAACGGCAAAAAGAGAGATAGTTTTATCCTGCAGGCGGGCATACTGGCCGCCGCAGGATTTATCAGCCGGATCATCGGGCTGTTGTACATAAGTCCTGTGACAAGGATCATCGGTCCTGTGGGCCTGGGATACTATCAAACCGCATACAATTATTACGCCATTGTGTTGATGATATCCTCGTACAGTATTCCTTCCGCGATCTCCAAAGTGATCGCCCAGAAACTTTCATTGCGGGAATACCGCAATGCTCACAGGGTTTTTATATGTGCCATGTACTATGTGCTGGGAGTGGGACTCGTTGCGAGCTTACTCCTCTTTTTTGGTGCGGGGTATCTGGCGACGGAGTCGGCTGTGCCGGTGCTGCGGGTGCTGGCCCCCACGATCTTTATCTATGGCATCCTGGGGGTGCTGCGCGGATACTTTCAGGCGCACAAGAGTATGGTGCAGACCTCATTCTCACAGATCCTGGAGCAGATTGTCAACGCGGCGGTGAGCATTGGCGCCGCCTACGGGTTTATCGTATGGTTCACGGGAAGTTATGAGGAGAGCCGGACGGCGGCGGATCAGACCGGCAGGGCGGTGTACGGTGCCATGGGCAGCGCTCTGGGAACCGGCGCGGGCGTGTTGGCGGCGCTGCTTTTTATGGGCGGCGTATATGCTCTTAACCGCCCTATGATCCAGAGGAGGATTCAGAGGGACCGGACCCGGCAGGAGGATTCTTACCGGGAGATCAGCGTCATGATCCTACAGGTGGTGCTGCCCTTTATCATAAGTACCGCCATCTACAATCTCAACAGTTCCTTGAATAATAAGCTGTATTCGGATATCATGATAAAATTCCGCCATGTGGCGGAAGACGTTGCCATGGGAGATTACGGAGTGTTCAATGGGGAGGCGATGAAGATTTCCAACATTCCCATCGCTTTTTCCTCGGCCATGGCCGCCGCCATCATTCCCACGGTATCCCAGCTGGTAGCCCGCAGGCAGTTGGATGAGGCCCGGGATAAGATGGCCCAGGCGGTCAAGACCATCATGCTGATCTCCATTCCCTCGGCAGTGGGGCTTTTCGCGCTGGCAAAGCCTGTTACCTGGCTGTTGTTTCCCGATGAGGCAACCATCGAGCTGGCATCCAGGATTTTGATGGCGCTGGCGGTGTCGGTGATCTTTTACGCATTGTCCACGCTGAGCAATTCCATATTGCAGGGTATCGGCAGGGTGAATACGCCCATTGTCAACGCTGCCATTGCGCTGCTGATACAGACGGCAGTTCTGGTGCCGCTGCTGCTTTTCACAGATATGGGCATATACGCGGTGGTCATCGCCACGATACTGTATTCGGGGCTGATGTGTGTGTTGAACCAGCTGTCCATGCACAAGGCGCTGGGGTATCGGCAGGAGATCATGAATACCTTTATCGTGCCTTTTATTGCCTCCGGATTCATGGGCGCTATCGCATGGGTCGTCAACGAGTCGCTGCTTATGCTGACAGGTTCCATCGTGGTCTCTGTCATTCCTGCTATCATTGTGGCGGTGGCAGTCTACTTTGCGCTGGTAATTTTATTTAAGGCGGTGACGGAGGAGGAATTGCAGGCGATGCCCAAAGGCCGTCTGCTGGTCAAAGTGGCAAAAAAATGCCGCCTGTTGCGATAGGCGGCATTTTTTTATATTTGCTCCAGCCCCGATATGTCGCTGTCTATCATCATGGAGTAGTTGGTGTAGTACACTACAAATCCAGGCTTGGCACCGTTTGGCTTTTTCACGTGTTTTTTCTGTATATAGTCGATCTCAACTTTCTCCTGGCCTCTGCCTTTGGAGTAGTAGGCAGCCAGCTTTGCCGCCTCCTCAAAGGTGCGGTCGGGCAGAGTGTCGGCCCCTTCGCATTTGACTACCACATGGGAACCGGGCATGCCTTTGGCGTGGAACCACCAGTCGTTTCCGGTGGCAAACTTAAAGGTCAGTTCATCGTTCTGATAATTGTTTTTTCCCACATATATATGAAAATCGTCGCTGCTCACATAGTGAAAAGGCTTGCTGGTGATCTTTTCCCTCTTGCCTCCCCGCCTGTGGATGTAACCGCTGGCCGCCAGCTCCTCCCGGATCTGCACCAGATCTTCTTCCTGCAACGCGATATCCAGAGCCGTGCCGATGGATTCCAGATGCCGGATCTCCGACTTGACTTCCTCGGTCAAAACAGAGAGAGCCTCATAAGTGCGTTTCAGTTTGTTGTATTTGTCAAAATACCTTTTGGCGTTCTCGGCGGGGGTCATCTCAGGGTCCAGGGGGATAGTGACGGTTTCGTTCGTATAGTAGTTTGGCGCCTCCATGGATCTGCTGCCCTCGGGCACATTGTAGCCGTAGGTGTTGAGAAGTTCCCCGTAGATCCGGTATTTGTCCCGTTTTTCCGTGTCCTTGATCTGCTGAGTCTGCAAGTCGTACTTTTTTACATTGCGCTCCAATGCGGTCTGTACGATACGGCGCAGGTCAGAGGATTTCTGACGGATGCGGGTCAACGTGTTTTTCTCCGCGTAATAGTGTTCCAGCAGAGCGGAGACGGAACCGTAGGGCCGAAGGCTGTCCTGTTCGTTGTCATACAGTGTCAGCGGCAGTGCCGCGTACTCCACGGGCTGTCTGCCGGTGTAGGCGATGGCGGGGGCAAATTCGCCGCTGAGCACCCGGTTCATCATTTCACGGAAAGTGAGAAAGGCTTTCTCCAGTTCCTGAGGGGAAAAAGCGGCGGCGGGACTGTCGCCGTCCAGGCCGCTGCGGTGACACACTTCCTGGGCCAGAACGGGCGAAATGCCGGTGTAACTTAAGTAGATGGCTTTGTGGAGAGGGGCGGGGCGGGAGGCTATAGCCGCCAGGAACTGTTCCCGGTCACAGCTTAGCGGGTCCAGTTTGTCCTGCGTCCGGGCCACAAAATAGGGCTTTCCGGGCAGGACCTCTCTGACGCTGCTGACCAGGCCGGACACATGCTTGATGCTGTCCAGGATCATGCCGTCCCCGTTACAGAAGATGATATTGCTGTGTTTGCCCATGATCTCCACGATCAGCGTCTTTTGGCACAGATCACCCATCTCGTCCAGATGTTCCACATCTATATGGATAATGCGCTCTAAGCCCGGCTGGGTGACGGCGGTGATACGTCCGTTTTGCAGGTGTTTGCGCAGCAGCATGCAAAAACCGGGGGCCGTCATGGGGCTGGGTTTGTTCTGCTCGGTCAGATATGCCAGCGGCAGGGAGGCGTCTGCGGACAAAAGCAGGCGTCTCTGGCCGTCGGCCGTTTTGATGGTCAGCAGCAGTTCGTCGCTTTCCGGCTGGGCGATCTTGTACAGTCTGCCTCCCAGACAGGTGTCGTTCAGTTCTTTTACTATAGCGGCAATGGTCACGCCGTCAAATGCCATGTGGGTATCCTCCTGATCTTTGCTTGTAGCCCTTATTATAGCAAATTGGGGAGAAATGACAAGTGTTTTTGAGGCAGCGACGGGCAGCGCACTTTATTGGACACAAGTGCCGTTGAAAATAGTTTTCCTGCCCGGCTTGACTATTTGTACAATCTACATTATAATATAACAGGCTATAGATGTGGGGATCATTATAGAACCGCGCTTGTTCGGGCGCAGGAAACCATATGTGTAGAGAAGGCTTACTTATTGGAGTGGTATCGCAGGCGGGGGCTTGCGGTATGTGGGGTACAGTGTGAAACGGATGTTTTACATTTTGATTGGTGTTATATTGCAGGCATAGCCGGCGATATGCAGATAAGAGGTAAAGATGATAAAGAGCATGACGGGGTTCGGCAGATGCGAGGTGGCCGAGAATAATCGCAAATTTACCGTGGAGATGAAGTCCGTGAATCACCGGTATCTGGATGTGAACATCAAGATGCCCAAGAAACTGAACTTTTTTGAATCCGCTATCCGTGGCGAACTGAAGAACTATATTTCACGGGGAAAAGTGGATCTGTTCATCACCTATGAGGACTATACGGAGAACAATGCCAATATTCGCTATAATAAGGAGCTGGCTGCCGAGTATATGAAGTATCTGCGCCAGATGCAGGAGGATTTCGGACTGGATGACGATATCAGAGTTTCCACCCTGTCACGGTATCCCGAGGTGTTTACCATGGAGGAGCAGAACCTCGACGAGGAAGAGTTGTGGAAGGAGCTGCAGAGCGCGATCCGCGGCGCGGCGGAGGGATTTGTACAGACCCGCATTGTGGAGGGAGAGCATCTCAGAGACGATCTTCTGGAAAAACTGGACGGCATGTTGAAAATGGTGGATTTTATAACCGAGAGATCTCCGGGGATCATTCAGGAATACCGCAGGAAACTGGAGGATAAGGTGAAGGAGCTGCTGGGAGACGTCCAGGTGGACGAGAACCGGCTGCTTATAGAGGTTACGATCTTTGCGGATAAGGTCTGTGTGGACGAGGAATTGGTGCGGCTGCGTAGCCATATCGAGACTACGAAGGCCACGCTGCTGGAGGGCGGCAGTATCGGCCGCAAATTGGATTTTATCGCCCAGGAGATGAACCGGGAGGCCAATACCACGCTGTCAAAGTCCACCGATCTGGAGATATCAAACTGCGCCATAGAGCTCAAGACGGAAATCGAAAAGATTCGTGAACAGATTCAGAATATCGAATAGCGGTGAGGATAGCTCATGAACAAATTAATTCATATCGGTTTCGGCAATATCGTAAACACCGGCAAGATCATCGCCGTTGTCAGTCCTGAGTCGGCACCGATCAAACGGCTGGTGCAGCGGGCCAAGGAGGAGGGCACCGTCATTGACGCCACCCAGGGCCGCAAGACCAAGGCGGTGCTGGTCATGGAGAACAATCGGATCGTCCTGTCGGCGCTGCTGCCGGAGACCATAGCGGGCAGAGCCAGGGCGGAGAGCGGAGGAAACGAAGATGAGTAAGGGAGTTCTGACGGTGATATCCGGTTTTTCCGGTGCCGGCAAGGGAACATTGATGAAAAGGCTGACCCGGAACTATGACAATTATGCCCTGTCCGTGTCCATGACCACCAGGACGCCGAGAGAGGGAGAGCGGGACGGTATAGAGTACTTTTTTGTGGATACGGAAACCTTTCAGGAGCGCATCCGTCAGGGTGAAATGCTGGAATACGCATGTTATTGCGGGAACTATTACGGCACCCCCAAAGACTATGTACAGCGGCAGCTGGAGGCGGGAAAAGATGTGATCCTGGAGATTGAGATCCAGGGGGCGTTGCAGATCAAAAAGCTGATGCCGGATTGTCTGCTGCTCTTTGTGACACCGCCCGGCGCAGGGGAACTCAGAAGAAGGCTGGAGGGCAGAGGCACGGAGACCCCGGAGGTCATAGCCAGAAGACTGGCCCGCGCGGCAGAGGAATCAGAAGGCATAGAAGCCTATGATTATATAGTAGTCAACGATGATCTGGAGGAATGTGTCAGGCAGATTCACAGCATGGTACAGAACGCCCGGTTCACACCGGCCAGACTGGAGACATTAATAAGAGAGATCAGAGAAGAACTGAGCGAATTCTCGAAAGGAGCAGAATAATGTTACATCCATCTTATTCGGATCTAATGAAAGTAGTAAACAGCGAGGTAGAGCAGGGGGAAGCGCCCGTGGTCAACAGCAGGTATTCCATAGTGATGGCTACCTCAAAGAGAGCAAGACAGATCATCAGCGGCGATGAGCCTTTGGTGAACGGCGCGGGCAAGAAACCTCTGTCTCTGGCGGTTGAGGAGTTGAATCAGGGCAAGATCAAGATTCTGGCCGAGGACGAAGTCATGGAGGAGCAGGAAATATATGACGGGGTGGATAACGTCGGGGCGGATATGCAGGAAACTGACCCGGAAGACACAGAAGTAACCGGACAGGAAGAGCCTGAGGCGGAGGAATCGGAGACTTTGCAGGCGGAGGATGAGGAACAGGAAGCATAAAACAGGGGGAGAAATGTTCTGCTATGAGTATTTCTCCCCTTTTTGAGAGGTAAGTTTGGTAAAAATGAAGATACTGTTTATTTCCCTGGGCTGTGACAAGAACCTGGTGGATACGGAAGAGATGCTGGAGTTGTTGCGGCAAAAGGGATACAGCTTTACAGATGATGAAAACGAGTGTGATATTGTGGTGGTGAATACCTGCTGCTTTATCGGAGACGCCAAGGAAGAGAGCATTAACGCGTTGCTGGAGGCGGCGGAGCTGAAAAAGAACGGAAGAGTCAAAGCGCTGGTGGCCGCCGGATGTCTGGCACAGCGCTATCACCGGGAAATTCTCACGGAGATACCGGAGGTGGACGCCCTGGTGGGCACCTCGTCCACCGACCGGATCGCGGATGCGGTGGAGCGGGCGCTTTCGGGAAGAAAGGCAGTCTTCGTGCAGGACCCGGACGCGCTCTGCGATTACCGTATCGGCAGAGTGTTGACCACAGGGGGACATTATGCCTATCTGAAGATAGCGGAAGGATGCGGCAAGCGATGTAGCTACTGCGTCATTCCCCAGATTCGGGGAAACTATCGCAGCATACCTATGGAGATATTGCTGGAACAGGCCAATGTTCTGGCTGAGCAGGGAGTCAAAGAGCTGATATTGGTAGCCCAGGAGACCACATTGTACGGCTTGGAGCGCTACGGCGAGAAAAGCCTGCCGCTGTTGCTGCATGAGCTGGCTCAGATCCCGGGGATATGCTGGATCAGGATATTGTACTGCTATCCGGAGGAGATCACGGAGGAACTGATCCAAGCCGTCAAAAAAGAACCCAAGGTATGCCACTATCTGGACATTCCCATACAACATGCCAGCGACAGGATACTGCGGCGCATGGGACGCCGTACCACCCAGAGCCAGCTGCGGGAACTGATCGACAGACTGCGGGAAGAGATACCGGATATCTGTCTACGCACCACCCTGATCACCGGTTTTCCCGGGGAAACCCAGGAGGATCACGAAAAAATGGTGGATTTTGTCAACGAGATGGAATTTGACCGTCTGGGTGTATTCCCATACTCTCAGGAGGAGGGGACGGCCGCCGCGGAGATGCCGGATCAGATCCCGGAGGAGCAGAAAGAGGCATGGCGGCAGGAGATCATGGAACTGCAGCAGGAGATCGCTTTCACCAAGGCGGAGGATATGGTTGGGCAGGTGCTGACGGTGATGATCGAGGGCAAGATTGCGGATGAAGAGGTCTATGTGGCCCGCACTTACAGGGATGCTCCGGGGGTGGACGGATATCTGTTCGTGCATACCGGCGCTACGCTGATGACCGGCGATCTGGTGCAGGTACAGGTGACAGGCAGCAACGAGTATGATCTGATCGGAGAGATCTGGCAGGAGGAGGAAAACGATGAATCTACCCAATAAATTGACGATATTCCGGGTGATATTGATAGTGCCTTTCGTGGTAGTGCTGCTGGGAGGCGATGCAGGGTGGTTCGGCAGCAATCTGCTGATCCCGGAGCTGGTGGCGCTGGCTGTTTTTATCATCGCCAGCCTGACGGATATGATCGACGGAAAGATCGCGAGAAAATATAATCTGATCACGAATTTCGGTAAATTTATGGACCCGCTGGCGGATAAGCTGCTGGTCAGCGCCGCCCTGATCGCACTGGTGGCGATGGAGCGCATTCCGGCCTGGGTGGTGATCATCATTATCAGCCGGGAATTCATCATCAGCGGCTTTCGGCTGGTTGCGGCGGATAACCGGGTGGTGATCGCCGCAAGTTACTGGGGCAAGTTCAAGACCACTTTCCAGATGGTCATGGTATGTATGATGATCGTGGATCTGTCCGGATTCTGGCCATGGTTCGGCATCGCAACGGATGTGGTCATGTGGATCGCGCTGGTGCTGACAGTGGTGTCTCTGGTGGATTATCTTATTAAAAACAAAGCGGTCATGAAGGGACAGATGTAAGAAAAAAGAGGGCGACAACAATGACAGTGGAATTGATTTGTGTGGGCACGGAGCTTTTGCTGGGGAATATTGTGAATACCAACGCCGCTTATCTGGCTGAGAAATGTGCCGGGCTGGGACTGTCCTGCTACTATCAGACCGTGGTGGGGGACAATGAGAAACGTCTGGAAGAAGTGCTGCGCGCGGCCGTAAAACGATCGGATATCGTTATCCTGTCCGGCGGATTGGGGCCTACGGAGGACGACCTGACAAAAGAGGTGGCATCCCGGGTCATGGGCAGAGAGCTGGTGGAGGATGCCGGTTCCAGAAAATGCATCGAAACTTTTTTTGCCTCCAGAAATTCGGTTCCCACGGAGAATAACTGGAAACAGGCGCTGATACCCAAGGGCGGCATCGTACTGCCTAATCCCAACGGCACGGCGCCGGGAGTCATCATCGGGGAAAAGAGTACCCACGTCGTGCTGTTGCCGGGACCGCCCCATGAACTGAAACCTATGTTTGAGAACCATGTGGCGCCATATCTGGCGAAACTGGAGCCGGGGATCATCTCCTCCCAGACCGTGAAGGTATGTGGTATCGGGGAGAGTAAGGTGGAGACTCTGCTTAAGGATCTGATCGACGGGCAGGACAATCCGACTCTGGCGACTTACGCCAAACCGGGGGAAGTACATATCCGTGTGACTGCCAGGGGCGGGAGCGAGAAGGAAACCCGCAGGCTGATCAAGCCTGTGGTTAAAGAGATCAAGAGCAGGATGGGCAACAATATTTATACCACGGAGGAGGATGTCACTCTGGAGAGGGCCGTGGTGGAACTGCTGGTGGCCAATAAACTCACAGTGACATGCGCCGAATCCTGCACCGGAGGACTGTTGTCGGCCAGGCTGATCAATGTCCCCGGCGTATCGGATGTCTATAAATCCGGGTATGTTACCTATTCCAACAAGGCAAAGAGAAAGCTGCTGGGAGTAAAGAAGAGTACGCTCAGCAAGTACGGGGCGGTCAGCGCCCAGACTGCCGAGGAGATGGCCCGGGGCCTGAATTTTGTGTCCAAGGGAGATGTGGCGGTGAGCATCACCGGTATAGCCGGACCGGACGGAGGCACAGAGGAAAAACCCGTGGGGCTGGTATATATCGCCTGCAGCGTGAAGGGCGATGTGACGGTGAAAGAATACCACTTTTCGGGGAATCGCCAGACAATACGGGAGGCGACGGTTTCGGCGGCTTTGACATTGATGCGCAGCTGCATTCTGGAATATTTCAGCGAGATCACTTTCGGCAAGAAATAATAGCCCGTAGATGGGCGGGTTTATGAAAAGAATATAAAATGTATCATACCTCTTGTGCTTTTTAGGGAAGTGTGATACATTTTCTGTATGCAGGGATATCCGACACGGTATTATTCTTTTTACGATCCGGCGTTTCGCCAGCGAATCCACAGGCATGTGACGGTAATTTTGTATCCGCCTTTTGACAGTTTCAAACGGCGTATGTTGTTATATTTATTGGCAGGCAATGGGCTATAAAGTAATATCGGGAGATGTCGTCGCAGAAATGACAATCTTTGGGAAGATATTTTTTTGGAAGGAATTTTTTTGGAAGGAATTTTTTTTGGAAGGAATTTTTGGGGGAGATTTTTTTGGGTATAATTTCGCAAATGTTATATAAAGGAGCATATTTGATGCTGCTGTATTGCATATTTGAGAGGAGGATGAATATGAGTACTGTTTATAGGACTTGAGATACATTATTATTAATGTAACACAAAAACCTGTTGACAAAATCGAACGGATGTTTTATTCTATACAAAACAAGAACGTTTGTTCTCGCAAGCTAAGATTGTGTTATGGATAAACTCCCAGTAGGTCTTACTACAATATCACGGGTAAAACTAAGCGGTAGCCGGCTGTGCCGGCTATAGACAAGAAGAAATGAGGTAAATATGGAAAAGAATGAAAAACTGAAAGCATTGGATGCGGCTATCAGCCAGATTGAAAAGCAGTATGGCAAGGGAGCCGTGATGAAACTGGGAGACCCGGCCAACCAGATGAATGTGGAGACCATTCCCACCGGTTCTCTGAGTCTGGACATCGCCCTGGGACTGGGGGGGATTCCCAAGGGAAGAATCGTGGAGATCTACGGACCTGAGTCCAGCGGTAAGACCACCGTCACACTACATATGATCGCCGAGGTGCAGAAGAGAGGCGGCATCGCGGGATTTATTGACGCGGAGCATGCCCTGGACCCCGTATATGCCAAGAATATCGGTGTAGATATAGACAATCTGTACATCTCCCAGCCGGACAACGGAGAGCAGGCGCTGGAGATCACGGAGACTATGGTGCGTTCAGGTGCCATAGATATCGTGGTGGTTGACTCCGTGGCCGCATTGGTGCCCAAGGCGGAGATAGACGGAGAGATGGGAGATTCCCATGTGGGCCTGCAGGCCAGACTGATGTCTCAGGCGCTGCGAAAGCTGACGGCTGTGATCAGCAAGTCCAACTGTACCGTCATCTTTATCAACCAGCTGCGTGAGAAGGTGGGAGTGATGTTCGGAAATCCGGAGACTACCACCGGCGGCCGCGCATTGAAGTTTTATTCCTCGGTGCGAATGGATGTTCGCCGTATAGAATCCTTAAAGCAGGGCGGTGAGATCATCGGAAACCATACCCGTGTTAAGGTGGTTAAGAACAAGATCGCTCCTCCCTTTAAGGAGGCGGAATTTGATATTATGTTCGGAGAGGGAATCTCCGTGGTCGGGGATATTCTGGACCTGGCAGCCAGCGTGGACATTGTGAATAAGTCCGGCGCATGGTACGCTTACGGCGGAGATAAGATCGGCCAGGGACGGGAAAACGCCAAACAGTATCTGAAAGACAATCCGGCGGTGTGCCAGGAGATAGAGAACAGGGTGAGAGAGCATTACGGACTGAATGGCGGAGTGGAAGCTGACGCTGCCAAGGAAAAGGAAAAATAAAGTCTCATGACAGTGACAGCAATAACGGATGTATCAAAAAAACAGTGTAAGATATGCTTGGATTATGAGCTTTGCTTTGTTCTGTACAAGGGAGAACTGCGTCAGTATGGTATTGCGGAGGGGGAAGAGCTGCCTGAAGAGACCAGACACAAGGTTCTGGAGGAGCTCTTGCCCCGCAGGGCCAAACTGCGGGCCATGAATCTGTTGCAGCGCAGGGATTATACGGAGAGGCAGCTTAAGGATAAGCTGCTTGAGGGCGGTTATCCTGAGAGGACTGCGGACCAGGCGGTTGAGTATGTAAAATCCTATCGTTACATTGACGATATGCGTTATGCGCAGGGGTATCTATCCGCATTTGCGGGCAGAAAGTCCCTGGGGAGGATGGAGCGGGAGCTGCAGCAAAAAGGCATAGCAAAAGATGTTTTGAATCAGGCTGTCCAGACCTGGCAGGAACAGGACGGCGGTCAGGATGAATTGCAGATGGCCTGCGAACTTCTGAGCAAGAAACATTATGACAGGAATTCCACCGACCGCAGAGAACAGCACCGGTTATATAATTTCCTGGCTTACAGAGGGTTTTCCGGAGAGGTTATCCGAAAGGCTCTGTGTATGGATTGGGAGATTTAAATAAAATATTGCTTGACATAACGTTCATTTCGGTTTAAAATTTTATATGTTGTAGATTGCCTGTTAGAATGTGAGCAGTACATACATTCTATATTAGATATTTGTACAATGAAAATTTAATAAGGAGGTGCTCCTGTAATGGATGCAAGTGTTATTATCGGTTGTGCTATTACAGCGGTAATCTGTATCCTTGTGACTGCGATTGTCACGGCGGTTGTTACTTCTGCTTATCAGAAGAAGGTAACGGCATCCACCATCGGCAACGCGGAGGACAAGGCCAGAGAGATTATCGATGAGGCCCTCAAGACTGCGGAGACCAAGAAACGCGAATCGCTGCTTGAAGTCAAGGAAGAGTCCATTCGTACCAAGAATGAGCTGGACAAGGAGATTAAGGAGCGCAGAGCGGAGGCGCAGCGTTATGAGCGCAGGGTTCAGCAGAAAGAGGAAAACATCGATAAAAAAGCTGATGCCATCGAAAAGCGAGAAGCAAACTTGACTGCCCGTGAGGAATCCTTAAACAAGCTTAAGGAAGAAGTTTCCAAGCTTAACGAGCAGAGAGTACAGGAACTGGAAAGAATTTCCGGATTAACCTCTGAACAGGCGAAAGACTACTTATTGAAAATTGTTGAAGATGAAGTGAAGCATGAAACGGCCGTGATGATCAAGGATATGGAGAGTCGGGCCAAGGAAGAAGCAGACAAGAAAGCAAAGGAATATGTGGTATCTGCGATCCAGAGATGTGCGGCAGACCATGTCTCTGAAACCACTATTTCTGTTGTACAGCTTCCTAATGATGAGATGAAAGGACGTATTATTGGTCGCGAGGGACGTAATATCCGTACCTTGGAGACCATGACCGGTGTGGATTTGATCATTGATGATACACCGGAGGCAGTTATTCTGTCGGGCTTTGACCCGATCCGCCGTGAGGTGGCCCGGATCGCTCTGGAGAAACTGATCGTTGACGGCCGTATACATCCTGCCAGAATCGAAGAGATGGTGGAGAAAGCTCAGAAGGAAGTTGAAGTGATGATCAAGGAGGAAGGTGAGGCCGCTACTCTGGAAGTGGGAGTTCACGGTATTCATCCCGAACTGATCAAACTTCTGGGAAGAATGAAGTTTAGGACCAGCTATGGACAGAACGCATTAAAACATTCTATTGAGGTGGCTCAGCTGTCAGGTTTACTTGCAGCCGAGATGGGATTGGATGTGAGATTGGCTAAGCGGGCCGGTCTGCTGCATGATATTGGTAAGGCAGTGGATCATGAGATGGAAGGTTCCCATATTCAGCTAGGTTCCGAGCTTTGTAGGAAATACAAGGAGAATGCTACCGTTATCAATGCCGTGGAATCCCATCATGGCGATGTGGAGGCCACTTCCCTGATTGCGTGTATTGTACAGGCTGCTGATACAATCTCTGCCGCAAGACCGGGGGCCAGAAGGGAAACTCTGGAAACCTATACCAGCAGATTAAAACAGTTAGAAGAAATAACCAACAATTTCAAGGGAGTAGACAAGTCTTTTGCTATTCAGGCAGGTCGTGAAGTTCGAGTGATGGTGGTACCTGAGCAGATTACCGATGCGGATATGGTGCTGCTGGCTCGCGATATCTCTAAGCAGATAGAGGCGGAGCTGGAATATCCCGGACAGATCAAAGTCAATGTGATCCGTGAATCTCGTGTGATTGATTACGCGAAATAATGAAAACCAGTGACAAAAATTTATTAATCTAAAAGAGTTCCGCTTGCGGGGCTCTTTTTTCTGGGATTCTTTTGAAAAAAACTCTTGTCTATTGAGAAAAATTGTAGTAATATATACGGGATGTATGATTGTATACAATTATCCAATCATATTTCTTCCGGGATTGTTGAAATTCCATTAAGATGTTAAGTGTAGAAAGGCTGGGTTTAAAGACATGGAGAGGAAGGCTTATAGGGAGTTAAGCAGAGAAGAGTTGCAGCAGCTGCATGTACAGCTGACAAAGGAATATGAAGACGCAAAGTCCAAGGGATTGCAGCTGGATATGTCCAGAGGGAAGCCCGGTGTGTCACAGTTGGATATGGGTATGGATATTTTTGACGTACTGAATTCCCAGAGCGACATGAAAAGTATGGAGAATGTGGATGTGCGCAACTACGGCGTGCTGGATGGCCTGACGGAGGCTAAGCATATGATGGCGGATATCATGGGCGTATCTGCAGACCATGTGATCGTCTGCGGCAATGCAAGCCTTACCATAATGTATGATACGGTATCCAGATCCATGACGCACGGCGTTATGGGGGAGATGCCTTGGTGTAAGCTGGATAAGGTAAAGTTTCTCTGCCCCGTGCCCGGATATGACAGGCACTTTGCGATCACCGAGCATTTCGGTATTGAGATGATCAATGTGCCCATGACTCCCCAGGGACCTGATATGGATTTGGTGGAGAAACTTGTGAGTGAAGATGAGAGCATCAAGGGAATCTGGTGTGTGCCCAAGTACTCCAATCCCCAGGGCTATAGTTACAGTGATGAGACTGTCCGGCGTTTTGCGGCATTAAAGCCTGCGGCCAGGGATTTTCGGATCTTCTGGGACAATGCCTACGCGGTACATCATCTGTATGAGGACAGACAGGATGAGATATTGGAGATATTGAGCGAGTGTGAGAAAGCCGGTAATCCGGATATGGTATATGAGTTTGCCTCCACCTCCAAGATCAGTTTTTCGGGAGCCGGTGTGGCGGCTATTGCTGCCTCCAAGGGAAATCTGGAATTCATCAGAAAGTCCATGACGATCCAGACTATCGGATATGACAAGATCAATCAGTTGCGGCATGTGCGCTATTTCAAGGACTTTGAGGGTATCAAGGCGCATATGAGAAAACACGCGGCAATCATGCGGCCCAAGTTTGAGGCGGTGCAGGAAGTGTTGGAGAAGGAACTGCTTGGGTTGGAGATCGGCAGTTGGACGAAACCCGTCGGCGGCTATTTCATCTCCTTTGACGCCATGGAAGGCTGCGCGAAGGCAATTGTGGCAAAGTGTAAGGAGGCGGGCGTTACGCTGACCGGGGCCGGAGCTACCTATCCCTACGGCAAGGACCCCAGGGACAGTAATATCCGCATAGCCCCATCTTTCCCCACACCTGAGGAGATGGCCATGGCTACGGATCTGTTTGTACTCTGTGTGAAACTGGTCAGCGTGGAGAAATTGTTGGCGGCCTGACTCATACCGGGTATAGGAGAGTGCAAAAAAATGATGTAACAATAGAATGATAAAATGGCGGCTAGACATACGTAAGGTATGAGACATTACCCCATAGCATATATATAGAGTGTCCATAATTCTATATAGGCGGACAGGTGGGGTATGGGTTTGAAGGCAATCAATAAGCAGCTGATCGTGTTTATAATCGGAGTATGCAGCGGGATCTTACTCGCCAATTTGGTTAAAAGTGAATTGCTGTCGGGAACGGAATTTTTGGGTGACAATGCCTTGTTGCAGGCACGTTATGCCGTGATCGACAGTAGTTCACTTTTTCTGTCTCTGCTGTGGCAGAGACTGGGGGAGGCCACTTTATTCATCCTGCTGTCCACCACGTTTTTGGGTTTGGCAGCAGTATGGTTCTATACGTGCCGCTACGGATTTTCTATGGGCCTTTTGCTGGTTGCGCTGTTTTCCGAACATGGGATCAAGGGTATATTTTTGTTGGCTGTAGGTTTGCTCCCGCAAGCGCTTATCTATGTGCCGACATGGGTATTTTTGTTCGCGCTGGGGGAGAGGACCTGTAGGCGGCTCTATTATATGAACGGCAACGAAGGCCTGGGGGGCCTAAAACGTATAGGAATGCGCCTTTCGGCCCAGGCGGGACTTCTTCTGTTTGTACTGGCTGTGGGCTGCTGGCTGGAGGCATATGTAAATCCCTGGCTGTTACGTCTGGTTCTGAAACTGTTTTGAGACATTCCGTAATACTTTGCTCATGTACTGGCAAATCTGCGTGTAAATGACTATAACTAAAGTGGAATAATATTCAAAAGCAATTTGCAGTGGCACAAGGTCGCGTCAGTCGAAATTGACATGGAATTTCGCGGATGTTATAATCAGTAAGACACATTTGTACCCCGCTATGTCTCCTGTGGCGGCTTTATGAAAAACGTGCATTATGGAGATCCGAAACATAAAGGAAATACATATATGGAAGAACAGATAGAACAATTTGTGATCTACTTACAGCAGGTCAAAGGCTTGTCCGGCAATACGGTGGATTCCTACAGGCGGGATCTGTGCCATCTGGAACAGTATCTAAAAAAAGTGCAGGGGATAACGGATTTACGCGAGACAACTCCCTGCCATCTGGAGGAGTATTTTCAAATGCTGGGCAGGGAAAAAAAGGCGTCTACCGTATCCCGGCGTATGTCCTCAGTTCGGGCTTTTTATCGCTATATGGTAAAGATGTACCTGATAAAAGAGGATATCTCAGAACGGTTACAGATTCCCAGACAGGAACAGGATATGCCGGAGGCTCTTACCGTGGAGGAGGTCAGGCTGCTTATGGAGCAGCCTTTGGGGGACAGGCCCAGGCAGCAGCGGGACCGGGCGATACTGGAACTGCTGTATGCCACGGGCATCAATGTGTCGGAGTTGATCGCGCTGAAGATCTCTGATGTGAATCTTCGGCTGGGTTTTTTACATTGCAAAGTGAGTGGCGGAAAGCGGGTTATTCCCTTTGGCAACCATGCCAGATCGGCCCTGCTGGAATATATGGACAAGGGACGGGAAACGCTGCTGGCAGATATTCGTAGCGATATCCTGTTTGTAAATTACAGCGGGCGTGCAATGAGTCGTCAGGGAGTGTGGAAGATGGTCCGCGGATACGGGAAAAAGGCAGAGATACAAAAAGAGGTGACTCCCCACAGCCTGCGGTATGCCTTTGCCGTGCACCTGATAGAGAACGGTGCGGATCTGCGGAGCGTGCAGGAGATGATGGGGTATTCTGATATGGGGGCTATACAGAAACTGGCGGCCGCCTACCGTCACAATGCCAGAGAGGAATATGTCCTGGCACATCCAAGAGAATGATACACATAATAAAATAAGAAGTTCCATGCTTGCCGCAAAGGTCGGTTCGCATGGAACTTCTTTTGTTTATCACGGTCCATCGTATTTCTGTCAGGCTTATTCATATTCTGCCAGATCAAATATCAGTCTTTCCGTGTCCAGCCATCCCAGGCAGGGGTCGGTGATGGATTTGCCATAGATTCCGCCGCCCACTTTCTGACAGCCTTCTTCAATATAGCTTTCCACCATGACTCCCTTGACCAATCTGTGAATGTCGGCGTTAAGTTTGCGGCTGTGCATAACTTCCTTGACAATGCGGATCTGCTGGGCAAACTGCTTGTTGGAGTTGGAGTGATTGGAGTCTATGATGCAGGCCGGATTCTTGAGATCCATCTTGCCGTACATCTCCATCAGGCGGTTTAGGTCTTCATAGTGGTAGTTGGGGGTACTGTTGCCGTGTTTGCTGGTGGCTCCCCGCAGTACAGTGTGGGCCAGGTCGTTGCCGCTTGTCTGCACCGACCAGCCCCGGTAGATAAAGGAGTGGGGGTGCTGGGCAGCGTACACGGAGTTCAGCATCACGGAAAAATCACCGCTGGTGGGGTTTTTCATCCCTGCGGGAACGTCAAAGCCGCTGACTGTGAGACGGTGCTGCTGGTCTTCCACGGAGCGTGCGCCGATGGCTACATAGGATAGGATATCGGATACATAGCCCCAGTTATCTGGGTACAGCATTTCGTCCGCGGCAGTCAGGCCGGTTTCTTTTATGGCTCTTATATGCATTTTTCGCATGGCGATCAGCCCGGCAAGAAAATCCTCCTGTTTCTGAGGATCAGGCTGGTGTATGATTCCCTTGTAGCCCTCTCCGGTGGTACGGGGCTTGTTGGTGTAAATCCTGGGAATCAAGATCAGCTTATCGGATACTTTATCGTTCAGCGCCGCAAGACGGTTTACATAATCACATACGGAATCTTCGTTGTCGGCGGAACAGGGGCCGATGATCACCAGCAGCTTATTGCTCTTTCCGGTAAGCACCTCCCGTATCTCCCGGTCACGTTCCTCCTTGCGCCGTGCCAGCGCTTGGGGGAGAGGATACCCGGACCGGATCTCATCCGGGGTAGGTAATTTTTCATTAAAAATGAAACCCATTGTATTTTCAGACCTTTCTGTAATTTTTATGATTTCTCTTAAGCAGTACCCATTATAGTACAACGGCAAAAATATGGCAAGCGTTTTGTACTATTTTCCGCGCCAGCTGCGCCGCCACAGACATCCCAGATAGAGTACGCATTGCAGGATCTGGCTGACCAGTATTCCGTACAGGTATCCCTGAATGCCCAGATGGGGCACTGTCATCAGGATGAATGCCAGTCGCACCAGCAGGGAGGTAACATTGATCAGAAACAGGCGTCCGGCCATTCCAAGCCCCTGCAGGATGCTGGACAGGGTGGTGTCCAGATAGAGGAAAGGGCAGATCAGGCTTAAGGAGCGTATAAAATGCCCGGCCAGGGGACTTCGATATAGACCTTCCCCCAAGAGCCGTCCGGTGAGCAGGAAAAGGCCCATGCAGGAAAAGCCCAACAGAAAACAGTATTTTACTGTGCGCAGGATGGCCCGGCGGATGCCCTCATCGTCTCCCCGGGCATAACTCTCGGAGATCATGGGCAGCAACATGACGGACACGGAACCGGTCAGCGCGTTGGGGAAAAAGATCATCGGAAAGGCCATGCCGGTGAGTACACCGTATACGCTGAGGGCCGTGGCGTTGTCATAGCCGTAGCTGCGCAGTCCGGCGGGAATGGAAACCGACTCCACGCTTTGCAGGAGATTGAGCACAATCCGGTTTGCGGTGAGAGGGATTACCATTCCCAACAGCTGCGCGTAGCCGAAAGCGTTAGAGGGATGCCGCCCGGGAGCGGCCGCCTGCCGGAAACGGTGATACCACGCCGCCGCCAGAGCAGCCAGCATGGAACAGCCTTCCCCTATTGTCAGACCAAGAACCGCCACATTGATGGAGGGGGTATGCCCCTGGGCCATTATGGAGGCGGAGACAAGATAGACACAGGCCACCCGGCAGCATTGTTCCAAAAGCTGTGTGCCCGCAGGCACCCCCGCCTTTTTAATACCGTAAAAATATCCGTTGATACAGGCGTGGATGGCGCTCAAAGGAACGGAGGGGGCCAGGATGCGGATCATGGAGGCTGTCCTGGGTTCCCGGAGCAGACTCACCGCGATGAAATCGCTGCCCATATAGAGCGCCGCCGTGCAGGCGAGAGACAGGGGAACCGTCAGGATCAGCCCCATCACCATTGGGCGGCGGGAGGGGAACTGGGTGTTTTCAAGCCCTGCCTGGGCAGCTACAAATTTGGAGATGGCAGTCTGAAACCCTGCGGCAGTGAGAGAGAAGGACAGGGCCAGCACGGGAGACAGCAGCTGATAGATCCCCATTCCCTCCTCGCCGAACAGGCGGGACAGATAGATACGGTAAAAAAATCCGATGATCCGGGTGATCAGCCCGGTAACGGTCAGTATGGCGGTACCCATGATAAGCGGATGCCTGGTATGGGGCCGAAAACGGGTTTTGGCGGAGCTTGGCATGGAATTCCTCTTATCCGTTTGTTTTCTTAATTTATATTGCGGGATTGTCTTTGCTATGCGTAGTAGTTATTTTTCACAGGGGAGCCGGTGCGGGACGCTCCGGAGGGATACATTTTCTTCCGCGTCCATTATAGCCAGATCGGAAACGCTGCCGGCACCGGAGCTCTGACATCTATGTATCTTGTCAAATGCGGAATAGGGCGTTCTTTCAGAACTCCGATTTAATAGCTCCTTATGTAATAGTTGCCAGGCACCTGTATTTTCAGACGGCCTGTCCTAAATGATTATTTATATGGAGCATCACATTGTAAAGGGGAGTAATGCAGTGCGGAGAATTCTGCAAGAAATCTGAGAAGTTGACAGAACTTGGCAGTCGTGTTATATTAAATCTTAGTAAAATGCTAGGAATTAAACGTTGATTCCAGAAAGCCCTTTTTTATGCATGTGCACTAAGATGATCGGATATGCAACACATAGGTTCAGGGTGTTTGAAGGAATCATGGAATTGTACAGCAAGTTCCCGAAGGGGGGCGCTGAACGATATCCGTGCACTTGCGGTGGGATATCATTCATGTGCAGTGTATGTTGTAAGAATATACGGAACACGGATTAAGTACAGGAGGAATTACGGTGATATATTTAGACAATGCGGCCACCACCCGGACGGCGCCGGAAGTCGTGGAGGCTATGTTTCCTTTTTTCAGCGAAAATTATGGCAACGCCAGCAGTATATACGGTCTGGGTTCAACAAGCAAAAAGGCGCTAAACCATGCCCGGAGGACACTGGCGGAGGCTCTGGGAGCCAGGCAGGAGGAGATTTATTTTACTGCGGGAGGTTCCGAGGCGGACAACTGGGCCTTGAAAGCGGCGGCGGAGGCATATGGAGATAGGGGAAAGCATATTGTCACCACCCGGATTGAGCATCACGCGGTGCTGCATACCTGTGAATATCTGGAAAAGCAGGGCTATGAGGTGACTTATGTGGGCGTGGACGAAAACGGTGTCGTGGGTCTGGAGGAGCTTGAGGCCGCTATCCGGCCGGATACGATACTGATCTCGGTGATGTATGCCAACAATGAAGTGGGCACACTGCAGCCCATCCGTGAGATCGGGCAGATAGCTCATGACAGAGGAATACTGTTTCACACGGATGCGGTACAGGCGTTCGGACAGCTGCCCATCCGGGTGGACGAACTGCATATTGACATGCTCAGCGCCAGCGCCCACAAGGTAAACGGTCCCAAGGGGGTGGGATGCCTGTATGTCCGCTCCGGTATAAAGCTGGGCAGTTTTATCCACGGTGGTGCCCAGGAGCGTTCCCGCCGGGCGGGAACGGAAAATGTTCCCGGCATCGTGGGCTTTGGAAAAGCGATAGAGCGGGCCGTGCGCATTATGCCTGAGAAGATCAAAAGGGAGACGCAGCTGCGGGATTATCTCATTGAGCGGATCTGTGAAAAGATTCCCTATTGTCATCTAAACGGGGATCGTGACGGGCGGTTGCCCGGCAATGTGAATTTTAGTTTCCGTTTTGTGGAGGGGGAATCCGTACTTATTATGCTGGATATGAAGGGTATCTGCGCCTCCAGCGGTTCGGCCTGCACCTCCGGGGCGCTGGACCCCTCTCATGTGCTGCTGGCTATGGGACTGTCCCATGAGCTTGCCCACGGTTCACTGCGTATGACCTTGTCAGAGGAGAATACGGAGGAGGAGATGGACACGGTGGTGGATGCCCTGGTGGAGATTATCGGGAAACTGCGGGCCATGTCGCCGTTATATGAGGACTTTATAAAGTCTCGGACAGGAGAAGAACATGTACAGTGAAAAAGTGATGGATCATTTTCAGAATCCCCGGAATGTGGGAGAGATAGAGGAGGGCAGCAGGGCAGATATTGTAAAGAAACAGATACAAAATGAAACATAAAAAGCATTTTAGATAATTTACGGGAAGGATTAATTTATGTGCTCAAAGGGGAAATATTGGAAATCACTGTTGGGAGTATTATTATTGTATATTTTTTTCTTGGCTGCCTGTGGTAAGGAGGAGCCGGAGTATGGGTATTTGCCTTCCTTCGTATCCGTACCGGATACGATTTTTCAAACAATGCCACGGTACGTGATAGCGGAGGAGGGAATCTATACGATTGCGGATACTGCAAGAAATGCCGCAGTCAGCTTGTATAGCTTTGAGACTGGGGAAAAACAAAAGATATTTAATTGCTCTATTCAGGGACAGGCAGTGGGATTGGGAACAGGCGGCGGGGAGAAACGGCGATTAACCGCGCTGTTCATGGTATATGATAAAGATGAGAATGGGAATGAGATTTATTCGGAGCGCAGTAGCTTGTTGCAATGCTATACGTTAGAGGGGCAGTTATGTTGGGAGCATGAGATAGAGGAAGAATCAGGGCCGGAGGGAGCTTACAATCTGTTTGTGGCGCAGAACGGCAGAGTTTATGTTGAGATGAGAAATTATCTTTATGTGTTTTCATCAGAGGGACAATTGCTTGAACAGTTGGAATATCCTGATGGGGAGGGGTATTCCCTTGGAACAAATGATGTGTTCGCCTGTGACGATACGGGGGAAACGTATCTGATCCGGGCCAGTAAAGGTGGAGCGGTTGCTGAAGACAGCCAGTATAAATTGTATAGCTGGGATATGGAGAAGGGAACTCTGGAGGAACAGGGCGTGGTGGACAGGAAATGTCCTGTTCAGACAATGGGCGGAAAAGGTCTGTTTTTCAGAGACAGTGACAGGGTGTACCAATTTGATCCGTCATCCGGGGAGATGACGCCGCTTTTTTCCTTGACAGAGAATATGATCAGCGCACACAAAGTAAGAAATGTGATGCGGACTGAGAATGGCTGGAAAGTATTATGTGCGGATAATTACAGTGGTTTGGGTACGAGACTTGCAACGTTGGAGTGGGGAGTTTTGGGGGAGACAGAATCGTTGTATATAGGCGCTATCAATACAACTGCGTATAATGAAGAGGCGATTCTTTTTAACCAGCGGCATCCGGAGTATTTGGTGCGTATTCGCGACTTTAGCAATGATGACCCCAAGGATCTTGGATTGACACAGCTGCAACTGTCACTGGTAAATAAGGACGCTCCGGATCTGGTACAGATCTGGAACAGGGAGACTTTTTTGAACTACGGGCGGAAAGGCTGGCTGGAGAGTCTGACTCCTTATGTGGAGAAAAGTGAGAATATAGATATGGACGACTTCATCCCGCATGTGCGGGATACTATGACTGTGGAGGGAGAGCTCTATTGTTTGCCCAGCACATTTAACGTATCTACGCTGGTGGCACCCGTTAGCGCAGTGGGCGATAGATCTAACTGGACGATAGAGGAATTTCTGGACTTTATGGAGGAATATCCCAATGCGCTCTTTTCATCTAATACAAGAAAAGAGGATGTGTCTGCCCGGAAGGTTGGGGTATTGACAGCAGCGCTCCACAGGGGACTGGAAGGATTTGTGGACAGCGAGCATGGAAAAGTAGATCTGAATAATGAGCGTTTTCGCGGTTTATTAACCAGGATCAACGGATTGCGGATTGATGAAAGCGAGGGAGCCGTTTCCGGAGATGCTGAGCGCCGGATTGAAGAAGGGCAAGTACTGTTGAGTGAGAAAAGCCTATCCTGTCTGGATGCAATATGCCAGTGGGAGAGGATATATGGAGAACCGGTCACGTTGATCGGATATCCTACGGCAGAGAGAGAAAGCGGGGGCGGGCGTCTCATGGTATCCCAGCCACTGGGGATTGTGAGCAAATCCCGGCATAAGGACGCGGCTTGGTGCTATTTGGAAGAATCTTTTTTGAAATCATCGGCGGAAATAGAAGAAGGATTTCCGGCGCGGCAGGAGGGATTGGAAAAGCTGATAGCACAGGAGCAAAAACCGGGCAATGGCAACGGAAATTATAGTGCTGGTTTTGATGAAAACGGGAACAGGGGTAATTCTTATCTGTCCAGGCGGCACACGGATATGATCTGGAATGCTATCAATACGGCAGTTGCCGATGATCCGGTACTGCAAAGTATAATGCATATCATACGCGAGGAAACTTCTTTTTACTTCTCTGGCACCAAGAGTCTGGACGAGGTGATCGAAGTCATAGAGAGCCGGGCGGAGCTGTATTTTAACGAGAACAAATAATTTCGGACTCCCCCATCCGCCCGAATATATTGCTTGTAGATGTAAAGTGGAGTCCTCCGGAACTCCACTTTAACTGATATTATATGATGTGTGAGCAGCCTATTCTGTGGTCCCGGTCCTGTCTCGGCAGAACACAGACAGGGCTTATTATTATAAAGCATACCCGCATCAGGAAAGAAAACATGGAATTCTGATATGAATTATGATATTGTTAATATGGCGGTAGTAATGCGGCATAGGGAAAAATTGAGTAAAAGCATTTAAAGAAAGAAGATCATACATGGATTTAATGCAGCTTATGAAAAAAAAGATATTATCCCAGAACATGAAAGAAGTGTTGTTATGCTTAATTTGGTATAGCCTGTTGCTGGGTATTTGCAATACCATATTTTACGTTGTGTATTTGAAATGTGGCTATGTCTTTTATTCCGCATTGACATTGGCAAACTATCGTTTTTGGCTGTTCAATTGGATCATATGCTGTGTTTTTGCGATATCTGGCAGAAAAAGACTGATTCGCTGGATGGCGGTAGGATGTATAGCATCCGTTTTTATGGCGCAAATATTTGGATTTTTCACTGTGCGCCAGTCTGTTTTAAAATTTGATGACTCAGATATGGCTATTCCTTTTGGAATAATTATTTGCCTGATAATTGGATTTATTCTGGATTGGAGAAAAAACAGAAGATTCGGAAAGATTGAATATTTCTGCTTTCTGCTTGTTGTTTTGGCATATTTAATTATGGAAATGCATTTTGTCGACATGATGCGGATGCATACTGGTGCGGAAAGAGGTTATTTGGCCGGTTATGAACAGGCAATCCGGGATGCGGAAATAGGGCGTCATATTGATGTTTCTGATAGAAGTGAAAAGGTAGCGCAAGAGGGCTTTCGCTCTGGAAGTCCTGAATGGAGCGGATATCTGCAATACTATTCCAGTGGCTACAGCACAGGACAACAAGACACACAAAATAATTAGATACTATATATGCAGGTGTCCGGCGAAGTTTTACAGTGAGCTTGTGCAGTGGATTGAAATGCAGGCAAGTCATTCGGAGAAATGGGAGCGGTATCGTACACTGGCAAGCAAGGACGAGGGAAGACAGAGAACATGAAACAGAGAGTAGTAGTGGGCATGTCGGGGGGAGTGGACTCCTCGGTGGCGGCATATTTATTGCAGCAGCAGGGATATGAGGTGATCGGTGTCACCATGCAGGTCTGGCAGGGTGAGGATATGGGGCAGCAGGCCGTTCAGGGAGGGTGCTGCGGGCTGTCGGCGGTGGAGGATGCCCGGCAGGTGGCTGAAATACTGGGTATTCCTTATTATGTAATGAATTTCAGGCGGGAATTCCGGGAAAAGGTGATGGATTATTTTGTTGCGGAATATCTTCGGGGACGGACTCCCAACCCCTGTATCGCCTGTAACCGCTATGTGAAATGGGAATCCCTGCTGCGGCGCAGTCTGGAGCTGGGGGCGGACTATATCGCCACCGGCCATTATGCCCGGGTGGACAGGCTGGAGAACGGGCGCTATGCGATCAGAAACTCCGTGACGGCTAAAAAGGATCAGACTTACGCTCTGTACAGCCTGACCCAGGAACAGCTTGCACATACGCTGATGCCGGTGGGAGAATATACCAAGGAGGAGATACGGCAGATCGCTCTGAAACAGAGTCTGCCGGTGGCTCACAAGCCGGACAGTCAGGAGATTTGCTTTATTCCGGACGACGATTACGGGGCGTTCATCGACCGGGAGGCTCCGGGAGAAGTGCCGCCCCCCGGCAATTTTGTCACGCAGGACGGACAGGTATTGGGGCGGCACAGAGGGATCACACACTATACCGTGGGGCAGCGTCGGGGACTGGAGCTGGCCATGGGGCACAGGGTCTTTGTGACGCAGATCAGGCCCGAGACAAACGAGGTGGTCATCGGGGAGAACGAGGATACATTTACCCGGAGGGTACTCTGCGACAGAGTGAATTTCATGGCGGTGGAGGATTTGACCGGGCCTGAGAGAGTTATGGCTAAGATACGGTATAATCACGGGGGCGCTCCCTGCGTGATCGAGAAACGGCGGGATGGAAAAGTACTGTGCAGCTTTGAACAGCCGGTCCGGGCCCCGGCTCCGGGCCAGGCGGTAGTATTTTATGACGGAGAGTATGTGCTGGGAGGCGGAACGATCCTGTAAGTCATGAAACCGAACAGGCACGGCTGCATAGAATAAAAGAGACAGCGACGCCCCCAAGTGGCCTGTCGCCGGGAAGAAACATACCGGGGCCGGTCACGGGCAGGAGCTGCGTGCCATGTGTAAGATACTGGAAAAGAGGGTAAAAGAATGGATATGCAACTGGGTGGAAACCGCAGAAGAGAAAAGAGTTATCGGGGCGTACAGGGCACTATCGTGAGTATAGAGCCTACCAGGATCGGCAATCGCCGGGCGGACCGCTGTTTGATGTTTGTGGGACTGGAAAATCAAGACGGGGATCTGGTGAATTTTATGGTTTCTCCCACCACCTTTGTGCTTGATTTTGTGATGTTGCGGGAGGGAATGGAAGTGACCATGTATTACCGCACAGATGAGCCGGTACCGCTTATCTATCCGCCTCAGTACAGGGCGGCGGTAGTAGTTCCAAAGATGATGGGCCAAATGGTGGACGTGGATTATTACAACAAGTCTCTGCTAAACAGGGACATGACGCTGCAGCTGAACTTAAACGGCAGCGTAGATATCACCACCACCAATAATCAGCGCTTTATGGGAAACCCCGCAAACAATGATCTGGTGGTGGTGTACAGCAGCTCCACCAGGAGCATACCGGCCCAGACTACGCCTTCAAAGATCGTGGTGCTATGCCCTATAAGCGTATAAACTCCGGATGACGCTTTTCAAAAACAGCATAATATCGGAAACCGCATTCCCGCAGCGCCTCCTCCGCCCTGTGGAAATCGGCGGCAATATGGGCGGGATCATGGGCATCGGAACCGATGGTGATGATCTCGCCCCCTTTTTGCCTGTAACGGCGCAGGACCCCGGTGCAGGGATGTACGTCCCGCAGTCCGTCTTCAATCCCGCCGGTGTTGATCTCCAGACCCTTTTCCTTTTCCAGCAGCAGATCTATGATCTGATCCAGCAGATCGCGATATCTTTCATAACAGTAGTCCCGGTCTTTTTCCGGGCCGTAGCGTATTACATAGTCAAGATGTCCATATACGTCAAAATTATCAAACTTTTTGATATTGTCGATCACGGATTGAAAATATTCCCGGTATGCCTCCTCCTGGCTGCGTCCCTGGTAAAAAGCCGGATAGTAGGGGTCTTTGCCTGCGCATATATGGGAGGACCCGATGATAAAGTCATAGTCGTGAGCCTTGGCAAAGACGGCGTTCTGCCGCATAAGATGGGGCTGCAGGCCAAGTTCCACTCCGAACAGGAGCTGTATCTGTCCGGCATACTTTTCCCGCAGACGGATCAGGTCGTACAGGTAGGCATCGGCGTTCAGCTCAAACATGCCCTGGGGGGTGTCCTCCGATACCGGAAAGTCGAAATCGTTGTGTTCGGTAAAACACATGTGAGTCAGTCCCCGGCGGATACCCTCCCGGATCATATCCTCCATGGGGGTGTCCGAATCTCCCGAGTGGAATGAATGCAGATGGCAGTCGGCAGTGATGTGCATGGTTTTGTCTCCTTTCGGTTTTTTTTGCCATGATTTAGCTTATTGTAAAACGGTTAATCGTGAACACTGGAATGTGCGAAAAATTATGGTATGTCCAGCCGGTTCGCGATCATCCATCCAATGTTATCATATATCGTATAGTAACGGTTTGTTCTGGATTTGTCAAATGAAAATAGTTGCAGTAAGCCGTGCCGCAATTATTAACAAACTGTAAAAATTCCCAGTTTTGCCAATTATTTTTGATTTACATCTTGAATTTTGGACAGGAATTAGGTAAAATAACTGTGTTGACAAAATTTTGACAATCCGCGGTTACCCGGTAACGGCAGGCTGCGGGATTATAAGTCAAAACAAAATATATTTTAGGAGGAAACTAAAATGGCAGTAAGAGTAGCAATTAATGGTTTTGGCCGTATTGGTCGTCTGGCTTTCAGACAGATGTTCGATGCAGAGGGCTATGAGGTAGTGGCTATCAACGATCTGACCAGCCCCAAGATGCTGGCGCATCTGCTGAAGTATGATTCTTCTCAGGGCAAGTATAAGTACGCTGACAGTGTAGTGGCCGGCGAGGACAACATCACTGTGAACGGCAAGACCATCACCATCTACAAAGAGGCAGACGCTTCCAAGCTTCCCTGGGGTGAGCTGAAGGTAGACGTGGTTCTGGAGTGTACCGGTTTCTACACCTCCAAGGATAAGGCTTCCGCGCACATCACTGCCGGCGCCCGCAAGGTTGTTATCTCTGCTCCCGCAGGCAATGACCTTCCTACCATCGTATACAATGTAAACCACGACACCTTAAAGCCTGAGGATACCGTTATTTCCGCAGCTTCCTGCACCACCAACTGCCTGGCTCCCATGGCTAAGGCACTGAATGATTTCGCAGCGATCCAGAGCGGCATCATGACCACTGTTCACGCTTATACCGGCGACCAGATGATCCTGGACGGTCCTCAGAGAAAGGGCGATCTGAGAAGAAGCCGCGCAGGCGCTTGCAATATCGTTCCCAACTCCACCGGAGCAGCTAAGGCCATCGGTCTGGTTATTCCTGAGCTGAACGGCAAGCTGATCGGTTCCGCGCAGCGTGTACCCACCCCCACCGGTTCCACCACGATCCTGGTAGCCGTTGTCAAGGGTGAGGTTACCAAGGAAGGCATCAATGCCGCTATGAAGGCAGCCGCTACAGAGTCCTTTGGCTACAATGAGGACGAGATCGTATCTTCCGATGTGATCGGCAGCACCTACGGTTCCATCTTCGATGCTACCCAGACCATGGTTTCCAAGATGGAAGACGGCAACTCTCTGGTACAGGTTGTTTCTTGGTATGACAATGAGAACAGCTACACCTCTCAGATGGTTCGTACCATTAAGTATTTCAGCGAGCTGGCATAAGCAGTTTGAATGAAGACCTAATAAGGGTCCGGTCCTTGGACCGGGCCCTTAACTTTTAAGTTTAGCGTCGCCCCGCCCCGCATACAAAATTAGATTGTTCTGCCAGATAGGAAACCGGGAGGGCGGACGGAACTTTTAATAGAAAAGGAGATTAAAGATATGGGCTTAAACAAGAAATCCGTTGATGATATCAACGTAAAGGGAAGAAGAGTTCTGGTCAGATGTGACTTTAACGTGCCTTTAAAGGGCGGCGAGATCACCGATGAGACCCGTATCGTGGCAGCGCTGCCCACGATTCAGAAATTGATTAGCGACGGCGGCAAGGTGATCCTTTGCTCCCATCTGGGCAAGGTAAAGGAAGGTCCCAACGAGAAGGAGTCTCTGGCACCTGTTGCCAAGAGACTGTCCGAGAAACTGGGCAAGGAAGTAGTGTTTGTGGCGGACTACAATGTGACCGGCGAGGCTGCCACTGCAGCGGTAGCGGCTATGAAGGAGGGAGATGTGGTGCTGCTGCAGAACACCCGTTTCCGCGGTACAGAGGAGACCAAGAACGGCGAGAAGTTCTCTCAAGAGCTGTCTGATCTGGCGGACGACTATGTATGTGACGCTTTCGGCTCCTCCCACAGAGCACATGCCTCCGTTGAAGGTGTGACCAAGTGCATCACTGCCAAGGGTGGCTCCAATGTGGTAGGTTATCTGATGCAGAAGGAGATCAACTTCCTGGGCAATGCCGTGGAGAATCCTGTTCGTCCTTTCGTGGCTATCTTAGGCGGCGCCAAGGTTGCCGACAAGCTGAATGTTATCTCCAACCTGCTGGAGAAGTGCGATACGCTGATCATCGGCGGCGGCATGGCCTATACTTTCCTCAAGGCACAGGGCTATGAGATCGGCAAGTCTCTGGTGGACAATGAGAAACTGGATTACTGCAAGGAGATGATGGCCAAGGCTGAGAAACTGGGCAAAAAGCTGCTGCTCCCCGTGGATTCCGTAACCATCGCCGAGTTCCCCAACCCTATCGACGCTCCCGTGGAGACAGAGGTATATGATGTGGAGAATATGCCCGCCGACAGAGAGGGCTGTGATATCGGCCCCAAGACCGCCGCTATGTACGCGGAGGCGGTTAAGAGCGCCAAGACCGTAGTTTGGAACGGCCCCATGGGCGTATTTGAGAATCCCACTCTGGCAGCCGGTACCATCGCGGTAGCCAAGGCTCTGGCCGAAACGGACGCTACAACGATCATCGGCGGCGGAGATTCCGCGGCGGCAGTGAACCAGCTGGGATTTGGCGACAAGATGAGCCACATTTCCACCGGCGGCGGCGCGTCTCTGGAATTCCTGGAGGGCAAGACCCTTCCCGGTGTGGCGGCAGCTGACGACAAGTAAAATTATGAAGAAATCGAGGGAAAAAATATGGCCAGAAAGAAGATTATTGCCGGAAACTGGAAGATGAACATGACTCCCAGCCAGGCAGTAGAACTTGTAAATACCTTAAAGCCCCTGGTGGTCAACGACGAGGTGGATGTGGTGTTCTGCGTGCCCGCCATTGATATCATCCCCGCCATGGAGGCGGCAAAGGGCACCAATATCCAGATCGGCGCTGAGAACATGTATTATGAGGACAAGGGCGCTTATACAGGAGAGATCGCTCCTAATATGTTGACGGACGTGGGTGTAAAATATGTGATCATCGGACATTCCGAGAGAAGAGAGTACTTTGCCGAGACAGACGAAACTGTGAACAAGAAGGTTCTGAAGGCTTTCGAGCATGGCATTACCCCCATCATCTGCTGCGGTGAGTCTCTGACTCAGAGAGAGCAGGGCATCACTATCGACTGGATTCGCCAGCAGATCAAGATCGCTTTCCTGAATGTGACTGCCGTACAGGCGGCTACAGCTGTTATCGCCTATGAGCCTATCTGGGCCATCGGCACGGGCAAGGTGGCTACCACTCAGCAGGCACAGGAAGTATGTAAGGCTATCCGCGACTGCATCGCCGAGATCTATGACGAGGCAACCGCGGCGGCTATTCGTATCCAGTACGGCGGTTCCGTATCTGCCTCCAGCGCTCCCGAGCTGTTTGCACAGCCCGATATTGACGGCGGTTTGGTAGGCGGCGCATCTTTGAAACCGGATTTTGGAGCTATCGTCAACTACAATAAGTAAACGTAAAAGCCAGATAAAAAGCACCGGACGGCGGGCGATATACAATATGCCCGATATCCGGTGCTTTTGGCTCTGTAAAATTCAGTCGGTTTCCCGGCTTTCAGTTTTCTTCCGCTACTTTTTCGGTCTCAGCGGCACCTTTTCCCTCCGTGATCTGTTCCCCCACTCCGGCCTCCAGGTCTTCCACTTCTTTCTGTACGGACTGCAGTTTGGTATCCAGATGGATAGCGCGCAGGATCAGGTTCACATCCTCGGGGGAGAACAAGCCGATCGCTTTGGAGAGCTGTCCGAGGTTGTCTCGATTTACCTTGAGATGTCCGCCGCCGGAGAGAGGGATATTGATAACCTTTTTGGGGTCTGTCATGTCTCCCAGACATATGCTGTTAGTCTTTTCGTCACAGCTGAATTGTACGCCGTTGTATGTGATCACTCCGTCTTTGGCAAGATAGCCATAGGGGACTTTGGGCGCTGCGCTGCGAATGGTATTGATCAACTGTTTCTGAAACGGATTGCCGTTCGATTCCGTTTTGTCGGTTCTGAGGTTGCGTCCTCTCTCAAAAGCTGCCGCTGTCGTTTCCGTACCGATCTTCATTATGTCTTCCTCCTTATGTCCACATTGATAAAGCCACGGACGGCATAGACTCCCTGTCCATGCCATCCGTGGCTTACAATCGTTTTCCTGCTATAGATATCGGCATATTTCCATAAAGATTTATCGGGCAGAATAGTCGTTTTATGCCAACTCATGACGTCATTTGACGCGCCTGATTTGTGCATTGCGAAAACGCGATATTTTTGCTACAATAAATGAGATAGAGAGTGTTAGAAATGATCCTTTCCGCAGGTTTTTTGTTCAGTTCTCAGATATTTTATAGGCGTTTGTGGTAAGACTTGCCTTGCCGGGAATTGGGTATGGGTAAGAATCCGCGGAGCAGAGTTCGGAGGTATCTCAATATAGAAGGAGAAAAAGTATGGTATTTAAGTGCAAGAACTGTGGCGGCAATTCAGTCTACAGCCCCGAGAAAAAAATGATGTACTGCCCTTTTTGCGACAGCGAGAAGAGCGAAGAGAGACAGCACGAACATGCCCAGATGCAGCTTTGCCCCAACTGCGGCGGAGAAGTTACATATACGGAGCATACATCGGCCCTGCAATGCCCTTATTGCGATCACTATATTATTTTGGATGAGCGGGTAGAAGGGGCGTATGCACCGGGCAGGATCATTCCATTTAAGATGGGCAAGGAGAGTGTTAAGGCACTGATACGGGAAAAATTTAAAAAGTGTACTTTCGCTCCCACGGATTTTCTGTCTGAGGTTCGTCTGAACACCATGACCGGAGAATACATACCCTTTTGGATGTATAATTATCATACCCGCTGTCAGTTTCAGGGAGAGGGCGTAAAGCGCCGTGTCTGGGTGGCAGGCAATGTGGAGTATACTGAATCCTCCTACTATCAGGTGGTGAGGGATATGAGCATTGATTTTGAGGGAATCCCGGCGGATGCCTCGGTGAAGATGCCCGATGGCATCATGGACCTGTTGGAGCCGTACAATTATGCGGAGCTGGTTCCCTTTCAGCCGGAGTATATGTCCGGGTTCCTGGGAGAGAAGTACAATATGGCCGCCGAGATGATCGAGAACAGGGCCCATGCCAAGATGGAGAGCAGCGCCGCCTCCATGCTGCAGCAGAGCATCAGCGGGTATTCTTCTCTGACACCCGCCAACCGGAGCATCACGGCTCCAAATCCGGGCACGGAGTTCGACTTGCTGCCTGTGTGGATATACCGTTATACCTATAAAGACAAGGAGTATCCTTTCTATGTGAACGGGCAGACTGGGAAGATTATTGGGACTACTCCCATCTCCGCAGCTAAGGTATGGGCTTACGGAGCTACATTGTGGGCTTGCCTGACCGCCATTATAGCGATGATAGGCTGTATGGTGATGTAAATATACCGTATATTTTTTCCCAGGATTTAGCTGGGAGAGTATGCCAGACATTGGATCTGATGATTCATAAATTCAAGGAGAAATATAAAATGGAAATTGATTTTAAGAAGGAAGCTAGGAAACAATATCTGCATTTCTTTCGCTTTTGGTTTATCATTGTAGGTATACTGCTTGTGGTGACTGTTTTTGCGGTGATCGGAAAGAGTATGATGCGTACCGAGAGAGAAAGGCACAACAGCCAATCGCCTACAGAACGGGTATTTGATTACGCGGAAGTATTGACTGATCAGCAAGAAAATGAACTGCGGGAGTTGATTGCGGAAAAAGAGGCTCAGATTGGCTGTGATCTTGTGCTGGTGACTATGCGGCAGCCGGTGGAGGGCAGTGAGGCCAAGGAGACATACAATTACCGCTATACGAGCTGGGAACTGAACATGCAGGATATTGCCGATGATTTTTATGATAACAACGCCTATGGATACAATGCGCCGCACGGAGATGGCGCGCTGATCCTGGACAATTGGTATGAGGATCAGGAGGGAACTCATCTGTCTACCAGCGGCAGGGTATTTGAGAGATTCGGAAACTATGATATAGACGCAGCATTGTCCTGGGTGGATCGGTATATTGAGAGTGATCCGCAGAAGGCATACAGCGCCTGTATTAATTATATTGCCGATAGAATGAGCGGTCATAGCGGCGATATCGGCACATCGATTTTGATGCTGGCTGCCATCGTTCCTCTTATCGTGGCCGGAGTATTTGTGGGTACCCATCTGCGCAGCAAGCAGGGTAAAAAAACTACCACAGCCACCACCTATATCGTAGGCGGAAAACCGGTGATGAATCAACAGAGGGATGATTTTGTCCGCAAGCACGTGAGTCAAAGGCGGATACAGACCAGCTCCTCCTCAGGAGGCGGACGGGGCGGCGCTCATGTCAGCAGTGGAGGCCATACTCACGGCGGCGGTAGCCATCGAAGATAAAATCACACAGGAAAAGGCGGGAAAGTAAAACATAAAAAAGAAACATCCACATGACGGTATGGATGTTTCTTTTTTATTATAAATATTATTACAAAATCATTTATGCCATCTGGTTAACGGCTTTGCTTAAGCGGGACACCTTTCTGGCGGCATTATTCTTGTGATAAATGCCCTTGGATGCAGCCATCTCAATGGTCTTGGTAGCAGCCTTCAACTCGGTCTCGGCGGCAGCCTTGTCCCCGGACTCAATAGCGGTCAGCACCTTTTTGATAGCGGTCTTAGTGCCGGACTTAATGGATTTATTCCTATCGGCCTTCGTACGGTTTACCAGAATTCTCTTTTTTGCGGATTTAATATTTGCCAAGATTACACCTCCAATTACAGTACATTTGTGTTGTTGTCGCTTGGTTTATCTTAGCCAGACACGGAGGACTAAGGTAAACATACTCTTGTATTTTAGTAAAAGAATGGAAATTTGTCAATACATAAAACTGAAAAAAACGCAAAAACTGATATAGAAATTTGTAAAAAGGAGAATTCATATGAGCGGGTTTCAGGTAAGGACGGATCTGGCTCTGGAGGCCAGGGAGAGCATCACGGAGGCTGAGAGCGAACTTCGGGGCGTCCGGGTGGATGAGTACTATCAGGAGCAGGAGGACATACGGGTCACAAAGGTTATGATCGACACCAAAAACGCGGCGAAAGCCATGGGAAAACCCATAGGCACTTATGTCACCATAGAGGCCCCCTCTCTGCTGGAACCGGATGAGGACTACCACAGAGAGATTTCGGAATGTCTGTCAGGGGAACTGATGCAGATGATGGGACAGGAGAAGGAAGAACTCTCGGTGCTGGTGGTAGGACTGGGCAACAGAGAAGTTACGGCGGATGCGCTGGGGCCTCAGGTGGTGGATAATCTGTTTATAACCCGGCATATTGTAAAGGAATATGGGTCCGCCGCCTACAATAAGAAACGTATGAATCTGATCAGCAGTATTGAGCCGGGGGTAATGGCCAAGACGGGTATGGAGACTGCGGAGATCATTAAAGGCGTGGTGACGGAGACCAGTCCGGATATGCTGATCGTTATAGACGCGCTGGCAGCCCGCAGCACCCGACGTTTAAACAGAACCATTCAGATTACCAATACCGGGATTCAGCCGGGGTCGGGTGTGGGGAATCATCGCAATGCCCTGACAGAGGAGAGTCTGGGCGTACCGGTGATCGCAATCGGGGTTCCCACAGTGGTGGATGCCGCTACCATCGTGGGAGACGCGCTGGAGCGCATCATGGAGACGGAGAAAGAATTTGACCGGGTAAAATATATGGGAAATCATCGTACCGCATTCGCAGAGCTAAACAATATGTATATGACGGGTAAGGATATTGATGCGGTGGTGAAAAGGGTCAGTTACACGTTGTCGGAGGGGATCAATATGGCGCTGGAGTGCCAGGCCTGAGTGAAACGGGCGTCTGCTATGGAATGTCGCAGGCCGGGTATGCATATAGTAATAGGGATGAACCGGGTGAAAGCGGGTGAGGCCTGTCAAACGCAGGATCAGAAATAGAATAGTTCCCGTCATTGTGGCGTGCGGTATCCTGTTAACCATATGGCAGGCGCTGACAGGCGGAGATGAACATTCCCGGCAGGAGAGTTTGTCTGCGCGCCTGTTTCGGGCCGGATATGAAGAGAGCGCGGAAGAACTGCTGCCGGTTTTGACATGGGGACAGGAGCAGCCGGAGGGTGCTGCGATAACCCGGGAGGCGTTGGAGGAATGGATGCCCGGATATCTCTACCAGACCCAGACCGGTCAGGTGGCCGTCAGGCAGCCGGAAGGAGAATTCTCGGAAGAGACGCAGCTGACTCTGGAAGAATTGATGAGAATGGAAAATCAGGAGCGGAATCTACAGGAACCGGACACTGTGGTTATGCTGGACATGGATAGCCTGCTTGCGGAAAACGGGTGGGATGCGGAGGAAGAGATATCGGAATCCGGAAGTGGGAATTCTGAGGACGATTCTCCGGAAGTCGATACCCTTGGGAGTTTGGCCCTTAACCCAGAGAACGGGGGATTTGTACCTCATATAAGGCAACAGACGGTGGACCTTACGGCCCTGCAAGACTATGAGACTTTGCGGGACAGATACTATGCGGTGGACAGTGTCACCAATATCGGCAGAGACTTGCTGGATGTGGAGAAATTGACACAGAGGGATCTGACCATCGACAAGGGGCAGGAGGGGCCGCAAATACTGATCTATCATACCCATTCACAGGAAGGTTTTGTCGATTCGGTGCCAGGGGACGATTCCACCACTATAATGGGGGTAGGCCAGCATCTGGCGGATATTCTGGAACGGCAATATGGGTATCAGGTAATGCATCATCAGGGCACCTATGACAAGGAGACGAGAGATAACGCCTATTCCCGTTCTCTGCCGGAGATTACCCGTTTGCTGGAGGAAAATCCCCAGATCCAGGTGGTTATTGATCTGCACCGGGATGCCGTGGCGGACGAGAGTAACCGTCTGGTGATGGATCTGGACGGAAGGCCTACCGCGCGTTTCATGTTTTTTAACGGGATCAGCTGGACCCGCAGAACGGGAAGTATCAGCTATCTGCAAAATGACAACCTGTCGGACAATCTGGCGTTTTCTTTTCAGATGAAATTGAAGGCGGAGGAATATTATCCTGGCCTGACCCGAAGAAATTACATAAACGGTTATCGCTATAATATGCATCTGCGTCCCCGCACGCTGTTGATAGAGTTGGGAGCACAGAACAATACGTTGGAGGAAGCGATGAATGCCTGCGACCCCATTGCGCATCTGCTGGATTTGGTGCTGTCCGGCGATCAGGCCCAGGAGGGCGCTGCCGGGATTATACCCTGATCGTGCCCTACTGTTAGACTTGCGGAGTCAGGGGATTTCTGGTAGAATGGGAACATGCGCAGCAGGGCCGGAACAATCCGGCAGTGGTGCGTAAAGCAGGAGACAGAGAGGAAATACGGATGAGTTCTATAGAGCAGAGCAGAATACGCAATTTTTGTATAGTAGCGCATATTGATCACGGCAAGTCTACTTTGGCGGATCGGATCATTGAGAGTACCGGGCTTTTGACCAGTCGGGAGATGCAGGCTCAGGTGCTGGATAATATGGAGCTGGAACGGGAGCGGGGCATCACCATCAAGGCCCAGACCGTGCGCACGATCTATAAGGCCCAGGACGGGCAGGAATATATTTTCAATCTCATCGATACGCCGGGACATGTGGATTTTAACTATGAGGTCAGCCGTTCTCTGGCGGCATGTGACGGAGCGATCCTGGTGGTGGATGCGGCCCAGGGTATCGAGGCCCAGACCCTGGCCAATGTATATCTGGCGTTGGATCATGATCTGGATGTGTTCCCGGTGATCAATAAGATCGATCTGCCCAGTGCGGAGCCCCAGAGGGTGATCGAGGAGATAGAGGATGTGATCGGCATAGAGGCTCAGGATGCCCCCCTGATCTCCGCCAAAAACGGCATCGGCATCGATCAGGTGCTGGAGCAGATCGTACACAGGATTCCGGCTCCCGGCGGTAGTCCGGACAATCCGCTGCAGGCGCTGATCTTTGACTCTGTGTATGATTCCTATAAGGGTGTCATCATTTTCTGCCGGATCATGGAGGGCAGAGTGAAAAAGGGTTCCGTGATACGCATGATGGCCACCGGGGCAAAACAGGAGGTGGTGGAGGTGGGGTATTTCGGAGCGGGCCAATTCATCCCCTGTGAAGAGCTCTCCGCCGGTATGGTGGGTTATATCACCGCTTCTATCAAAAATCTGAAGGAGACGGCGGTGGGCGATACGGTGACGGACGACCGCAATCCCTGCGGGGAGCCGTTGCCGGGCTATAAAAAAGTGCAGCCCATGGTGTACTGCGGCATGTATCCCGCGGACGGCGCCAAGTATCCGGATCTGCGGGACGCACTGGAAAAATTGCAGTTAAATGATGCCTCTCTGCATTATGAGCCGGAAACTTCCGTGGCTCTGGGATTCGGATTCCGCTGCGGTTTTCTGGGGCTGCTGCATCTGGAGATCATACAGGAGAGGTTGGAGAGGGAGTACAATCTGGACCTGGTGACTACTGCGCCGGGTGTTATCTACAAGGTATACAGGACCAACGGGGAGATCCTCGAGCTGACCAATCCCTCCAATCTGCCGGACCCCTCGGAGATCGAGTATATGGAGGAGCCTATCGTCAATGCGGAGATCATGGTCACCAGCGAGTTTATCGGCTCTATCATGGAGTTGTGCCAGGAGCGGCGGGGCCGTTATCTGGGCATGGAGTATATCGAGGGTACCAGGGCGTTGCTGAAATATGAGCTGCCATTGAACGAGATCATTTACGACTTTTTTGACGCTCTCAAATCCCGGTCCCGGGGGTATGCCTCCTTTGACTATGACTTGAAAGGCTATGAGCAGTCAAGTCTGGTGAAACTGGATATCCTGATCAACCGGGAGGAAGTGGATGCGCTGTCTTTTATCGTCCATGCGGATTCCGCGTACGAGCGGGGGCGGAAGATGTGCGAAAAGCTCAAGGATGAGATTCCCAGGCATCTGTTTGAGATTCCCATACAGGCGGCGGTGGGGGGCAAGATCATCGCCAGAGAGACTGTCAAGGCCATGCGTAAGGATGTGTTGGCCAAGTGTTACGGAGGCGACATTACCCGCAAAAAGAAACTTCTGGAAAAGCAGAAGGAGGGAAAGAAACGTATGCGCCAGATAGGCAGTGTGGAGATACCCCAGAAAGCTTTTATGAGCGTACTGAAACTGGATGACCGGAAGTAGTTATGGAAAATACTAAAAATTTGGAGATATATGTGCATATTCCGTTCTGCCGGCACAAATGCGGATACTGTGATTTTTTGTCCGCTCCTGCGGGCCGGGATACACAGGAAAAATACGTACAGGCTCTGGAGAGGGAGATAAGAGGCAGGGCGGCGCAGCATCGGGATTACATTGTGTCTACGGTGTTTATAGGCGGCGGTACGCCCAGCGTGCTGAAACCGGAGCTGATCGGGCGGATTCTGGATGCGCTCCGCTGCCTTTATAAGGTTTCTTCCCAGGCGGAGATCACGATGGAGGCCAATCCCGGTACGGTGGATCGGGAGTCTTTGGCGGGATATCGCCGGGTGGGTGTGAACCGTCTGAGTTTAGGTTTGCAGTCTTCTTGGGATGAGGAATTGACAGCGTTAGGGCGTATCCATACATGGCAGCAGTTTCTGGACGCGTATTCCGCGGCGGTGACAGCAGGTTTTACGCATATCAATGTTGACGTTATGAGCGGCTTGCCCGGACAGACGCCCGACTCGTACGAGACTACTCTGCGGCGGGTGGCAGAGCTTGCGCCTGTTCCGGAGCACATTTCCGCCTACAGTCTGATTCTGGAGGAAGGAACAGATTTTTGGGAGCGCTATGGAGCGGGGGAGCTTATTCTGCCAGATGAGGACGCGGAGAGAGCGCTGTATCAGCTGACAGGGCAGGTTTTGCGGGAATATGGATACCAGCGCTATGAGATCTCCAATTATGCAAAAAAGGGCTGTGCATGCCGTCATAATACAGGGTATTGGACTCGGGAAAATTATCTGGGATTTGGCATTGGGGCGGCCTCTCTGATCGACAACGTCAGATTTCAAAACGGCAGGGAACTGGAAGCTTATCTGGAGGAGCCGTTGGGACAGAGAGAGCCCCTTTGTCTGCTGTCCGCGGCGGAGCAGATGGAGGAGTTTATGTTTCTGGGGCTGCGCCTGACAGCCGGTATCCCGGAACAGGATTTTCTGGATACTTTTCACTGCGGGTTGGAGCAGGTATATGGGGAGGCCATCCGTCGGCATATCGGGCAGGGCCTGCTGGCCTGGCAGGACTGCGGGGATGGACGTTACCTGCACTTGACGGAGAGAGGGCTGGATCTGGCTAATTATGTGATGGCGGATTTTCTGGAACCTTCGATGCCTTGAAAAAATTGGGAAATGCACCTGTAATGTCCCAGGCACATAGACTAGAGGTAAGAGTATCCTGTGGAGGCTGCGATTGAAGACCTTTCAGAAACCTTTGACCTCAGGAGAAGAAACCTACTATGTCCGCCTGCTCCGGGAGGGAGATGCCGACCAGGCCAAGGCCGCAAAGGACATTCTCATAGAACGAAATCTGCGTCTGGTGGCTCATGTGGCCAAGAAATATCAGAATGTGGACGAAGATATGGAAGATATGATTTCCATCGGCTGTATCGGCCTGATCAAGGCTATAGACACCTTTGACGCGGGCAAGGGGCGGCTGGCCACTTACGCCTGCAGATGTATTGACAATGAACTGTTGATGCTGCTGCGCAGCAAGAAAAAGACATCCAGGGAAGTATCTCTCTTTGAACCCATCGGGCAGGACAAAGAGGGCAACGAGATTCACCTGATGGACGTGATCGAGCAGGAGCAGCAGGACGTGGTGGAGACTCTGGAACTTCGGGGTAATGTCCGCAGGCTGATGACGCTGATGCAGCGGGAGTTGACTGACCGGGAGCGGGAGATATTGCTGCTGCGTTATGGACTGTGGGGAAACCGGGAACTGACCCAGAGCGAGATTGGGGAGAGATTGGGGATCTCACGGAGCTACCCATCTGTTATTATAGGGATAAAGTTAGGAAAACCATTAAATGGTCTACGGCTTTATCCCTATTTTTTATACCCTATTTACCAAACCCAAACTACCCAATCACATCTTGATCCAAACTACCCTTATTTTAAGCGGTCATAACCGCCGTAATGCCTCCCAGCTTGCGGGGCTTTCCAAGGGTCCGGTTATTGTCAGGGAACATCTGACTTATGACGAGGCGGTGCTGATGGTGACGGAGACCAATCTTAGGCAGCGTTCCTTTGGGGACATGAGTCATTCTGAGAGGGCATACTGTCTTGCACGGATTATAAGGAATTAAAATCATGATTTTATACAGCAAATAGAGTGAGGTCCGTATATGAATAAGAACAGCAATAAAAACCACAACCAGGATTACAATAAAAAGAAACGTGTTACCATCAGTGTTCTGTCAGCGCTGGCTCTGTGCCTTGCCGCCTGCCTGGTCTGGTATATGGGGACAGGGAGAAACAGATTGTGACGATAAATTGTAGGGAGAAACAGATTGTGACGATAAATGCGATTGACAAAAAGAGAATGCATTGATACAATAAAACCGTATATAGTTGTGCACAACAGTGAAAATGATATGGATATGCGCAATCGTTATCAAAGCCTAAGTTAGAAAGGGGAAGGTATCATGAAAAAACTTGTAGTAATGGCTTTAATTGTCACATTGTTGTGTACTGGAATTGGTAGTATAACGGCATAGTAGCATTAGATTGCTCACACCAAAATACGGAAGATAAGGGTGAGGAGTGGCGGTCAACTGGGCGGGGATATAATCAACCCTATTCAACTTCTACAGGTACAATGGGATGTGGGGTAACCATAATGGAAAAATATGACAGAAAGTTTTGCATTGACTGTAATTCTGTGATCCTCTCGCCAACTGGCGTGACTTGGGAATCTCACGAAATCACATCCCACAATGGCCCCAAACCGTAATATCATATAGTTAAAATGTGTTTATCAAGGGTATTCTTAACATACAAGAATACCCTTGCGTTGCTCAATGCTAAAATGAGGTATCCATTCATGAAACATCGCATTCTATTTATTCTTGCAATCATATTATGCATACTGACATGTTGTGGGCGAGAGGAAGAGTTGCCACAGGCCAATCTGTCTACTGAGGGCATTAGGGAGCGCCCTAATGGGGACTGGCGTATAGGGGAGTGGAAATATAATACTCTCTCCACGGGCACTACATATATACTGTATTTGACAAAGTATGTCCAAGGCTTGCGGTATGTGGACGAGACTTTTTACCCCGATGGGCCGGAAAAGAGCGATGTATATTTTGTCGGGGACAGAGTTTATGAGCTGGATACTTTTGCCACTTATCTGGGAGCGGGCGAGGCGTCCCAGCCTGTGCATTATTTGAGCTGTTACAACGGTGAGACGGGGGAAATCTGGCATCGGAAAATCAGGACGCCGAAGTTGAAAGAGTATCCGGGAAAACAACAGCTCCTACAGCGGATAGATATTCTGGGGGAAGAGGAATATGTTCTGTATCTGAATGTTTTGAATCAGGAAGGCGAGGTACTCGCTTATGTAGCCCTGCGGACAGATGCGGACGGCAAACGTCTGTCTGCTACAGATCTGTATCCTGTAATGCAGGAGAATGGCATCAGAATCCAGGATAACTATGGATATGCCAGGGTATATACCGATCAGCAGGGATATTTTTATCTGCTTAACGATTACGGTCTGATCGGGTTAGAGGATGGAGAGATTCTGGTGATCAGTCCAGATGGGGAGATGATTGACAGAATGGGTTCTGACGCCCCCGAAACCAGCGCCCGCTATGTGATGAATGACCCTGATGGAAACGCTGTATTTGAGGTATATGATTCCATGGAGCAGCAGCTTGAACTGTGGGGCTACCGTGGAACAGACGGAAAGAAAATATATGCGCAGGAGCAAATGGAAGAAGGAATGTCCATGGCCATGTCATCTGAGGGATATGTGTTCTATGGAACACAGGACGGCTGTCTGTACCGTTGGGATCTTTATTCCGGAGTCCGCGAGTTATGCATGGATTACAACTCTATGGGAATAGAGCCGTCGAGAGTCCGCATCGGGATTGGCACGGACGGGGAACCGTTTCTCTTCCAGGATTCTTCATCCATGCCTTTGATATGTCTGTTGGGAACAGAGCCAGGCATAGCGCAGGAATCCATCCGCTTGTTTTGTTGCAGTTCCAATCAATATCTCAACCGCTGTGTCACAAACTTTACTCTGGAACATGCGGATTGCGTCATCCAGACAGAAACTCTGGAAAGTTATGGCAGCGAACGGAAAGAACAGTGGACAAGGGCACTGGCAGATCTGGTGGCAGGTAAGGGTGCGGATATTTATTACATTCCTATTGACGATCTGGAAATGCTGTACGAGAAAGGAGCGCTGGCAGACTTGTCAGAAATGTTGCCTGAGGAATACCAGGAAGTCATTTTTCCCGGCGCATTGGAGCTGGCAATCATTGATGGGAAACTTATAGGTTGCGCCCCCGACGCCAGTGTCAAAACCATTGTGGCAGACCGCACCCTGTGGCCGGAAGATCACTGGACAATAAGGGAGGCATTGGCGTTACAAGACAGAAATCAGGAAGAGGAATACTACCTTTTAGACAGTTATTTCCGCAGGGCCGGATATGGCGATAATCTGCAATTATATATGTACAATCTGGCCGATTCTCCTTTTCTGGATCTGGATGAGGGAACTTGTGACTTTACGAATCCTCTGTTTATACAGGTGTTGGAATTGATAAAGGATGAAAAAAGCCGTGGACGTAAAGAAGAAGAACACAGTATAGCTTTTTCATATAACATAGATGGGTTTGTGTCTTATAATCTCAGTGTGGGTGCCTACTATAATAAGGTGAAAAGCGAAGAAACCCCTATTTCTACGGAGGCTATGTGGACAGCGTATCCGTATTATCCATTGGGCTATCCCACAGAGAATGGAACGGGGAGTTATTGGGATTGCGACGGCTGTGTGGTTGTGAATAAGAACACACAACATTGGGAGCAGGTTAAGCAGTTTCTGATTTCTCTCTACGACTATGACATGCAGAGTCAGGGGTCCGGTTGTGTGCGCAGGGATCTGGTGGGCGTTACAAAACATGAGACAAATCATCCGATTTGGGGGGACTGTCTTCTCTATTATGACGGTTTTGGATGGATGCATATATATGAAAACCCAGAGGGAGGAATGTGGCTGGAGGAGTACATAGAGTTTATGGATTCCTGTGTACCTGTAAGAAGAGGTACGGCTGAGATCGAAAATATCATTTATGAGGAGGCTGGCGGTTTTTTTGCTGGGGACAGAGATGCCCAGACTGCTGCTGAACTGATTCAGAACCGTGTGCAATTGTATTTGAATGAAAGGGGTCAGTAGGTAAACATTCCGATAAGAAAAGGATTAAGGGCGATAAAGATATTAGCAGCCTCATCGTAATAGTATAATTCAGATGTTCAGTATCGGCGAAACAACCAGAACAGAACGGACTATAAGATGGAGAAGAAGTAAATGAAAAAGGGTGTGGATCTAAAAAAGATTCATACTCTTTTTATGTTAAGAACCGCCCACGGCGGCAGAAAAGGAGCAATAATGAAATATATAAAAAGAATGGCAGCATTTTTGCGGCTTTTTATTTTGTGTTTTACCACCACATTCCCCGCCGGGGATACTGATGAAACTGCGTCAGTGGATCGGGCGGGGCATTCGCAGGGAGTCGGATACCTGTGTGTTCTCCATACTGGACTACCGTGCCGGTGGGCGGTACAGGAATGATGTTCTGGCGGCGCTGCCGGATATGCCCGTTACGGACAGGATCGAGGATTTGGGGCGGTTTATCAGGAGCAATAAGCCGGATGGATATTTTGAGGATGAGGGTTAGGCAGTCATTCGGGCTGAACAGAGCAGAAAGGACTGTGGACATACCGTCTGATGCAACGGCATAGGGATAATTTACCGACACTGAGTAGATCCCGGAAGAAATACAGGGGTTGTCATAGGACAATCCGTTTTTTTCATAGGATATACAACATATTAGGTGGGAGGGATTGACATCGGCGCAATGATGGATCTGGAACAGTTAAAGGCAGTCAATCCTGACAAAGTCTCCAGAGACGAACTAGTGGATATTCAGGATATTGTGGTGGATACTACACTGCCAAAGGAAGAAAGGATTGCGGATTTTATCCGTAAAATTGAAAATCCCTATCTGTGCAAGTGCGGAAATATTGTGGTACAATCCGTTTTTGAGCATACGGATATAACGCTTACGGAACTTCTGGCACAATACCTCAAAATGGGGTAGAAGAGTTTTCTGACTAAAAAACATGTTGGGAGGTCTTTTGTTTTGTCAGATAAAAACAATATGGTAAAAAAATATCAGGCGGCCTTGTATATCCGCCTGTCAAAAGAAGATGGCGATAAGGCGGAGAGCAACAGTATATCCAATCAGAGAGACTTGATTTACGCCTTTCTCAAAGATCAGGAGGATATTCAGGTTTGCGAGGAGAAAGTAGACGATGGATATAGCGGCGTGGGATTTGACCGGCCTGGGCTGCTCTCCATGCTGGAGGATGTGAAACAGGGAAAGATCAACTGTATTATTGTAAAGGACTTGTCACGTTTCGGGCGCAATTATATCGAGACAGGCAGATATATACAGCAACTTTTTCCCTTTCTGGGAGTGCGGTTTATAGCGATCAACGATCGCTATGACAGTGAGCGTATGGACAGCCAGGCAGACAATATCATTCTGCCGTTTAAAAACCTCATGAATGATTCCTACAGCCGGGATATTTCCATTAAAGTGAGAAGTCAGATTGAAGTAAGGCAAAAAAGAGGGGATTATATCGGGAGTTTTCCTATATACGGTTATCTCAGAGATCAGGGATGCAAGGGAAAACTGGCAATAGACCCGGTGGCGGCGGAAGTGGTAAGAGAAATCTTTGACATGAGGATCAAGGGCTACAACAATCAAAGGATTGCGGATTATCTGAACGAACATGGAATACCGTCCCCTATGGAATATAAGATGTTGCTGCACTGGAAATATTCCACATCCTTTAAGCTGAACCCGCAGGCCCAATGGTCTCATGTGGCTGTGGAACGCATTCTGAAAAATGAAATTTACACGGGCACAATGGTGCAGGGAAAAGAAAAAACTCTGAATTATAAGGTAAAAAAGCGGATCAAGGTTGATAAAGAGAATTGGATTCGGGTGGAAAATACCCATGAGGCCATCATATCGAAGGAGGATTATGCACTGGTTCAAAATTTAATGCTCCGTGATACCCGGACACCGCCCAGTGGAAAACAATTGTATCTTTTTTCAGGATTACTCCGTTGCGGTAGCTGCGGCAGTAATATGGTGCGGAAAAAGATACGGTCTGCGGGAAGTGAGTACTGTTACTATATCTGCTCCGCAAATAAAAATGATAAATCTGTTTGCAGTAGTCACAGGATACGGGAGGACTTTTTGAACGGAGCGGTGCTGAAAATGCTCAATGCGCATCTGGCGCTGGTCTGCGCAATGGATGGATTGCAGGACATTATTGCAAAACTACCTTTGCAGGAACAGGAGGTTCAAAGAAGATGCAGGCAGTTGGAGGAGCGGCGGGCCGAACTTGTGAGACGGCAAAAACTGAAAATCTCCGTCTATGAGGATTACAAAGAGGCATTGTTGACCAAAAAGGAATACCTTGAGATGAAAGAAGATTACGAGACATCCTGTAGGCAGTTAGAGGAGGCAATTGATCTTCTGGAGAAAGAGATTTCTTCTTTTGCCCAGATGAATGGTCTACATAGTCCCTGGATCGAGCGGCTTAAAGAAAGCGGAAATATCCCTGAGTTGGACAGAGGGATTGTGGCAGTGACGGTTGAAGAGATTAACGTGACAGACTCGGAGCGTATAAAGATTCACTTTAAATATCATGATGAGTTTGAGATCGCTTTGCAGATGCTGGAGGCGGCTATGGCGGCGGGCAATACCGGGGAAAAATTATCCGACAGAGAGAGCCTGCGGATGGAGCGCTTTCTGTTGGCAGCAAAGGAGGGGTAAGCGTATGGCCAGAAAAAGCAGAAAACTTTCGCAGACGGAAAACATGCAGGAAAAGTCGGAGATTATATATCAAACGGCTATCTATGCCCGGCTTTCCATCGAGGACAATGGCTTGCAGGGAGACTCCATAGAAAATCAGATTTACATGATTGAGAAATATGTCAGCCAATGCCAAGATCTGAAAGTGATTCACACATATGTGGACAACGGGGAGACAGGCACCGATTTTGAACGCCCGGCCTTTACGGAAATGATGGAGGACATCAAAAGAGGAATAATAAACTGTATTGTAGTAAAGGATTTGTCCCGTTTTGGCAGAAACTATCTGGAGACAGGGAGTTATCTGGAAAAAATATTTCCTTGTCTGGGGATACGCTTTATCTCTGTAAACGACCGCTTTGACAATTTGCACAGCGGAAAGGGAGATACTCTGCTGGTTCCCCTCAAATCCATTCTCCATGACACATATGCAAAGGATATCTCCAGAAAAGTTAGTTCCGCCATAGACGTGAAAAAAAAGTCCGGAAAATTTATGGGCAAGATCCCACCTTACGGGTATGTGCGTGATGAACAGGATCGTTACAGACTGTGCGTACATCCGGGGAGGGCTGAGACTGTCCGCATGATTTTTAGATGGCGCATGGAGGGTATGGGGCCTGTCTCCATCGCCCATCGCCTGAATGATATGGGAGTTCCCACACAGATGCAGCTCCGCTATATGGAAGGACATAGTGATGGCAGGGAAAACGCTCTCTGGCGAGGGTCTGCTGTGGACAGTATTCTGAAAAATCCCTGTTATATGGGGTGTATTGTGGAGAGAAAGGGAAGTAATCTTCTCTACAAAGGGAGAGAAAGCCAGGTGATCCCCGCATCCGAATGGCATCTGATTGAAAATACCCATGAGCCGATCATAGACAGAGAGACTTTTGAGAAAGTGGCAAAATTGCTTGTGGAGAGCCGGGAAAAAAGGGATAGACAGCTTGCCGGGAAAAAGCATCGACAGAGAACGGAGAACATTCTGAGCGGCATGATTCAATGTGGGATATGCGGTGGTGGCGTTCACCGTGATGGCGGTTATTTTCGGCAGGATGGGACGCTGGTTCGCTATCGTTTTTATTGTTCCAACAAATATATCAAGTCTCAGGGCTGTTCCTCCAGAGCCATGGACGAGGCAGAACTAAAGAACATTATACTGCAAGCCTGCAAGAGGCAACTGGAACTGTTGGTTGATATGAAAGAGCCTATGGAAAACATGCTGGAAGTCGTCAGAAACGGCCCCCACCTCTGTGATTTGAAAGTCCGGATTGCCACTTTAGAGGAAAGACAGCGGAAATTGCGGCAGAGGAGAAACGGTCTGTATGCTGATTATAAGGAGGGTATTCTCACGGAAAAGGATTATGCGTTTGCAAGGGATCAGTACCAGACGGATATTGAACGATTGCACAGCGAACTACAGTCCGCAAGACAGGAACTTTCGGACAGTAGACGGATGCCGGAAATAACCATAGGCTGGATTAAGTCACTCATCCGTTTTAAAGATACGGGAGAGTTGACACGGGAGATGTGCCAGGCCTTGGTGGAGAAAGTGATCTTAAATAAAAATTCCGTAAGTATCCATTTTACTTTTGCGGACGAGTACGAAAAGGCGCTGGGCTTTTTGAACGCTAACACAGAGAAGAATGGCGGTGTACTATGAAACAGCAAAAAATCGGGCTGTATTTGAGACTTTCCGACGAGGATGACAATGAATGTCAGGATGAGAGTAACAGCATTATTTCTCAGCGGGAAATCCTGAATGCATATGTGGAGAGCCACGGTGAATTTACGGATTATACGGTGGCGGAGTTTTGTGATGACGGGTACAGTGGAACCCATTTTTGCAGACCGGGAGTACAAAAGATGTTGGAAGATATAAAGGCAGGAATGATTACTGTTGTTATTGTCAAGGATTTCTCCCGGTTTGGACGCAATTATATTGAAGTGGGAAATTATCTGGAACAGGTATTTCCCTTTTTCGGTGTTCGGTTTATCTCGGTGAACGATGGATTTGACAGCGGCGTTGTGGATTTTTCAGGCGAATTTTTTGATGTTGCCTTTAAGAATCTGATTTATGACCTGTATAGCAAGGATCTGTCAGAGAAGGTTACCAGCGTGAGGCATATGAAAGCCAGACAGGGAAAATTTATTACCCCTTATGCGCCCTATGGCTATCTTAAGGGTTCGGGGCAAAAATTGGTTCCCGATCCGGAGGCTGCGCCTGTAGTTCGCAGGATCTTCCAGATGGCCACGGAGGGCGTTCCCAAAGCCCATATTGCGAACGCTCTCAACCGAGAGAATGTCCCTTCTCCGCTGGCGCTGCGCCGGCGGAGGGGTGAGCATTTCCCGTGTAAGACAGTGAACGGAAACAGCGCTTGGAGAGCGGCGGCAATCTTCTCCATTTTAAAGGATCAGCGTTATGTGGGCGATATCGTATATGGCAAGGTAAGACCGATGGCAGTGGGCAGTGGAAAAGACCGTGCGGTGCCCAGAGAAGAGTGGATCATTGTGTCAGATGTCCATGAACCGATCGTCTCCCGCAATATGTTTGAGAAAGTCAATCAGATGATGCAAAAACGCCGCTTTTATGACCGGGATGGTACGGTGCCCTTGGCGGGAAAAGTCCGATGTGCCGGATGTAACCACATTATATCACGAGTAAAGAGATCCCGCCGCAAGGGGGGAGAGGGGGCGACTTATCGCTGTGGCATGCAAAACATGACAAGGGAGTTTGGGTGCTGTCCGCTGACAGTGGAGAAAAGCCGCATCGAGGGAGTCCTGCTGACCATGCTCCGAAAGGCGGTGGAATTGATTGCCGATCCAGAAATGATTGAAAAGGCGGAGAACCTGCCTGCTCACAGGGCGGAGGAATCGGAGCGGCTTATAGCAATGTGTACATCGGAGATTAAGCGTCTGACAAGAGAACGGATGGAAAAATACGAGGCGTATAAGGACGGTCTATTGACGCGGGAAGAGTTTATAAAAGAAAAGACGTTGCTGGACGGACAGATGAACGAGCTTACTGACAGTATGGAGAAAGCAAGGCGAGTGTTAGCTGAAGTAAGCTGTGATGATTCTGGCGGGCCAAATGTTTTTTCCCTGTTGGAGCATTTTGCCCCATTTGAGACACTGACACGGGAGATGGTGGATACATTTGTGAGACAGGTGTTTATCTGCCAGGATGGGTCTCTGCGGATCGAGTGGAAATTTAAAGATTTTTTGAAAATTTTTTAGCCCTAACTTGACAGGAGAGTATGTGAGCCGGATAGAGAAGAAAGCGCTGGGGAAACTGCGGGAGAAGTTTGAGCAGGGGTAGACGGTAGAAAAGGCATGGTAATATCAAAATAGGGGTAATATCAGTGGAACTAACGGATGTTGAACTGGTATTATCCCTATTTCAATTTATACTTTTTGTTTTTATAGTGCAGTTCAGTGGTAAAATTATGTAAAAATATATTACAAAACTTTATGGAACTTTGTACTATGGTATAGGTGAGACCTATCACATTGTACTATCGGATATAAACTATATATATGGTCATGTTTGCTATAATGAAATGGACTGTATGACGAGCGGATTGAATATATGCAAAATGCATATATTTCATGTAAAATAGATTATAAGAGCTTTTTTTAGTATGCAACTGAGATATAGTTTCTGACTGATTAAAGTGGTAAGATAATTGTGGAGGTGGACAAAATGTATAGAACAAAATCAAATCAAGAAATAGGAAAATATCTGCTGGAGATGATTAATGATAAGTTTGGCTCTCAGCGGCAGTTTTGTGTAGCATATGTAATGGCGACGGAAAATGATACACAAGATGAGGAGAGAATACAACGAATGGCCAATCGTATCTCTCAGATCACACAGGGAAAGAAAGCGGTTCAACTAGCTGATTTTCCTGTATTCACGGAACTCTTGGGAGTTTCCTGTGAAGAAATTTTAAGTGCGGGAGAGTGCTCAGCCCCTACAAGGAACCACTTGACAAATTATCTGGTAGCTTTTTCAAGAGATGAAAAGCTGTGGGAAGAGTATGTTCATCGGGAAGATAAGCTGATTTTGAAATTTGACGAATATGGGAAAACGGTTATTGACTATGCGTTGGAATTTAAAAACTTCGGATTCCTTAAATTTTTAATGGTAAACAATTATATTTGGTTTGTAGATGCGGCTACAGACCCCAAGGACTATTTTAGGATATATGCAGCTATGAATTTTGGGGCTGGTACGAGTATAGCGCCTAGTTCACAGCAGGGTAGGGATGCAATCCGCTGGCGTATTTCCTGTCCCCAAAATGATTCCAACTTTGGATATAGGTATCCCTGCGGAGCTGATGTCTTACAGACTGTCCTTGCAGGAAATGATGACTTGAGAATGCAGATTATATCTCTGGCGATAGAATACAGGGAAGTTGATATGCTGCGTCAACTTCGGGCAAGAGAAATTCCCTCTTTATATCGGGCATGTAATTTGGAATATATATCTGCGGATTGTGATAGTTATTACAATGAGGATATGGTAAAGCATATTGCAACGGCAGAGGAAGAAATACTGGATTACTTCTCTGAAGAATTTGAAATAGTGGACAGGTTTGGTCGGAAAAATCGATTTATGTTTCCTTTTATGAGTAGTTTAGTTGAGCTTTTGATAAGGGATAACAGTCAATATTCAGAAAAATTGCTAAAAACATCTATAGAACATAACAGGAAAGTCTATAAGGAAATAGAAAAATGGAAGGGGGATTCTACAAAATATTATCTAGAATATTATGAAAAAATGTCTTTAGATGCAGACGGTGTACCATATCGGAGCAAAGAAGAGATTAGGTTGCTTGTGGACAATACAGTAAACAATTTGTTAAAGCAGATGAATTTCTATGAAAATGGCAATATTGTATGCTACAGGGATGGAGAGAACAAAAACGGGGCGATAACAAATATAGTTTATATTAATGCGAAATCTAATAAAAGTAAAATAGATTTCCTGATTCAAGAGGTAAACGATTGGTGTAAGAGAATCCGTTCAAAAAGCTTTTGATGATTGTCTTGTATGTTATGTGGAAAGCATATATAATCCCGAGTTTGACACTTGTGAAAGTAAAAAACGGCTACAAATCCAGTAAT